>OGZW01003239.1_pt1 | contig 12181 bp, 13 predicted proteins | sample 1577001 | NCBI WGS metagenome assembly OGZW01 (sample SAMEA3541519, study PRJEB24748) | human gut metagenome | biome: human gut; feature: human-associated habitat; material: faeces | place: China | collected 2012
CGCATACCGTTTTCGCCTTGCCCTGATATATTTTGCCCTGAAAAAAATTGGGGATATGAGGATTGGTAAGCAGTGTGGCCGCTGCCTGGATCCACCCGCGTATTCCGGCTATTTTCTTTGATCGTAACTTCTTTTTCTTATCCAATTCCGACACACTCCAGACATAATTTAATTGCTTTCCCAAGCACAGCAGCCGCTTCCCCTCTGACGGCGCCATAGCCCATCATCGCTATGCCTGTGATAACTAGAACAATTTGAGATATTTTTCCGCATTTCAAAATGTGGTTGCTCCTTTGATTTTATTGATTGACCAGCTGACTCTGATATTATACAATAGCTGTTGTAAAATCATTGTTAAGAAATGGGCAGGTGAAAAAAATTTTGAGATTATTAATCGTGGAAGATGAGAAACAAATGTGTGACACAGTTGCCAGAAGTCTGTACTCCGCCGGGTACGAGGTAGATACCTGCTATGATGGGGCGGAGGCTCTGGAATGCATCCTGGCAGAAAATTATGATCTGATTGTCCTGGATCTCAATCTGCCCGGCATGGACGGAATGGATCTTCTAAAAGAGCTCCGGAAGGAAAACGAAGAAACGAAGGTGCTGATCTTATCTGCAAGAGGACAGATTGCAGACAAAGTAGAAGGACTCGATGCCGGGGCAAATGATTATATGGAAAAGCCGTTCCATCTGCAGGAGCTGGAAGCGCGGATCCGCAGTCTGACGAGAAGAAAATTTGTACAAAAGGATGTCTGTCTGGAAAGTGGCGGGATCAAATTCGATACCATCAAACGAGAGGCCTATGCCAACGGAACCCTGGTTCCCCTGACAAGAAAAGAAAACGGCATTTTGGAATATCTGCTTCTTCACCTTGGCAGACCGGTAAGTCAGGAAGAATTGATCGAGCATGTCTGGGATGCCTCCGTGGACAGCTTCAGCGGATCCATCCGCGTACATATGTCTTCGCTTCGGCGAAAGCTCAGGGCGGTACTTGGATACGATCCGATTTTGAATAAAGTAGGCGAAGGATATCAAATACGAGAGGAGTCCGACCGATGAAAAAAATATCACTGCAGTGGAGACTTACCTGTATCATTACCCTATATATTGCGGTCATCTGTGGATGTCTGACCCTGCTTGTCTATAAAAACGGAATTTATTATATCGATTCCCTGCAGGAGACCGTAGATGCCAGGGGCGATGATGCCGAAGATCAGGACGGGGACGGTGCCACAGACGGTTCCGATCAAATCTATATCAGCATTCCGGAGGACAAGTGGGATGAATTTGCCAGAGATTTCTCTGTTCAGGTGTACAACAATAAAGCAGACTACAAAAGAAACAGTCTGATCCTTTCCGCTTTATTGGCCCTTCTTGGCGGTGTCGCTACCTATTTTATCAGTGGCCATGCACTTCGGCCCATTCGTGAGTTCTCCAAAAAAATTGAGGAGGTGCAGGCACAGAATCTGGCCGATTCGCGCATTGAAGAAAACAAAGTAAAAGAGCTGAACCAGCTTCGTATTTCGTATAACAAGATGCTGGAACGTCTCGCAGATGCTTTTGAAATCCAGAGACAGTTTACGGCAAATGCAGCACACGAGCTTCGAACCCCATTGTCTGTCATGCAGGTACAGCTCGATTTATACCATTCCACCCCGCATCCGGGCAATGACGCCGACACCTTACAAACACTGAAAATGGTGACGGAGCAAAACGGCCGACTCAGCAAAATGGTCAAGACACTGCTCGATATGAGTGAGCTTCAAACAGTAAGCAGGGATGAAACCATTGCCGTTGATGCCCTCGTCGATGAAGTACTGGTGGATCTGGAACCGCTTGCTCAGGAAAAAAAGATAAAACTGATCGGGAACTGTAAAGATACCACTATGGTCGGAAGTGACATTTTGATTTACCGGATGGTATACAATCTTGTTGAGAATGCAATCAAATACAACCATTTCGGCGGACAGGTTACCGTAACCGCATACCGGAACGGAAAAAACATCTGCCTGTCCGTAGCGCCGGAGGTGGTCCGTACCCCATGCACAGCAACGGCAACAGCGGGGCGATCAAGTACACATTCGACAAATCGTTCTACGGATGGATCGTGGACTGTCCGGGATGGAGCACGAATACGTCCTGCTTCCACTGGGAGCTTTACCAATGGAATAACGACTACATTTCAACGGTAAGCGGAACCCCGATCGCCCAATACGACCACATGAATTACGCAGACAACAGCTCGCTGGAGATCAATACGGACAACAGCGGTTACGCCGACGAGACCGGGAACGTCAAATTCCCTGCCGGCACCTACCTGCTGTATATGGAACGCATCTCCGGAACCCCTGGTTGCTGGGGCGCCGGCATCGGGGAAAACATGACCGTATGGCACAACGGCACGGAGTTGAGCGGAACGCAGGCATTCAGGACGAAAGCCCAGTACACTTCCCCTGCCGACGTAGGTTATTCGGCCCAGATCAGGTATTACACCGCATCGTCGGTAACGAACGATCTCACCTGGTCGGAAGACAATATCGTAGCCGTAGCGCCCACCAACAAAAAAGCCGACAGCTATTATGCAAAAGATCCCGCAGTAGTTAAAGCCGGAGATTACTATTATATGGTCTACACGGGCTCGACGACCGTCGTGGAAACCACCGACAACGAGCTGTTCGTTGCCCGCAGCGCGACCCCGGACGGGAAAAACTGGGAGAAATGGAACGGAACAGGTTGGGGAGGCGATCCCGCGGCGATCGTAAGCGCTAACCTGACGGCCGAAGAGACCTTCTTCGGCGTGGGAGAAGCCAGCCTGATCGTCAAAGACGGACAGATATACCTGTATTACACTTACAACGATCAGGCTATCGACGTCTACGACATCCACCTCGCTACGGCCAGTGCCAGCGATCCGAACTGGCCCGCGGCACTCTCCGACAAAGGGAAAGTCATCGACCGCAATAAATTCGCGGCAAATTCCGTGAGCGGTTGCGACGTCAAATACGTTGACGAGTTGAACTGCTTCCAGGCCATTCATGGAGTAAATGTCAACGAAGTGAACACCTACCTAGCCATATGGCAATCGACGGACGGCATCACCGGATGGGAACAGATCGGCATCGTCACCGACAATACCCGCGTCCGCCTGAAATATCCGCGGGTCGTAGGCATCCTTTTCCAGACTGATTTGCCCTATTTAATTCAGATTCTAATCTTTCAAGAAACTCAACATCTTTTATATAACTTTTTAACTCATATTCAAAGGAACTGACTTCATATCCCATTTTTATAAATGTCTGGATTACATCTGTTTTTATTATCTCATTCCATGTATAATATAATATTTTCATATATTAATTACCTAGTCTATGCTAACGACAATCCCTTCATATACTCACTTGCACAATACTCTAATTCTTTATCAGTCAGATTCAGTTTATCAATCAATTCAAGGCTTTTCATCTCCTCTTTTACCCCTGGTAAGCCAATATACGGATTATTTCTGTAATCCGGTACATATTCTTTTACCGTTTTTGCCATATAGCGCAACATAACAGCTAACATAGGCATCCCTCTGCCTGCCATAAAGTAAAACGTCTCCGCATAAAAAGAATGTATAAAATACAAGTCAATCTCATCTTTATATTCGTTAAAAAAATCCGATTGGAGCATTGTTAAATAAACATTAAGCTGAACCTGAAGATGTTGAACCATTGTAGAAGGATTATTCATATATGATAACATTGTACCTTTTTCATTATATCTGTAATAATAAAGCTTTGTTTCTGTAACCGCTACCTTGTTCACATAGAATTTCATTGGATATGTAAACATGGGCTCTTCATATGCAACTCCTTCTGCATATCTTACATTAGCACAATCAATTAATGATTTACGGTATAATTTAGTTGTACATGATTCATTAAGTATCTGTGAATTTAACAATTTTTCTTTTCTATTGCATGAATAATCTACTATCTTGTAATCAATATTATCTATTGCACGAGACATTTCTTCAGGCTTGTCTTTTGTTTCCATATATCTGAACTGTACCACATCACATTCATTCTTATTCATAATATCAACAAGTACTTTATACATGTCAGGATGAATCCAGTCATCAGAATCAACAAAACTTATAAAATCTCCTGTTGCATATGATAAGCCAATATTTCTTGCTGTTCCCTGCCTGCCATTCTTTTCACATAAAACAAGCATAATATTGTCCGGATATTTTTCTTCATATTTTTTCAAAACACTTACAGTCTCATCTGCAGATGCATCATCAATCAGAATAATCTCCAGATGTTCAAGCCCTATTGTCTGAGCTACAATACTATCAAGACACTCTGATACCATATCCTTAACATTATAACAGGGTATAATTACTGATATCTTTTCCCCACTCATAAACTTCTCCTATATTTCTAACAACGTCTTTAACCTGTCATCAAAAGAAAACTTTTCGCGAACCTTTCTGTGACCATTCTCTGCTATTCTAATACGTTTCTCATCATGTTTCAGATAATACATAACTTTCATAACCATATCTTTCATATCTTCATAAACAACAAGATCGTTACCCACATCAAAGTATTCAAATAATTCTGGTTGTGCATTAGTTAATACAAAGCCTCCACATGCCATAACATCAAGAATTCTTAACGGAATTCCTGTCTGAATAGTACACAGGGATACATTAAGATTAATACGGCTCTTCCTGAATATATCCGGCATCTGTGTATAATAATCTGCATATCCACAGAAATTAACTTTTTCCAGTCTTTTATCAACATCTTTAGAATATACATTAACATTGCATCTGTCCTGAAGCAATGCCAATGCTGTAAATCTCTGTCTTCCTGTAACTTCCTTAGCAAGAGTATATGAAAGTTCTCTTCTAGATGCATTGAATACACCATCTCCTGCCTTACTAAAATCAAGATTGATATTATTAACCAGTTTCTCATCCAGCATCTCATCTATTATAAACCCACCGGATATCTGACTCTGTGCTGCTATTATTCCTTCAAGGTATCCCCTGTTATACATACTTAATCCACCACATAAATCAGAATATTCCGACTTATATAATTGTCCAAGCAGTGATACATCACATACATACTCATCATAATATGAGCGTACTCCACCAAACACTTCCGGGTCAGCTGCCAAAGGTAAATACTCTGCCCCATCTACACCCTGAATTCTGAATTCTTCCGCCTGCATCCTGTCAAAAAAATATATCTTATTGCATGAATTCTTCATAGTATCCAGATGCCTTATATGCAGAGGCGAATCATATACCCACGAAATATACCTGATTCTCATCTTCTCACATATGTCAGATATAATCGGCATATAATTAACCGATAAAACACCCGAATAATTTCCTTTCTCAAGCCTGTCAATAAATCTTCTTTCAAATGCATCATCCTTATCCCAGTTATCAGCTATATCATAATACACTTCATATTCAATTCTAAGCTTCTTTAATGCATTTTCCATCCCCTTCTGCATAAATGCATTCCACTGATAGAATAATATCATTACATTCTCCTTATCAAAAAAGGAGCCGAAGCTACGATTATTATCGTTAAGCTCCAGCTCCTAAAGTACTATATTCTATATTACTGTAAGAGTGAAAGAACACCCTGTGTCTGCTGATTAGCCTGAGAAAGCATTGACTGTCCAGCCTGTGCGAGAATGTTGTTCTTGCTGTACTCAACCATCTCTGTAGCCATATCTGTATCACGGATACGAGACTCAGCTGCTGATGTATTCTCAGATGTTGTATCCAGGTTATTAATAGTATGCTCAAGTCTGTTCTGGATAGCACCTAACTTAGAACGCTCCTCTGAAACCCTATTAATAGCCTTCTGAATAAGTGACATAGACTGCCCAGCAACTGCATTAGAGCTAACCTTAATTGCATTATACCCAATGCCAAGAGCTGATGCCTTCATACTCTTAATGCTTACGCTGATAACCTGTCCTGAAAGAGCACCAACCTGAAGACTCTTTCCTGTGAAATCACCATCAAGAAGATTCATTGTATTAAACTGTGTAGTAGAGTAGATTCTGTCAAGCTCTGAAGTAAGCTGTGTAAGCTCCTGCTGTATAGCACTTCTATCTGATGATGTGTTAGTATCATTAGCTGCCTGCGTTGCAAGTTCATTCATTCTCTGTAAGATTGAATGAGATTCATTAAGTGCACCTTCTGCAACCTGAATAAGAGAGATACCGTCTTCTGCATTAGATGAAGCCTTATTAAGACCTCTTATCTGGCTTCTCATCTTCTCTGAAATTGAAAGACCTGCTGCATCATCTGCTGCTCTGTTAATTCTATAACCTGAAGATAACTTCTCTGTAGACTTAGAAAGGGCACTTGTTACTGTTCCCATCTGTCTGTTTGTGTTCATAGCTGAAAGATTGTGCTGTACTACCATAATGTAATTCCTCCTTGATAATAAATCTCCTATATAATATCTAATCTTTACTGTACAGATTAAATAGTGATTACTAAATAATGTTTATCACTTATGTATTATTTATCGGAGCCATCATGAAATACTTAACCCCTGTTCATAAAAAAATTTGAAAATTTTACCACATCATCATTAAACTTTGATTTTTCCTGTTTTATCTGATCTATATAATATTCGAAATCCTTCCTTGCTTCATAAAAGTTATCACATATATAATGCATGCAATTCTCTATACCTTCATAATCTGTTTCATTCTCAAATTTATATCTGTCCGGAATCGGTACATCTTCGTAATATCCGGCACTTCCCCTGCGGTTAGTTATTACACAACAACCGCATACTGCAGCTTCTCTTGGAATCCTGTCCTTCCCTGGATGTCCTCCAAAATCGATATATATTCTGGCAATATGCATATATGCAGTCATGTCTTCCTCTGTAAGTCCTATAAGTGGAATCCATTTGAGCCATGACGAAGTTCTCTCCATAACTGGCTTAATTCTGTCCAGTCCTTTCTTGGGATTATACAGAACAATATTCTGCCTTAGAATCTCGGGTACTTCTGTCATATATATATCACCGATATAATCTGATACATACATTATATTCTTCTCATCAGCACCTACAACATCTCTCACATACTCATATGCATACTTTGACTGTACCAGATGTAGTACAACTTCTTTTCTTATAACATCAATATCCCTGCCATCTGTATTAATAAGATAATTATCAACACTCATCCACCAGAGTACTTTATGGCAATGTTTTATCAAGGGAATAAGTCCCGTTGCTCCTTCATTAAACACAACAACACTGGTGTCCTGTTCTATCTCAGATAACTGCTTTGCATGAAATGTATTATATTTAATATATTTGTCGCTTGCATTCACATCCTGAGGATTAATATCATTAGATTTTATGTAATACATATATGCTTCCAAGCCTGCATCATTAAGCCTGTGGCACATCTGATGTGCAAGCTCCGGTCCGCCGCTTTCAATCTCTGCAGGACATACATTATAAAATGTCATCTCATATCCTCCAATATTCTTTTGATATTGTCAAAATAATTATCTATATTGTACATTTCAACTGATTTTCTGCAATCAATTCTATCACACAGTTTAACTTTTCCTTCATATATCTCATCCAACAAATGTGCAAGACCTATTGCATCCTCATTTTTAAAGAAATATCCATTCTCACCATGCCGTACATAGTCAATAACCCCGTCAACAGGAGTAGATATAACTGTCATTCCCATCGACAAGGCTTCGGCACCTGTCAACATAAACCCTTCATATTCCGAAGCACATACCAGTGCAGAAGCATCTTTACAATACTCCCATGGTGAATCCTTCCAGCCAAGAAACTGCACCTGATCCTGCTGCTTAAGATATGCTGCAATCTCCTTAAGTTCATCTTCTGACTCCCCTGAACCGACAATCTTGAACTTCCACTTGTGTCTTGCTCTGTATAAAGCTTCAAGTATAACATCAACCCGCTTGACATCCTGAAGTCTTCCAACATAACACAGAGTATTATTATCAATAGGCTTTTCTATAAACTCCTGCATATTAACAGGATTTCCGACATAATATGTAACAGCATCCGGACATAATTCCTTAATTCTTCGCTCATTACTTCTGCTTATACATATATGAGCATCTGCCATAAGCATCTCCCTGACACTGCCAAACCCAGATTGTTCATATTCATCTATGCTGCTATGAACCCATGAAACAATCCTGAAATCCAGCTTTAAAAGTCTCTTAACCGCATCTGCCACAACACACATTGCTGGCCAGTTAACAGCTACGCATATATCCGGTTTTCCATACAGATTAATAAACCCTGCATAATTTCTTGTAAAATGTGTAAGTCTTGCATTAATATCCACTTCTTCGCATGCGTCAAATGCATATGCCCTATCATATCCTTCAAGATATTTTATTCCTGAAGACATATGAATAACTCTTACATCATATAATTCACGCGGCAGATTCTTAGTCCATGCTCTTATTACATTCTCAATACCACCACATCTTCCACCTACAGGAGAAAGAATATCTATTACCATAATAACCTCTCCAGATAATCATTCTATGATATACACATAACCTTCACATAATCTTCCGATTTATCACGCATAATTTCCATCCCTTTCTGAATTGCGTCAAGCGGATATTCATGCGTTATAAACTGTTCCGGATCAATCCGTCCATCTGCAAGCATATTAAGCACATAATGCCAGTCATCACCTGATTCTCCTGCATATGATGAATTCCACGTTCCACTAAGCTTTAACTGTTTTCTTAATATCTTCCAGTATGTATCCTTTGGTATATTCATCTCAGAATATGGATTACCAACTAGCACAATATTTCCTGCTGGTGCAGCAAGTTCTATTGCCCTGTTTATTGTCTCATTCTTTCCAACACATTCAAATACATAATCTGCCACAACATTATCTACATTATAATGTTCGTCATCAACTCCAAGTTTCTGTGCAAAATGCTTCTGCATGTCTTTATTACCCTCAACATAAACATTTTGTATTCCTTCAGCTTTAAGAAACATCGTAAGCAGAAGTCCTATTGTTCCCAGTCCTATAACACACACAGATGAATCCTTTTCTATATAAAATCTTCTCATTGCATGCACTGCAACAGCCATTGGTTCCATCATTGCAGCCTGCTTGTAAGATACATTATCCGGAAGTTCAATAAGATTCCATTCTGGTACAGCTGCATATTCAGCAAAACCGCCGTTACACCTTGAACCAAGATAATTATAATTACTGCACATTTCATACATCTTTTTCTTACAGTTTATACACTCTCCACATGGTATCAGCGGAAATATTCCTACTCTCTTTCCCCTCCATGAAAAATTGTCATCTGCTGTTTCTATAACTTCACCTGAAAATTCATGCCCGGTAACAATTGGATGAACATGTGCACCGGTTTTATATATTCTTGGAATATCTGAGCCACATACTCCTGCTGCCTTTACCTTTACTAATACCCAGCCTTTCTCTATCCGGGGCTTATCAGTCTCTTCATACCGTATGTCTCCTATACCATGTAATACCTGTGCTTTCATAATTATTGTTCTCCCGAAACCTTCCTTTTACTTCATAACTCTTGCTTTAAATATATACTGATATGCATCAAACTGCTCTATATCTGCTGAGCCTGATATACATTGTAATGCATTAATAAACTGATTTTTTTCTTCATCAGATACATCTATTCCTAAAGCCTTACCAGACACAACTCCTCTATATTCAGCAGAATATCCCGCCTGTGTAAGCATTTCAACACACGACTTCATAGTAAACATCTTAAGATGAGTCTTATCCAGAATACCCTCATCTGCATATTCCAGATTACCTCTTAACAAAGGCAGCATAACCGTTATATTCATAAAATTAGGAACACTGACAATAAGTGCTGCATCATTTTTCATATATCTTCTGATTTTCTCTAATACTTTCTGTGGTTCTCTTAAATGCTCCAACACATCTGCAAATATAACATAATCAAAATAATCATCACGATATGGAAGCGCATCCATCTCTTCAATATTTCCCTGTATTATATCCAAATTATTAGCCCCTATATCTGCCACAGCCCCAATAAGCTCTATACCTTTAACTTCCGCATGTGGCCATAAATATTTAATTTTTGCAAGTGTAGCCCCACATCCGCATCCAATTTCAAGGACATGAATAGGCTTATCTTCATCATCTTTTATAAATTGAATAATCTCATTCCGTGATTTTGAATAATAATCAATATCAAATCCCCATTTTTCTTTAAAAACTTTTCTATTATTTCTGGACAGTCTGTTTTTCTCTTCCACATCATTGTTAAAACTAAAAGACCCACAATGAAATATAAAACTGTTATGACATACAATACATTGATATCCAGCCTTCTGTATTCTGATTCCAATGTCATCATCTTCATAATATCCTTTACCATATCTTAAATCCAGCAGACCAATCTGATCAAGTACATCACGCTTTATAATAACCGCAAAACCAGCCAGCCACACTTTGTTCTCGTATGGATAATATTCCGGAATATTATTTTTCGTGGCATAATATATGTACTCAGATACAGAATCAAATACTTCTGTAATATTCTGAAATCCACCATTATTTGACATACAGCTTGTTGCTCCAATCCTGTCATTCTCATACAGCCCCATCCGCATCCAGAATATAGCATTAGGAGATACAACAGTATCATTATTCAGTAAAAATATATCATAATCAGGACTTGATGCTTTAATCCCCTGATTACACGCAGCACCAAATCCCTTATTATCCTGATTCTTTATTAATGTGATATCATTCTGACTCTCTAACCACTCTGTAACTCCGTCTGTTGATGCATTATCGACAACGACAATTTCATAACTTGAAGAAATATTATTGATACGGATACTCTTTATGCAGGCTTTCATTACATCTTTAGAATTATATGAAACAATCACGATAGATAAAGGTTTTACTTTAATGCCACATGAACTTATTTCAGACATAACCCCTGAAATATATGCTCTGTCATCTTTATTATCACAATAAAACAACGCATTTTCATAGCACAGATATGCTTTATCAATATTATCCTTAAGATAATACTCTCCCAAAGCAAAATATAATTCATAATCATTATAATTATCTTTCAGTCCTGCTCTTATCACATCAAAGCTTTCCTGCCATTTCCCCTCTGACTGCAGTCTGGCTATATATTCATATATATTCTCCATCCTCATTACACCTTATCCCTTAAAACTCTGCTGTAAATCTATCCATATCAACCTTCGTTGTTATCTTGTAATTATTCTCATCTCCCGGAATCATCACAATATCCATTCCTGCCATAATTGCAGGTTCCGTGGAACCATTAACTAAAAGAATCTTATCCGGAAGTAAAGTCTCATTTGCCTTAATATATGGTTTTAATCTGAATAATTCCGGAGCCTGTCCGGCATATACTTTGTTCCTGTTAATAAGAGATGAAATTGCCTTCCCGTCTTCACTATAATATACCGTATCCTTCATAGGCAGAACCGGAAGTGTGACGGAACAAGCTGGCAGGCATTTGTAAAAGACCGGAGAAAGGACGGATCATCTTCTAGCAGGCGCAGGGAGAGAAAGCGGGAAGTGGTATAAAATGGAAGTTCATGGGTATCCAGCCAATTTTTCACAGCAGGTTCCACCATGGAGACTGCTTTTTCCAGTTCAGGGCAGTAAGTGACCTGATAGTGGGGAATGGCAGGACCTTCAGTAATATCATCTAACCGCTCCAAGAAAGAAGAAAGTGTGCTTTTCTTTCTGGCAGAGGTTCCTGCTACCGGTACACACAGCAGGTCTGATAACTGATCCAGATCAATGGTGATGTTTTTCTTTTCCGCTTCATCTAAAAGATTGACACATACCAATGTACGGTCCGTAGCTTCCAGGATCTGAAGGACCAGGTTTAAATTGCGTTCCAGACAGGTGGCATCACAGACAATGACCACTGCCTGATGAACACCGAAACAGATAAAATCTCTGGCAACTTCTTCCTCTGCAGAACGGGAAGAGAGGGAGTAAGTTCCTGGAATGTCTACCAGTGTGTAATCACGGGCCGGACTGTGGCAGATCCCCCAGGCATTAGCTGTGGTCTTGCTCT
>OGZW01003249.1_pt1 | contig 12160 bp, 6 predicted proteins | sample 1577001 | NCBI WGS metagenome assembly OGZW01 (sample SAMEA3541519, study PRJEB24748) | human gut metagenome | biome: human gut; feature: human-associated habitat; material: faeces | place: China | collected 2012
CACTGGTCGGCGGCTGCGCTGTCTGGTATAATAAAGGCACGATACTGGCGGCAGATCGCATTTTCTCATTATTTTTGCTTAACTTCAAAAAGCTCCTTCACCTGCTGTAAAATAATGTCCATCAGACGCTTGCGCGTCTCCACCGCCGCCCATGCGATATGCGGCGTGATCACAAGTTTCTCACTATCCTTGATGCAACGCAGTGGATTGTCCTCACGCATCGGCTCCGCGCTCAGTACATCCAGGCCTGCTGCCGCGATCTCACCCTGTTCCAGCGCATCTGCCAGATCCGCTTCCACCACGATTGGTCCGCGTCCCACGTTGATAAAAATCGCACTGTTTTTCATTTTTGAAAATGCAGCTGCATTCATCAGCTGTTCCGTCTGCTCCGTCAGCGGTGCATGCACGGACACAATATCAGATGTCTTAAGCAAGGTATCAAAATCTACGCGCTCGTAGCCATCCTCCGTATGGTTTCCGGAAGTGGAATAATAGATCACATGGCAGCCAAAAGCCTTTGCCAGATCTGCCACCCGTCTGCCGATGGCTCCCAGACCAATGATGCCCCATGTCATACCGCAAAGTTCATGAAAATGATTTGCAAAATGTGTAAACATAGCATCATTTACATACTTCTCTGATTTAACATAATTGTCATAATAGGGCATTTTCTCCAACAAATAGAACAGTAACGCAAACGTATGCTGCGCCACACACTCTGTAGAATAGCCTGCCACATTTCTCCACGCAATATTCCTTTTTGCCAGGAACTCCTTGTCCAAATTATTGGTACCTGTAGCAGTCACGCACACAAGTTTCAGCTTTTCTGCCGTTCCGATGGTCCGCTCGTTGATCTCCATCTTGTTGATGATGACCACATCCGCATCCTTCACACGCTCCGGAACCTCCTCCGGCTTACTGCTTCCGTAACGAACCACTTCACCCAGAGACTCAAATCCACTGAGATCAATGTCCGTTCCAATTGAATTATCATCTAAAAAAACTATCTTCATATCTTTCACATTCCTTCTGTACTATCTGCTTCTGTTATCTATCTTATTGTGGATTTCAATGTTTTCCCTGTCACATCTGTTATTTTCTGTAACATTCCTTACATTCATCCATTTTTATCACCCTTTACCAATGATTCTTTTCTGACTTCGCCCATTGTAACTCATTTTATAAAAAAAAGAAAGTGGCAGTCCCACAAAAGGACTATTCCACTTTCTTAATTTTTTATGATCTGATATTCTATTATTTATTTTGCTTTCGGTCTGCGTACTCCGAAAGATACAACAAAACCAAGAACCGTTACGATGATCATCATGAAAATAGTTGTCATGAAAGATCCGCTTGCGTCATACAGTTTACCTGCAATAGTAGAAGCAAAAGATGCAATCAGCAGGTTTGTATTTATCAGTGAGAAGTTCATAGAATAGTTCTCACGTCCGAAGAAATCACTGATGATAGCAGAGTTTGTCGGTGTAACTCCACCATAAGCAAGTCCTCCTACAACGAAACCGATCACGATGAATGCAAAGTTTCCGCTCATCAGAGCAAGTACAAGAATCAGAGCAGCAACGATAAAAATGATCATATCAAGGATCATTGTAAATCTGTGACCTTTTTTATCAAATAATCCACCAAAGATTACACGTCCGATACCGTTGAAAATAGAGATCAGACCTACAACAGTAGCAATGTTTCCATCAGATACAGTAGTTCCAACCTGGCTTGCGATACCACTTGCCTGAGAAACCAGTGCAAGACCTGCAGCACTCACCAGAATAGCCCAGATATAGTAAAACCAGAATGTCGGCATCATAGCCATTTTTCCTGTGTTTACTTCACAAGCCGGCTCACGTACTGCTTTTTTCTGAGCAGATGCAGCACCCGGATTGTAACCAGCTTCCGGTTTTACAAAGAAGAAGCTGCAGATCACCATTACAACTACGATGATAATACCGAGAATACGGAAAGTTTCCTGCCACTTGTCTGTTCCATCAGACGGTGTAACAGCTGCAAACACTTTACCAATGATAAAGCTGCTCAGACCAAATCCCATCAGAAGAATACCTGAGATCAGACCCTGTTTGTCCGGGAACCATAAAGACATGGTACTCATAACTGCGTTATAAGCAAATCCTGCGCCAAGACCACACAAAACACCGAATCCAAGATACAGGGTAGCCGGTGAAGTGCCTGTGGTGGAAGCGATCATAAATCCTGCCAGAAATAAAATTCCTGAAAGAATGATGTAGATCTTCGGACTGACTTTTTTTGCCATCATACCGGCAATCAAACATCCGATACAGAAAAATGCCATAACCATGGTAAATGTCATAGATAACTGTGCTGCTGTCCAGTCCGGACGGGAAGCACCGATAGATTTGGACATAACGGACCAAGCATATACCAGACCTGCGAGAAGCAGAGTGATAACACCGATGATCGCATATACCCAGCGATTCAAGTTTTTCATACTTAACCTGCTCTCGGAAGCATGATGGACATGGCTGAGAGCATAAGGAATGACATAACAATCATCATGGCATATGTAATAAACGCAGTCATGGTACCTACCTGCATAGAACCCTTGTCTATTCTGCCTGCTGCAACCCACACGATACCAAGTGTGATGCAGTACATGATCATGGACATACCCGGCATCATAAAGGTCATGACACGGTTTGTAAACAGCTGTGTTCGTGTAAGCTCACGGTTAGCCTCATCAAATCGCTTTTCCTCCTCCTTCTCACGGCCGAAAGCCCTGATAACGGAAAGACCTGTAAGAATCTCACGAGAAACAAGGTTTACCTTGTCTACAAGACTCTGCATAATCTTGAACTTAGGCATCGCAATGCCAACCAGTGTGAAAATAAAAACCATGATGGCAGCAACCGCAATGGCAATCACCCACTCCATGCCGGATTTGGTCTGTGCCACCTTGATGATACCACCGATACCAACGATTGGCGCGTAAAGCACCATACGAAGCATCATAGTAGTAACCATCTGAATCTGCTGTATATCGTTCGTGCTTCTCGTAATAAGTGATGCCGTAGAGAATTTGTTAATCTCGGCATTTGAAAAACCTACAACCTTTGAAAAGGTCTTCTCCCTCAAATCCCTGCCGACAGCGGCACCGACCTTTGAAGCCGCAAAACCTACAACACATGCTGCTATAAGCATAATAGCTGCAAAGGCTGCCATCTTGGCGCCTGCCTTCCACAGATAAGCAACCTGATTGGCATCCACGTCGATTCCTGCATTCTCATCACACTTTGTCGCAAAAGTTACACCCATGGACTTTAAAGTAGATGAACCCACCGCATCGATTTTGTCCTGCACCTTGCTTCTTATCTGCTTTATCATGTTATCATCGAGCGCTACTCCCTGCGGGATAGCTGATGCATCCACATCCATCTGCTCCCCCGACAAAAAAGCCTGATATGCCATGACAAGAGGAACCAAAAGCTCCTCATCCAGCTCATCAAGTGTGTCAGAATCAGCGGTCAGCTTGTATTTTGTCACACTATCGCCGTCACTTGTGTTCTCGGTATCTGTTGTATCGTAGCATTCCGTAAACTTTTCTTTCTCATCGGACAGCATAAATGTCTGTGCCATCTGATAATCCTCCGAGGTAATCTCCTTTGGCAGGATATGCTCAATGCCATGATCCTGGATACCCACATCGATGATATCAGATGTGTACGCAGGCAAAGCCAGGTCACAGTATGCCTGAGCAATGAGAAAAACAAATATTAATATGATCCATCGCCAGTATGGAATCAGATTTTTGAAAATTTTACTCATAAACGTTTCCTTTCTTTCCGGTTAATTTATCCCCCTGCACGAATGCAAAAAATACCCGCAATCGTGCGCATACTTTTTATTTTATCAATTAGCGCGGATAATTCAATAAAGAAAGTATAAAGAAACAGTAAAAAAACAGAGACTATATAAATGGTTTATATAAGTCTCTGTTTGATAAATTGTGCTTGATCGAAAAATATGTGATAGCTGGGAGCCTTTGAAAACTAATCCAAATCTGCAAGACCTACACGCTGTATCTGGAAGGTCTTGTATGCCTTGGCTGTTGTGGTCTCTTTATCCCCACCACTCGCCAGTGACTGATAAATCTTACTATATCCTACGGCATAAATCTTTATAGAATTATTTCCCTCCGGTAAAGTGTCCAATGGTACCTTTACCTTATATGTTTTATTATTTTCAAAGAAGTCCCTTGGATCTTTATTTAATTTACCGTTTTCTTTACTGTCATTTATCAGTTCATTTTCTGTTCCATCATTATTCAGTGAGTAGATATCCCAGTTCATCTTCTTTAAGTAAATCTTATCATCTCCGGTGCCAATCGTTTCATCATTTGGATTTTTTTGTGGATCCTCGATATAAAATCCCATATAAACAACAGTTTTATCATCAATCTGATTACGTACGAGGTTTGAATCCTTTACCGTAAAATAAACATCCTGCGTACTGTCTGCACCATCTAGTCTGGCATCCGCTTTATTAGCTGCATCTTCTTCAATGGCATCGTCAATAGTTGCATATAATGTAGATATGTCATTTGAATCGGTATCAGCATTCTCCTTAAGATAAATTGACGGCTCATGAACTGATGCACTATATGCAGCAATCATAGTGTTTATATAAAGCTTCAATTCATCCTCATTATTTGAGAAATCAGAATGTCCTACACCTGAGTATGTTACATTTCCCATTGTGTAAATATAATAATTATTTCTTACATCCTTTGGAGACTGCTCATAAATTCCATGGTTTGACAAGGTATACCATACAACAATATCACTCTCACCATCACCATCAGCATCCTGATTCATATCCAGCTGGTAGTACTGCTTATGAGTGGTAGCTATATTTATTTCGTCAGCAATCTTAAAAGGATATGTGGTAATCTGTCCTGAATTAACCTTGACTGCCTTATTCGTCTTAGCTTCAAAATCATTACCATCTAGCCCTGAATACAGTCTGTACTCACCATGATCATTATCTGCCCACTGATACTGATTTAAATCCGCATAAGTAAATCCCTGATTCTGTCTGACAATAACTGAATTATCGGATTTTGGCTCATATGCAATATCAGTGTTATTCTTTTCAGCAGTCTGTACAGCTTTATCAAAATCCTCATCAGTACTCTGTAATGTATTGCCCTTCTTTAAATACGCATTTGACAAGATTCCATACCTATCCAGTCCGACAGTATCACGAATTATAGAGTTAAACTTATATCCCCAGACATTATTATATTTATTATCATTTTTATTATTACAAAATGACGTTGTATCATGAGCAAACAATACCGGTTTTCCTGACTGGATATATGCTTTTATTTTATCGAGATGATTATTTGTATTATCAATATCATAACAATCACCAAATCCAATCACAAGCATATCGTATGTCTGCAGCTTATCACATACCTCATCCATTTTAGGTACGTTGTCATAACGAACTGTTTCTATATCCAGGTCAAAATCCTTCACTTGACTAAGTAATTTATGAAACTTTGTATTGCTATCATTCTTCTGTGCCTGCATATCAAAATTTCCCCTAAAGCCCTCATTATGCTCCAACTTTGAATTAATCTGAAGAATCTTGACTTTTGTAGGACTGCCTTTTGAATTTTTGACATACACATATCCGGATTTCTGATCATATCTGTAGCTATTTGTAGCCTGACTTACACGAAGCTGCCAAGGCATAACTCCTACATAGCCATTCGGCAAATCATAGACCAGTTTATAATTATAATTGCCTGCATTCAGACTATACATATATTTACCATCATCACCCATTACCGGATTCACAATAGTACCATCACAATATAATTTTATTTTATTTGCAGCTATTCCTTCATTGGTTGTCGAAAACTTACCATCAGAATTTGAATCCAAAAACAGCTGTGCATTAAAACTTGCTTTGGAATCAGCACCACCTGCATTGTTTATTGAAAATTCCAATGTAATCTGATTATTACTAATCTCAACATAATCTGTATCTTTTACTTTTTCCTGCTCCTTGAGTAATATTTCAGGTTTTTCAGTAGTCAGGTAGGTAACAAGCTGAGCTGTCTCATTTGACTGTTTTTTTAAATTTCCCTTGCTGTCCACTTTAAGAACATTGTCTTTATCTTTTGCATAACATAAAAGAGTAAAAACATTTGAACAGTTGTCTATATACTTCTCATTAATTCCTCTGCCATAATCAATAGAGAAAAAGCCATCTGAAAAGACGACAGGAAAGCCTGCCTTTATATAATCCTCCAATTCTGAAACCTTCTGCTTAGTAATATCATTGCCTGAACCTCTGTATGTGTTTGGAGCAGTTAAATAATCAGCATTATTTCCATTTCCTCTTAATGTAAGCTGAGTATTAAGCGCCTCTCCATTATTTATATAATCAGTATCCAGCAATCCCGCATGGCCATTCTTGAGCATATCATATCCCCAATAATTTACCACATCTTTCGGATTTATAACAACAATGTCACCAACATTTGAGTATTTAAGCCCATCCATGTTCCAATCATTATATACTGTATGACCATCTCTATAATTCAGATTATCGGCTACGAGTCCCATATATATCATGTCATAGTTATTAAGGTCCTCTATTCTTCCAATAAATTCTGCACTCGTAACCCTTGTTATTGTAACCTTTTTTTTCTCCGGGCATCTTGATCCAAGCCAATTTTTTAGCTTATCATAATTTAAAGCGTCAGACTCATTTTTTACAGTTCCGGGCTCTATATCCAGTATGTTCAGACTATCTGTCGGATTTATAATGTCTCTTTTATCGGCATACGATATGATATAGCTTAAAACTATCGCCTTTGAAATCTTCTTGTCATAATACGCATACTCGTCCTTTCCAAGAGTACTATTTTCTTTTTTCCTGCTTGTATTCTCTGAGTTGATGTATTCTGCTATCTCGTCAAAATTCTCTGTTTTAGCATCATTGACAAATGCTGTTTCATCATCATTTTTAATAAACGCAGAAGCAAAATCGTCTCTTAAAACAAATGGCACATCATCTTTAGGACTATAGTTTCGTGGAATAACATATTCGTTGCCAATTACAAAACCATATTTATGGGTTCCACTGTCAACCTTATAGTATTTTATGTCATTCCCCCAGTTAATAAAATTATCAGCTGAGTCCTTGGTAAAATTCAAGGAGCTGAAATTGTTACAGCTCAAAAGACCTGCAAGCTTTTTAATGTTGCTGGAATAATCTGCATTCGAATCAGGCCACACAATACCATTATCCACTATAACAGGCATCATGATACCACTCTGGTGCACACGTTGGACTATCTGCTTTACCTTGTCCCATGAAATGTCATTACCGGTATTGTATCCGGTATTGTATTTTGCAGAATCGTCTCCTAAATCCTTGGAAAGAACAGACTTTGAGCCGGAAAGATAGAGTAAATCAATTGTTGACACATCTATCTGCTCAAGCTCCTTGGGTGTGACAGTTTTTACATTGAAGGTCATATTGGCAGTCTTATCATCATCGCCTGTCTTACCCTCCTGATTGAATACACCTGTTCTGAACCAGTTATTGTTCTTGAAACCACCCTTATAATATATGTGTGTAGTATTTACAGGATAATCAAGCGAGCCTTTTTTATCAGCCTCCATTATATAGTCACCTTTTCCTTTACCCACATAGGTATATGTCTGGCTGTCCTTAACTATATCAAAATATCCGTCTGTATCAGTGAGGATTACCCTGCCTGTGTTACCATCATTATTCTCTGTAGCAGAATCAGCTCTTGAAGCATCATCTGAAATATCATCTGCGCCGGTCTTACCTGCCGGCTGATTGTCCGGTGTGACGCCATCTATCTTCTCGTATGGATTCTGTGAATCAAGCACTGCTCCATACTCGCCGGTCTCATCGTAATTAAACTCAATAGGTACCTCAGTGTTCACCTCGTAGTAGGTCTCGTCATCAGTGATTTTATCTGCAGACACATACTCCATCTCAACCGTACAGTATGTATACTTCTCATAATCCGGCTTACTGCCATCCGGCAGACTTGCCATCCGGTCAGCTCTTGCAACAAATTCATATGGTGATGTGATATCTGAATTGTCTTTCCTGTAAATATATGCCTTTGGGTCATATTTTGCTATATTTTGCATGCCCTCATCGGAAATGATTGCATATGAACTCTTTATAGCATAGACTACATGCTTATCAACGGCATCGTCACCTGTGCCTGTATCTGTCGTATTGTCTGTGCTGCTATCGATGTTACCATTTGTACCGCTGTCTGTATTTCCATCAGCCTTCTGTGAATTATCAGTCTCTACCAGATACTGGGTGTTTGTCATACCATCCGGCAGCTTGACAGCCGAAAACGCAACACTGTAGTAGCCTCTTTTTCCGGGTGCCTTAATTTGATTGCCATTTTCAGTCTCTGTATTAGAGCCATCCGCGGTACTTCCAGTACTTCCTGTACTGCCTGTATTACCAGTACTACCTGTATCCACAGATTCAGAGCCATCTTCTGTCTCATCCTCGCCCTGCATGAAAACATAATGGTCAACATTTTGTCTGTAATGACCTGTAGGCAGTCCCTCTTCATTTACAGCAAGCTGGTAATCGGTATTGAACTTATAATCTCCCTCCGCCTGCTCTGTCATCTTATAACCGGTGGTACCCTTGTTTATTCTGTCCATATCTACAAGGGCAAGCTCTGTCCAGTCATCGCCCTGACTGACATAGCTCTCCTCATACGGCTCATAATAAAGAGGCTTTGTGTTATCCTTTTTCTCGGTAGTAATAGGCGCAAGCTTTGTTTTCAGTTCCTCCATATAGGCAGACCTTTTTTGTACACCTGCACCATCTTTGTCAGACATCCTTGACAGTGTTCCAAACCAGTCGTCAGGCTCCTGACCATCAATCAGATAACCGATGGATGCCATTTTCTTGTCAGGCACCACCTCCACTATATTGAAGGGCTTGTCCTTGCCATGTGAGCTGACTATATCAGATATTCCATTGAACGCTACATTTGCATCGACCTTTGTAAGGCTGTCATTCAGCACAAAAGCTGCCACAACGAGACATCCTGTAAGTGTGAGCGATATTGGAACCACTATTTTTTTTCTTAATTTGCTCATTGCGATTGCTCCTTTTGTTATTTGTCATATTTAAAAGTAACTACATTAGAAGAAATACTCGGATCTGATTTCAAGGTTACCCAAACATATATTCTATAATGTTTCCCTGGAATACTGACCTCTGATGTCATGCTTAGTTCCTTGGTTGCTTCATGTTCATGCCCAAAAACCCAACTGTCTTCTATATGGTATGTAAATATTTTTCCACCTTTATAATCAGCCTGCTCTCCTGCAAACTCCTCTATATCATTACTTGGACTTTCTATTCCATTTTCCAACGAATAAGTCTCAATGTGCCATTCAAAGTTATTCACATCATATGCTATACCACTATTTCTTACCTCATACGGATTTATATGTGTTTTTTCAGTATTTCCTCCATTAAGTCCATATATTCCCTCCGTAGTCAGCCAATTACGTGTATCAACCACATTTATCGTTACAGATGTATATTTGGAAGTATCTTCTTTTGAAGTCACCTTAACCACAAACTGCTTTGATGTTTCATTCTCTGCGATAGATAATTTTGCTGTATTTCCGGAAGAATTAAACGTTGTTCCATTCCCATCAGCAGCCCTACCGGTGTATGACCATATAACCTCTTGGCTTGGATTATTTCCACCCAATATTTTAGATGTAAATTCAAGGACATTGCTATTATCTCTTCTGACATATGAAATGCTCTGACCAGAAACATCTCTGCCACCATAATATATATGTACAGAAATCGGCTCTACCGGTGCCACATACTCCACGTCTGCTCCGGTCGGTACCTTATTGCGCATAGTGAAGTTCTGCTTTGAAGTATACTTCTTGTCTCCTGCCTTAAAGTCCACAACAAGTCCGACAGAGTTCTTGCTTTCTGCCTCACTTAAATCAGGTGTAAAGCCTATGACATTTTCTGCCATAAGTGACTCCTTGCCCTGACCATCAGCCTTCACCGCACCAGTTGCAGGATCCAGTGTATCCTTTCGCAGATAGATTTTGTGCTCTGACGGTCTGTATATGATATTGTATGTACAATCATTGTTGCAGATTATCAGCTTGCTGTCGGATGATGATTGCTCAGATGATGCTTCTTCGGATGACGCTTCTTCCGCTGATGCAGTTGCAATATAACCTGCCTCAGGGTTTACTGATGCCACTTCAACCGGGGCTGCCACCGTAGCAGGCTCATACTTAACACCCTTTTGCGCATCAATTATCAGATTTCCTATCTGATTCATGGTCAGCTGTGCCTCATACTGCAGGTCTACGTCCTTTGTAGCATACTTATACTGCTTCGTGCTCGTACCGATAAAGCCCACAACAGCCAGACCCAGTATTCCCATTATCGCCATGACAATGACAAGCTCAACAAGTGTAAAGCCACTGTTTTTCCTATTATTTGATTTATTCATGCGCTTTAAAATCTTCATGGTTCATCTTCCTCTCCGATTTCATCATAAAACCTTATAACAGCCTTGCGTCAAAATAAAATATTTTGCATTTAACTATGTAAATTACTCACATACCACCTTGCCGGTTTCCTTGTATATCGTGATAACCTTCTCGGTGCTGTTTTTTTGAACCCAGATACGGCTGCAGTACTTGCCGTTAGTATCCGGCTTTTGTGCACCTGAGCTTCTGTCGAACTGAAGCTCTATACTGTCAGAGACGTTCAATTGTGTCTTGCCACTATAATCATCATTCAGGGAATAGTATACTTCAATCCTGCTCTTTCCGATTTTACTCGGATCAGATTCCGTACCATTTATAGTCATCTTATAATAGTAGGCCCCATCTGATGCCTTGTATATCTTAAGAACTGCGCTGTCCTTTCCCATAGAGGTAACTCTTGTTTTGTTAATTATCGATTCAATATTTCTGGCACATTGCTTCACCTCAACACCCATGACCGAGCGAATGGATATGGTTGCCGCGCCTATCAGTACGACAGATATCGCTATCACTACTATAAGCTCCACCAGAGAGAAACCACCATTATTCTTTTTTACTTTTACAAACATATTGGATTCCTCCCTTGTATATATCGTCAAAATATGTCAAATATAAATATTTCGCAGCTGTTTTGTGTCTTGGAAACCGCTTATTTTCTACTCCTTTGTCCAGTTCTGGTATGTAATGAGTGTAGCATAATCTATTTTTGTATCCGCCTCTTTCTTGTTTGAAAAAGCAGAAACATTACCCAGATAGTTGGCACCATCCATGAACACATCATACAGGTGCAGTGCATCGTCTGCATCACTTACCTTTTCAAGAAGCAATGCCTTAAATACCTCCTGTGTACCATTATCAATCTCGCACTGCTCTTTGTTTACGATTATCCTGCCCTTTGCAATTATAGTACCTGTAAAGTCAGCATCAAGTGTCACATTTCCTGTAGCAACAATTATATCCACATTGTGTGATTTGTCATTTGCATCATAGGTGTAGTTACCGTTTTTGACAATTGCCTGGTATTTTTTTCCCTGATACTCAGTCTCAAATATATGTTTATTACCGGAATTTGGCACTATTTTCAGCAAATTGGTATTGTTAACTATATTTGTAAAAAGCGAAACACTTGCTGCATTTGTCGGTAAATCCGCATAATTCGTCAAAAGCTTTGAGTTTAGTGCAGTATATGTGCGCTGTAAGGCATCCGACTGTGCATCCATGTCCACACCATCAGCTATGCCCTTCAAAAGGCTTAAATTGCTGCCATCGTAGATGCTGTAATTGCCGGCAGTATAGATGCTTGCTGCCTCATTTACCTTTATGCTGTCAGTATAGAACTTAGTGTATCTATTGAGCTTGTCACTGTCTGCGCCAAAATAGTCTCTGTAATACTCAGCAGCCTTATTCGTTGGCAGATTGACATAATAGTATACAAGTCCATCATCATTATTATCAGCAGAAGGGACAAAGACTTTCTTTATGCATTTGTCAATTGTCCTGCCATCCGGCAGATATTCTGAGAGAGCCTTGCCTGT
>OGZW01003258.1_pt1 | contig 12139 bp, 10 predicted proteins | sample 1577001 | NCBI WGS metagenome assembly OGZW01 (sample SAMEA3541519, study PRJEB24748) | human gut metagenome | biome: human gut; feature: human-associated habitat; material: faeces | place: China | collected 2012
GATCCAAGGCGCTTTGCAGAGTGGTCTCGATCTCAGAAATCGCAGTCTCCAGTGCCTCTACGGTCACCGGTCGCTTTTCGCAGGCACGGAGCATACCTTTCAGAATTTTGTTGCGGTCAAAGACCTCACGGCTTTTGTCCTTCTTCACCACAATAATGGGCACATCCTCAATGATCTCATAAGTGGTAAAGCGCTTGCCGCACTGCATACACTCCCGACGACGGCGAATGCGCTCGTTCTCGTCGGTAGGACGCGAGTCAATCACTTTGCTCTCTGCGTAACCGCAAAACGGACACTTCATAGTTATCCCCCCTGTTGAAAGATACGGCTCTTGCCATAAAATTCTGTACAATCCGTACTATACCATAATTGGTGAAAAAAAGCAAGTTTTTTGCCTTTACACCTTTTTGGCAGGGGCGGTGCCGTCTGCCTTACGATTATAGAAGAACATCCACAGCGCCATGCCGCAGATGACCGCGTAGCCCACAAAGGACAGCACATCCGGCACATCGCCAAACACCAAATAGCCCACAACGGCCGCAAAAATCACCTGGGCGTAGTCATACACGCTGATCTCTCGGCTGGGAGCATGGGTGTAGGCGGCGGTAATGGAGAATTGCCCACCGGCGGCGCAAGCGCCCGCCAGCAGTAAAGTCGCCCATTGCTGCCAGGTCATATAATGATAGTTAAACAGCAAAAACGGCAACATCGTCGCACTGGAAAAAGCGGAGAAGAAAAAGACGATCAACCGTCCATTCTCGCCTCGCAGCCCTAAGTATCGCACGCAGGTGTATGCCCCGCCGGCAGCCATACCGCCTAAGAAGCCGCAAACACTGGCAAACAAATTTGCATTGGCAAAAGTGGGTTTAATGATGCAAAGTGCCCCTAAGAATGCCACCACAATAGCAATCGCCTGCTTGGGCCGCACTTTTTCTTTAATGAAGATCGCAGAGAACACCAGGGCAAAAAAGGGACTCATTTTATTGAGCATAGACGCGTCGCTGAGATCCAGTCGATCAATGGCATAGAAGTTACCCACCATACCGGCCACGCCCCCAACGGAACGAATAAGCAGGTACTTAATGTTCCCCGGTTTGGGGCGAAAGCTGTCTTTCTTGCGCACCATCATCACAAAGGCAAAGATCATCGCCACAAAATTGCGAAAAAAGACCTTTTGCATGGTAGGCAGATCGCCGGACAGGCGCACAAAGGTATTCATACCCGTAAAGCACAGCCCGGACAACAAAATGCAAAAAATGCCCATGGTCTTGTTGCTGGTTTTAGCCAAAGCACCCACCTCCTACTTGATGGTATCCAGGTAAGCCTTGGCCCGCTGCAGCTCTGCCGCCACCCGGTAGCCGCGGGAGTAGATCTCAATCATATAATGCACCCGGTCACCCAAAGTGCGGTACAGCCGCTGAAAGTCAAAGCTTCCCTGCCCCGGCGGTTGACAATCCTTTTCCGGCGAATGGTCGCTGATGTGCACATGGACGATCTCCTTTTGGAAGGTATCCAAAAACACAAAGGGATCCTCCCCGGCTCGCACCGCCTGTTTAATGTCCAGCACCATATGGAAGTCGTCTCCCAGCGCGCGGCGCATCCGGTCGCAAAAGGCAATATGCTGGCTCTTAAAGCGGTTCACATTCTCCTGGCACACGGTCACGCCCTCGGCGCGGCCGATCTCCACCAGCTGCAAAAAGCGCGCAAAATACCGTTCCTCCGGAATGGGAATCTTGGGCTGGGCAACCGCCCCGTGGATCACCACAAATTGGGCGCCCAGTAGCGCTGCCGCATGGCAGGTTTCTTTATAAATATCAATGGTATCTTCAAATCGGCGCTGGTAATCGCCAAAAATGCAGCTGCTTTCCATAAAGCTGGAAAAGGGGTGCACAGACACCACCTGTGTGCCGCCGTCCCCAGCAATAGCTGCCAGTTGGCGCACAAAGGCCGGGCGCAACTCCTGCCGAGCGTTAAAGAACACCTCCGCAAAAGGAAATCCCAGTTCCGTCACCTGCTGCAAAGCCCGCTCCGTCTCCAAAGGATAAAAGCAAGCGGTAGAAGCTCCGGCTTGCATCAGCCCACCAGCTTCTCAATGGCGGCCAGGCGGGTGCAGATGCACAGCAGCTCCGCAGCCAGGGCCATCTCCTCATTGGGCGGGAAAGAGGGCGCAATGCGAATGTTGCTGTCCTGTGGGTCAATGCCATAGGGATAAGTGGCGCCCACGCTGGTGAGGGTCACGCCGCCGGCCTTACACAGCTCGCCCACGCGCTTGGCGGTGCCGGGCAGCACATCCAGGCTGATAAAGTAGCCGCCCTTAGGGGAGAACCAGCTGGCAATCCCCAGGCCGGTTAACTCCTTGTTCAGCCGATCCAGTACAATATCAAACTTCGGCTTCAAAATTGCCGCATGTTTCTTCATGTGGGCACGCACGCCGTCCGCATTCTTGAAGAATTCCACATGGCGGTGCTGATTCATCTTGTCATAGCTGATGGTCTGCACCGTCAGGCGCTGACGGATCAGATCCAAATTTTTCTTGCTGGCCACCAGGCAGGACACGCCTGCGCCGGGGAAAGTGATCTTAGAGGTAGAGGCCACCTCAATGACCAAATCCTCATTGCCGTATTCCGGCAGCACATCAAAAATATTCAGCAGCTTATCGCCGTCCTCGTCCAGATCATGCACGCAATAGGCGTTGTCCCACACAATGCGGAAGTCCTCTGCCGCCGGGCGGAGCGCCGCAATACGGCGCACCACTGCATCGGAAAAAGTGATGCCGGTGGGGTTGGAATACTTGGGCACACAGAACATACCTTTCACGCTGGGGTCCTTCACCAATTCTTCAATGGTGTCCATATCCGGTCCGTCGGCGTTCATCGGCACATTCACCATTTGCAGCCCAAAATACTGGCACACGGTAAAATGGCGATCATAGCCGGGCACCGGGCACAGGATCTTCACTTCCTTTTCCTGGCTCCAGGGTTTACCGCCGATGCCGTGGGTGTAGCACTGGCAGATAAAATCAAACATCAAAGTCAGACTCTCGTTGGGGCCGATGATCACATTCTCGGCCGGCACCTCCAGCAGCTCGGCAAACAGCTGCTTACAGCTGGCAATACCGTCCAAAATGCCGTAGTTGCGCACATCCACGCCGCCGGACACATAGTCCTTCACATCATTCATACCCACGGACAGATCCAACTGCTCTTTGCAGGGCTTACCTCTGCTCATATCCAGTTGCAGTCCCTTGGCCTGAAATTCCTTGTACCGAGCCAGCAGGCTCTCCTGCTCCCGGAGCAATTCGTCTTTTGTCATCTCCTGATATGTTCTTGCCATACGAAAATACCTCGCAATCTAAAATTTCCGTTCATTATTTTACCACAAACGACTGCGCCTTGCAATTCTAAAGCCAACAAAAAAAGAGCGCCGAAGCACTCTTTTCTTATACGCATTGCCTATTTTTCGTTTGGATTTGCCGGTGCGTCCGCACTCTTTTTCTTTTTGGTGAACACCAAGAGCTTGGAGAACACATAGTTGAGGATCACCACCAGCACGGAGCAAACAATCTTAGCTACAAAGCCCTTAACCCCAAACAGGTCCTGATCCAGCCCGATCTTAAACAGCAGCAATGGGCCGAACCACTCGATCACGCCGGTCGCCAGTCGAGAGGCCACAAAGGACACAAACTCTCGCGCCGCCACCTTGGGTACCCAGCTTTTGCTCTCAAACACCCACAGCTTGTTGGTGATAAAGGCAAAGATCACCGCAGCAATCCAGGCAATCACATTGCTGACCGTCATCTTCACATCGTCGCTGCCGGGGGCATGCACCAGCACCGCCTTCATCAGCAGACTGTACACCACCCAGTTCACACCTGTGGTGGCCACGCCAAAGATGAGATACATAATGATTTCTTTGTACTTGATAAATAATTCTTTAATCTTCTTCATAGGCACATTATACGCTATCCGATTCTATTTTGCAAGTTCAAAAAACCATTTTGTCTCCTCTAAAAACAAATAAGTGGGCACACCGGCAATGCTGCAGGTGTAACGCAGTCCGGCGCCCCCGGAACGCAGAGACGCCGCCGGGCGAATATCCAGTACACGGTCCACATCCAGCCATCGCTCCTCCCACTCCATCTTTACCGGGCGAATATCGCCCTCCTCATTATACAGCGCCAGCACGCGCACATAGTTTTTCATCCTGCCTGTTCCTTTCCGGTTAAAAATCCAACGGGGTGTATGGTATGGTCATCGTGGGGATTAAAGCGAGACAGCCCGGTATCCCCCAGCAAACTGGCCCGCTGAATACAGTAGTTGCCAAAGCGGCGCTTCAAATCATCCACCGTGCGCTCCAGCTTGGCTGCCCGCTCCCGCTGCTCCTGGGTATGGGCCAAATCAAACTGCACACAGGGTTCCAGCTCAAAGTCCGTCACCGACAATCCAATGCTGCGCAAGGGTGCGCCCCAGTGATAATTGGCACAAAACAGCGCCATGGCCGCCTGCAAAATCTCCGTGCTCACATCGGTGGCGGCGGCCAGCTTGTGTCGCCGGGTAAAGGTTTGCAAATCCTTATCCCGCAAGGAGATGCACACCGTACGCCCTTGCAGTCCCTGCTCCCGCATACGGCGGGCCACACTCTCTGCCAGCACGGTAAAGACCACCTTTACATCCGTATCATCCACCAGATCCCGGGGCGTGGTGGTGGAATTGCCCACACTCTTGACCGCCGCCTTGGCGTCCATATGCTGCACCGGCGAAGTGTCCTCCCCCCGGGCAAAGGCACGGAGCATCAGCCCGTTCTTGCCCAGCAGACCTTGCAAAAAATCCGACCGAGCCGCCGCCAACTCGCCGATGGTATAAACGCCGTAAGCGTTCAGCTTGCGGGTGGTGGCCGGGCCGACGCACAAAAGATCACTGCACGGCAGGAGCCACACCACCCGGCGGTAGTTTTCCCGGCTGATAACCGTCACCGCGTCCGGCTTTTTATAATCTGAACCCAATTTGGCAAAGATCTTGTTAAAGCTGACCCCCACGCTGACGGTAATGCCCAGTTCCGCCTTTACCCGACGGCGAATTTCCTGGGCGATCTGTTCCCCGGTGCGGTCATCGCCGGTCACATCCAGCCAGTTCTCGTCCAGCCCGAAAGGCTCAATATAGTCGCTGTAATCCTCATAGATCCGCCGTGCCATCTTGGAAAAGCGCATATACAGCGGAAAGTTCGGCGGTACCACCACCAACTGCGGGCACTTTTGCCGCGCCTGCCACAGCGGCTCCCCTGCCACCAAGCCGTAACGGGAGGCAATCTCGTTTTTCGTCAAGATAATTCCGTGGCGGCTCTCTGTGCTGCCGCCCACCGCCACCGGCTTGTCTCGCAGCTCCGGGCGGTGCAGGCACTCCACCGAGGCATAAAACTTGTTGCAATCCACATGCAAAACGGTGCGCTCCATTCCCTACGGCTCCTTTCCTGCTATCGAACATTTGTTCTACATCATAGCATACACCGATTTTGACTGTTTGTCAAGAGCCGGGGCGGCAAAAAATGCAGGTAGATTTTGCCTTGACGGTAGGTGCTTTTTCTTATATACTAATGGGTAGAATTGAGGTGCGACTATGCCGTTTTACGATATTGCCGGGCTGGTGGTGGAGATCAAACACCCCACCGGCAGAACAGAAAAGCAAGCCCGTCCCTACCTGTGCAAGAACCAAGAGGGGCAGACGGCGGACATTACCATTGATGTGACGGAGCAGCGGGTAACGGACGCTATGGCCGAGCACCCGGAGATGAACCGGGACGACTGGTACTATATGCTCACCGGCTCGGATTTTTACACCCAGCTGCTGAAGTTCCGAGGCATTTTGCTCCACTCCAGCTGCGTGGTGGTGGACGGCGCGGCCTACGCTTTTTCCGCAGACAGCGGCACCGGCAAATCCACCCACACCGCCCTGTGGCTCAAGCACTTTGGCGATCGGGCGTATATGCTCAATGACGACAAACCGGCCATTCGCCTGGTAGGCGATCGGGTGTATGCCTGCGGCACCCCCTGGAGCGGAAAATATGATTACTCCACACCGGGCATGGTTCCCCTGGCAGGCATTTGCTTTCTCGAGCGGGCGGAAGAGAATTTTATCCACCCGGCAGACACCAAAAAGGCAGTGTTCAACATTTTCTCCCAAACGGTACGCAAGCTGGGGCCTAACGCTATGGAGCGACTGTTTGATATGCTGGAGACCATCTTTGCCAAGGTGCCCCTGTACGAACTGGGCTGCAACATCAGCGACGACGCAGTGCGCACCTCTTACAACGCCATGAAGCCGAAAGGTCAAAGCGAAAAGTAAATACAAGCGAAAAAAGAAAGGCAGTTACCCAAAAACGGGTAACTGTCTTTTGTTATCTATGGCGTTATTCCGCTGTGTCCTGCGGCAGGGCGTTCTTCGGCTGCGGCAAATACACCCGAGCCTTAAACAAATCGCCGTCAATGAGCAGCTCTAACTTCCCTTGCTGGGCGCTGCACAGCTCTTGGGCAATGCTTAGACCCAGACCGTTGCCCTCCTTGGTGCGGGAAGCGTCGCCTCGCACAAACCGCTGGGTCAGCTCCTGGGGCGAGATATTCAGCGGCTGGGCAGAGATATTCTTGATCTCAAACACGCCGAAATCCCCTTGCTTATACACCCGCACATACACCCGAGAGTCCACGGCAGAATACTTCTTGGCATTTTGCAGCAGATTTTCCAGCACCCGGTAGGTTTTGGACCCGTCGGCAAACGCCTGTACCCGGGGCAAATCCGGATCCAGCACCAGTTGCAGCCGGTTCTCCTCAAATTCCTTTTGGTACTCCCCGATAGCCTGGGCGGTCAGTTCGCCCAGATCCAGCACCATAGGGTGCAGGGTGATGTTGCCGGAGGACAGCTTGGACGCCTCAATCAAATCCTCCACAAGCCGTGCCAGCTTGGTGCTCTTTTCCGTCAGCACAGCCATATATTCCTTGGCCTTTTCGTCCGACTGGGGGCACTTAGACAACAAATCCGTATAAGTAATAATGGAGGTAATCGGGGTCTTTAAGTCGTGGGACACATTGGTGATCAGCTCCGTTTTCAGCCGTTCGTCCCGCACCGCCTGGTCCACGGCGTTGTGCAGCTCCTGATTGGTATAACGCAGGCTGCCGGCCATGGCGGCCAGTGCCGGGTGGAGATGTGCCGCCTCCACATCCGTGCGGTTGGCTGCGGCCTCAATCACCCGATCCAACTGGAACAAGAAGCGCAGCGCATAGCCCACGCAAAAGCCGTTAAAGCCCAGGCCTACCAAGCCGCTGATCACACCGACCACCGGCGCCTCTCCATTCAGAAACGATGCAAACAGCACCACCAATACAATATTGATCAGCAGATAGCCTACGGCGCAAAAAACCATATTGCGCTTAAAGTGTTGCGGGGTGTAGGCCAGTCCCCGGATCACACGCCGATTGAACCGGTGCAGTTTGCACAACAGACGCCAAATTCCCAAGCAAATATAATACAGCAGCGTGCCCTTATACAAGTGTTTCTCAGACTTGCAAAGGCGCACAAAAGACAGGGTCAACTCTGCATACAGTCCCCAGGCCACCGCGCCCAAAGCGCCGCAGGCCGCTAAGAACATTCCGCCGTAATACAGGGTGCTGAGCAGATAGCCATAATAATTGGACAAGTCATTAAACAAATTACCGAACAGCACCACACCCAGCCCAGCAATTGCTGCGGCGATGATCGCCGTGTGCAATTCCAAGGGAATATAATCCATCCACAGCAGGCGCACGCCGTCCGTACCGGCACGGCGCCCGCAGCCCAGGCACGCCAACGCCAAAAAGGCAAGGGCCAGCACCGCCAGGCAAACAGCCGCCACGGTCATCGCCACGGTATTCATATTTTGCATACGGGTGCACAAGGCATTCAATTCCACAAAGTCCGGAAGCGTATCGTTGCCGCCGGCCACAGTGGGGTCTATGCCCACATAAATGCTCATATCCCCGTCCATTAGGTACTGTGCAGCGTCCGATCTGGCATTGCCGGCACCGTAATCCGCGCCCCGCAGGTTCTCCCCCGCTTTGGTCTTGGAATAGTACACCGGCGCGTCTTTCAGCATAGCCGGCGTTTGACCCTCGGGCAACTGGCTGACCACCTGACCGGTGATATTGTCCTTGGCATAGAATTGCAAGCATTGCAGTTCCTGCAAATCCCGGCGCATCTTCTGCTGCTCGTCGGCAGAATATTGATACGGCTCCACCACCGCTTTGTCATAGAGCTTTTTAATGTGGGTCTCTGCCGATTTAACCGTATCGCTCAGGGTCTGGTCGGCATCGTACTCGTTCGCTTCTACCGTTTGGCCGTCCACTGTAAAAGCGACCGTGTAAAAGCGGATCAGATCGTCCGGCTCTTCCGACATATCGCTATAATACTCCACGCCGTTACTGCTGCGCAGCCAATTTGCCAGCTGCAAATAGGGCAGATAATCCTCCCCTGCCCGGGTGCCGTTGACAATCTGTTGCAAATCCCGAATCAGCCCCGGTGCGTCCCGATCCTCTGCCACCACTTTCTTTATGGTCTTTGTGGGCACTTTATAGTTGGGTATATTCTTGCCGATATTTGTAATATCTTCATTTTTCAGCCTGGCATAGAACACCAGCGTTTTGCGAATGGCCGTGGCCTGGTCCTTCTTATATTGCTCCAGTGTGGCCGCCACGCTGTCCGCCTTGGCTTTCTTCAGGGCAGCCGCCTTTTGTTGCAGCTGCTTTTGCCCCGCCAGCAGCGTGATCTCATTGACGATCGCATCCAGCTCCGCTTTGAAAATCGTAGTCTGTACCAGACTTCCCTTTTTCGCTACAGACGGATCGGTAAATGCATCATCGTTATACAGACCGCTGACCCGCATCACGGCGCTCAGCAAAGCCACCGAACTAAAGGCCAGCACCATAGAGAGCACCACGCACAGCGCCTTAAACCATCTGCTTTCTCTAACACTTTTCCACTTTGTATCCAAGTCCATACACCACCTTTAAATATTTGGGCTCCTTGGGGTTAATCTCAATCTTTTCACGAATGTTGCGAATGTGCACCGTCACGGTCTTTTCCGTGCCGTATGCCGGTTCGTTCCACACCGCTTCATAGATTTGGGCGCTGGAGAGCACACGACCTATATTGTGCATCAGATATTCCAATATCTTATACTCCCGGGCAGTCAGCCGTACCGGGTCGCCGTCTACCGTCACTTCCTTGGTATCCGTATCCAGCACCAGGCCGCCGGTGACCAGCTGGCTCTCCCGCACCTCCAGGCTGCCAAGACGCACATAGCGGCGAATTTGGCTCTTGACCCGAGCGGTCAACTCCAGCGGGTTGAAGGGCTTGGTCACATAATCATCGGCGCCAAAGCCCAGACCGGCGATCTTGTCCGTGTCCTCGCTTTTGGCCGACAGCAGAATAATGGGAAAATTATATTTCTCCCGCAGCTTTAATGTGGTTTTCAGTCCGTCCAGCCGAGGCATCATAATGTCCAGCACCATACAGTGGATTTCCTCCCCCTGTACTTGCTCCAGCGCCTCCAGCCCGTCCCGGGCACACAGCACCCGATAGCCCTCCTGGCTAAGATAAATGCGCAGAGACTCTAAGATTGCCGCATCATCATCGCACACCAATACCGTAAACATTGCTCTCATCTCCCTCAAGTGATACAAAGTGCTTGCTCCATTGTACCACAAAAATCCCCAACGGAAAACCCGTTGTACACATTTAACCACACATTCTTAAAAGCAACGCAAAGGAAATCTAAAGAACCGGTAAAGTTTGGTCGGCAAAACAAAAAAGCTGCCGCAGCATAAGCACTGCGACAGTCTTTGTATCTTTATTGCTTAGAAACAGCTTGAACGGAGGGATCGTAAGGGTCGCCGGTATGGGGCTGTTCTTTCTTAGGCCGGTCGTTGGGCACAGGGTTGTTGTTTTGCCCTGCCGTAGGGCCCTTGCGTTTTTCCACATCGCCGCCCTCTTTCAGGTGCTTGATGTAGGTGGTGTAGTCATCGTTCCACCCGGCGTAGGCTGCATTTTGCCGCTTATCCTCCAGCTGCACATGGTCCTTAATGTACTGCCCCACATAGAGCGATACTTTTTTGGCGCCGTAGCAGTTCAGGTGGTTACCGCCGTCCCGGCTGTCCGTTTTCCAGCTAAAACCGATCTCCTTGCGTTTCAGATCCAAATCCAGGAACGGAATGCCGTTTTTCTTGGCATAATCATTCACCGCATTGTGGCGGGCGTAGGTCCAGGAGGTTTGGGACGGCACCTGCACCAAAATCAGCTGGGCGCCGTTCTTTTTGCACAGCGCATTCAGCTCGTCCAGCTTGCGCACAAACAGCGGATTGATCTCGTCCCGCTTTTTGGTCTTTTTGATATATTCCTTACCCCGATACGGCACCTTGGCACCGGACACAAACTGTCCCTTGGAGGCAAAGCGGGCAGAGTAGGACTTGCGCTTAACCGCCGTCTTGGGGTCAAACTGCTTCCACCGATCGTGGTACTCCAGCACGCTAAACTGGTTGAGTATCTGCTTACGCGCATCCCGGGCAATCACTTGAGCAGAGTTGGAGTTGGTATACAGCAGATCCGTTTCCAGGATCACCACCTTGGGCTTTTGGGTTTTTAGGCACTCCTCCACCGCGCGAACAGACTCGCCGATCAGCTGCTTACCGGTACCGCTGATGTAAGAGGTAAAGCCGTAGTTTTTCCACATTTCCATAGGCGAAAAGCCGCTGTAAGCATCACTGTTGCCTACAATAAACACATCCAGCGTGTCCTTCTCCAGCGACAGATAGCCGCTGGCGTTGGGGTTCACAAACCCGGCTGCGTCATCATTGTTCTTCGGCTCCAATAGAAAGGAAACACCGTAGAGCAAAAGCAGCAAAATCAAAATAAAGGACACCAGGCGGGTGCAATTTTTCAATATCAACTTGGTCTTTGCAGTCATCATGCACCCCTCCTTAGAATTGACCGTAAATAGGCGCTACCGTCTCATATCCGGTGCCGTAAGCGCCAAATACGATCACGCCGATAATCAGCGCCAAGAACACCGCATACCGCAGCACCACCGGACGGCGAGCCAGCTCCGAGCGAATGGTGTGGCCCTTCTCTTGCAGCACCTCTACAATGCCTACCACCAGCACGCCAATGCCCATAATCAGGAAATCCTGCCAGTCGTTGCCTAAAGAAAGCACCGTACCGTTGGTTAAGCAAGCGCCGTCAAAATCCGTAAAGATACGTGCCAGGCTCTGGCCCCACTGGGTAATGGTGTGGCAGCGGAACAGCATCATGCCCACATTGACGATCAGAAAAGTACGCACCATCTGGAACAGGGCAAAGCCCTTGCTCTCCGGCGCAATATGCAGTGCGTGCAGCAGCTTGTCCGACACCGGGCGCAGGTACATACCGATCATCATTAAGATGTAATAATACAGCCCGTAAAGTACATACTTCCAACTGGCGCCGTGCCAAATGCCGTTAAAGAACCACACACAAAACAGCGCAAAGGTCATGGGCACCAGGTTGGCAAAATAATCGTTTAATTTCTTTCTGGTATGCTTACTTAAATTCATCAGTCCCTTGGACAGGGACACGGAGAAGAACACATACTCCTTGATCCACGCGCCCAGGGTAATGTGCCACCGCTGCCAAAATTCGTTGATGGTTTTGGAGAAAATAGGGCGACGGAAGTTCTCTTGCATCTCCACCCCAAACAGCTGGCCGGTGGCGCACACAATATCCATACAGCCGGAGAATTCGCAGTAGATCTGCACAGTATAAAGCAGGGTGCCCAGCAGCACCATAGACCCGGCCTGGTCGCCGTTGTCAAACACACCGGTAACAAACAGGTTGGCTCGGTCGGCAATGACCATCTTCTTAAACATACCCCAAAAGATGCGCATCACCGCTTGGGCGTCTCGCTCAAAGTCAAAGCTGTGGCCCTCCACCAACCGGGGCATCATGATCTCATACTTGCCGATAGGGCCCTCCGTCATTTGGGGGAAAAAGCTGAGAAACAGCGCCAGCTTGAAGAAGTTCCGCTCCGGCTTGTACTTACCTCTGTACACATCCACCACATAGCTGACCGCACACAGGGTATAGTA
>OGZW01003263.1_pt1 | contig 12124 bp, 12 predicted proteins | sample 1577001 | NCBI WGS metagenome assembly OGZW01 (sample SAMEA3541519, study PRJEB24748) | human gut metagenome | biome: human gut; feature: human-associated habitat; material: faeces | place: China | collected 2012
GCGAAGCAGCGGAGAGCATCGAAGATGCGCTTTTGCGAATGGCGCGGGTGAACTGTAACAAATATTCTGCGCAGAATTACACTGCGGCAGAATCAGGCGTAGTGAAAACACGAACCGGCATCGGGCACTTTGCCTGTTGCCGGTTCGTGTTGCGACTGCGGGAAGCGAGACAACAGGAGAAGAATATGAAAAGAATTGCAGCATTTGAAAAGGTGAGTTTTGCACAGTATGAAATGGATTTCGCGGACGCGTTCCCAGGCCATGAAACGGCGGAAATTCGTGCAATTTATGATGATATTACAAAACCCAAACGGGCGACAGCGGGAAGCGCAGGCTATGACTTTTCTGCGCCGGTGGCGTTTGTGTTAAAGCCGGGCGAGACGATTAAAATCCCGACCGGAATCCGTGCGCGGATGGACGAGGACTGGGTGCTGTGCCTGTTTCCCAGAAGCGGACAGGGCTTTAAGTACCGTTTGCAGCTGAATAATACCGTCGGAATTATCGACAGCGATTACTATAATTCCGACAATGAAGGACATATCATGGCGAAGCTGACGAACGATTCCAACGAGGGCAAGGTGCTGGAAATCCATCCGGGCGAGGGATTTTTGCAGGGAATTTTCATGCCGTATGGCATCACGGAGGATGACGAGGCGGACGGAGTCCGCAATGGCGGATTTGGAAGCACGGACAGACGCTGAGAAATGGGGAACGTATGAAAAAGCGAATTTTATTGCTGACAACCGGCGGGACGATCGCCTCACAGGATGGCGGGAACGGTCTGGCACCGGTGCTGTCCTCCGACGATTTTTTGGATTATATGAAAGAATTTGAAGATGTCTGCGAGCTGGTTCCATACGAGGTCTGCAGCATTGATTCGACGAATATGGAAGCCTCGTGGTGGTTGAAGCTGGCGGGACTGATTCAGAAAAACTATACGTTATACGACGCGTTTCTGATCTGCCACGGGACGGATACGATGGCGTATACGGCTGCGGCGCTTTCCTATCTGATTCAGAATTCTGTCAAGCCGATTGTCCTGACCGGCGCGCAGAAATCGATTCTGCAGGAGATCACCGACGCGCGGAAAAATCTGCACGACAGCATCCGGTGCGCACTTGACGACCGAAGCCGGGACGTTATGCTGGTGTTTGACGGCAAAATTATTGCGGGAACGCGGGCGAAAAAGACGGCAACCTTCAGCTATAATGCATTTTCCAGCATCAATTTTCCGGTGCTTGGGCAGATTCACGACAACACGGTGGTCTATTATATCCAGAAGGATATCTGCGGTCCGGTGCGTTTCTTTAACCGGATGGATCGGAAGGTGTTTTTGTTAAAACTGACACCGGGGATGTCCACGGAGATCATTCCGCATATTTTGAGCGTGTATGACTGTATTATTATTGAAGGATTCGGCGTCGGTGGATTGCCGGATCGTCTGCGTCAGGCACTTTTAGAGGAAATGCAGCATTACAAGGCCCATGAAAAGATCCTGATCATGGCGACGCAGGTGACGTATGAGGGCAGCAGCATGGACACCTATGTGGTGGGGCGCGCAGCGCGGGAGCAGCTGCCGTTTCTGGAAACCTACGACATGACGCTGGAAGCAGTGCTTGCAAAGATCATGTGGATTCTGGGGCTGCACATGGAAGACCGAAAGGAAATCGAGTGTCTCTTTTACAAAAAGATCAATTACGATCTGTTTCGAAACGAGTAAACCCTTTGGATAAAACCGTATGCGGAATGGAGATTAAAATGGAGAAGAAGCGGACGAGGAGAATGAAAATGGTGATGCTCTGTTATGTGCTGGCGGCACTGTGTCTGGTATATTGTGTTGGTGTGGTTGCAACCAAGGCTGCCGGAACAAAATTTTACCTGATCTGGCTGGCAGGGGCGGCACTGTTTGGTATGTTCGGCTTTTTTGTACAAAAAGGGCTCTGGATGCGTTTGCCAATCGGACTGCGGGCGGGAATCGGTATGCTTGCAGGCGTGGGGATTGCCTGCCTGTGCGGGCTGCTGATCCTGATCGGCAGCGCATTTTCTGTAAAAGGGGAGCAGCAGCTTTCCTATATTATTGTGTTGGGTGCACAGATGAAGCAAAGCGGGCCCAGCGTCGTTCTGGAAAAACGGCTGTGTCGGGCATATACCTATCTGACAGAAAATCCGGAGACCCTTTGCGTATTGTCCGGCGGACAGGGCAGTAACGAGCCGGTCAGCGAGGCACAGGGAATGTATGATGCTCTGGTAAAAAAAGGAATTGACCCAAAACGGCTGATTTTAGAAGACCAGTCCACCAATACCGTAGAAAATCTGCGTTTTTCCAGAAAGCTGATTCCCCAGGAGGTTCAGAAGGTTGGCATTGTGACAAGCAATTTTCATGTTTACAGAAGCCTGCGGCTGGCAAAACAGCAGGGCTTTTTAGATCCGGTCGGGATTTCTGCGGATTCCGGTGTTTATTTTCTGCCCAATAATGTGCTGCGGGAATGTTTTGGTATCGTGAAGGACAGACTATATGGCAACCTGAAATTTTTTTAAAAATTTTCAAACTATGTGAAACCGGACGGCAGCTGTCTGCGTGTATGTAGATAGCAGGGCACAAAAGAATCCTGCGGCAGGACGATTTCCTGCCGGAAGGATTGAAAAACTGTCGATTTTACAACACCATATAGGAAGGAATTTTCGGATATGAGAAAAAAACAGATGCTTGCACTTTTTATGAGCCTGAGCCTGCTGGCACAGGGAATGTTATTTGGCGGCTGCGGACAAAAGAGTATCGGAGAACAGCCTGCACAGACCCGGACGGAAACGGAAGAAGCGCAGTCTGTGGAGACAACCGATTCTAAAAATCAGGATCAGACGACTGCGGATAAGACACAGGATCAGGATGTTGCGCAAGATGAGGCGAACGGCTTTGCGCTGCGCTTTACGGAGGCTTTGCTAAAGCAGAAAAAAGAGGGAGAGAACCTGATCGCATCCCCGTATTCCGCATGGCTGCCCCTGGCGGCGCTGGTAAACGGTTGCAGCGGGGCGACACAGGAACAGCTGTTAAAAGTCATCGGCGAAGCCGGAATTGACGCGGAAACGTTAAATCAGATGGTAAAGGCAGTCAATGCCGGGCTTTCCCAGGAAGAACGCAGAAAAAGCTTCGAAGAATATGGAGAAACGTTTGAAAGCCCACTGAAAATCGCAAATGCATTGTTCGTTCAAAAGGATGCAGTGGTAAATCAGACGTTTGCACAGCTGTTTTCGGACAATTACGATGGAAAACTCTTTTCCGTTGACTTTTCGGATCCCTCTGCAGCAAATGCCATCAACAGCTGGGCATCCGAGAAGACAGATGGAAAGATTACAGAGATTGTGGATTCCTTCGATGCGGATACGGTAGCGGCGATTGCGAATGCGTTGTATTTTTCGGATAGCTGGAGTAACCAGTTTTTAGAAGAAAATACGACGGAGGGCACGTTCCACGGCGCAAAGCAGGACGAGGATGCAGAGTTTATGAATCAGAAGCTGAGCGACGGCATTTATTATGAGGACGAGACAATGCAGGCTGTTGTGCTCTGGACGACAAGCGGAGGGCAGATGGTTCTGTGCCTGCCCAAAGACGGTTATAGTGCGGAAGAGGCACTGCAGAGCCTGACGACAGAAAAGCTGCAGAAAATCAGCGGGGCGGATTATCGCTGCGTACAGCTTTCTTTGCCCAAATTTAAGCTGGAAAGCAAGGCCTTCTCCATCAAAGAGGCGCTGGAAGCCATGGGGGTTCCGCTGATGCAGGCAACAGACGCTGCGCTGACAGAGGTGCTGGATAACGAAGCACTCTATATTTCGAGTGCCCAGCAGAGTGCAATGGTTGAGGTAGACGAAAACGGACTGACAGCTGCCGCAGTTACTGTGATGGGACTGGAAAAAATGGCGCTGATGCCCGAAACCGATCCGATAGAGCTTACCTTTGACAGCCCGTTCGCCTTCGTTTTAACCGGAAACGGAGAAGATGCAGGCGATCAGATCCTCTTTACGGGTGTAGTGAACCACTTATAAGGCGTAACGCAGGCTGAAAAAAAGCACTGGCTGGTTCAATAACATTTTTTCATCAGAATAAAAAATAAAAAAGCCCGGATTTTTCAGATGCTGTCATGGCAGGGAAAATCCGGGCTTTCGGCTGTATTGACTTTAAAGAATGAAAATAATATAATGATAGCATCGACAAGTCCCGTTTGACAGGGTTCCATTTTATAGAAAAGAGAAGAAAAAGAGGCATAGGAAAATGAAAAAACTGGAAGAATATGTAAGAAGTATCCCGGATTTCCCGCAGGAGGGAATTATTTTCAGAGATGTTACGAGCGTGCTGGAGGATGCTGACGGCATGCACCTTGCAATCGATACCATGCAGGATCTGGTAAAGGATCTGGAGTTTGACGTAGTCGTAGGCGCAGAGTCCAGAGGCTTTATTTTCGGTGCACCCATCGCATATAACCTGCATAAGCCCTTTGCACTGATCCGCAAAAAGGGCAAGCTGCCCTGTGAAACCGTGTCTCAGGAATATTCTCTGGAATACGGCACGGCAGTGATCGAAATGCACAAAACCTCTATTAAACCCGGACAGAAAGTGCTGATCGTAGATGACCTGATCGCAACCGGCGGCACGACTCAGGCGATGATCTCCCTGGTAGAGAGACTGGGCGGCGAGGTTGCAGGCGTGTTGGTTTTGATCGAGCTGGCAGGGCTGAAGGGAAGAGAAGCAATTGCAGGATATCGTCTGGATTCCGCAATTGTATATGAAGGCAAATAATTGATTTTCGAAAAAGAGTTACGACGTAACTCTTTTTTGGCAGAAACTGATAAAACTGGACGATGGTAAGGTGTGCGGAAGATGGATAGAACGGAAGACAGATCAAAAGAGCCGAAAACCAAGCTGGTGCTGGATGACGGACGAATTGAGAGCATTCAGGAATTTATAAGCCCGGAAGAACTATATCAGGACCTGATCGAGCGGGTGCGCAAGTATCATCCTTCGGATGATATTTCCATGATTGAAAAAGCGTATCGGCTGGCAGATAACGCCCATCAGGGACAGGTGCGTAAATCCGGCGAACCTTACATCATCCATCCGCTGTGCGTGGCGATTATCCTGGCGGATCTGGAGCTGGATAAGGAGACGATCGTGGCGGGACTTCTGCACGATGTGGTGGAAGATACCGTGATGACGGTCGAACAGGTTGGAGAACAGTTCGGAACGGACGTTGCCTTTTTGGTGGACGGCGTGACCAAGCTGCAGCATCTGCATCTTGCGGACAATTCCGGCAATAAGACAGAAGCACAGCTGGAGATGCAGGCGGAGAACCTGCGCAAGATGTTCATGGCGATGGCGAAGGATATCCGCGTAATCATGATCAAGCTGGCGGACCGCCTCCACAATATGCGCACCCTCAAGCATATGCCCCACGAAAAGCAGATCCGGATTGCGCGGGAGACGATGGACATCTATGCGCCCATTGCACAGCGTCTCGGTATTTCCAAGATCAAGGTAGAACTGGACGACCTTTCGTTAAAATATCTCGAACCGGACGTTTATTATGATCTGGTGGACAAGATCGCGATGCGCAAAAGCGAGCGCGAAAAGTATATTCAGGGAATCGTGGACGAGGTTTCCGAGCACATCAAAAAGGCGGGAATCGAAGCTAAGATTGACGGTCGTATCAAGCATTTCTTCAGCATTTACAAAAAGATGAAGAACCAGCATAAGACCATCGACCAGATTTATGACCTGTTTGCTGTCCGGATTATCGTAGATACGGTTAAGGATTGTTATGCGGCGCTGGGCGTGATCCACGAGATGTACAAGCCGATTCCGGGGCGTTTCAAGGATTATATTGCGATGCCCAATGAAATATATTGAAGAACTGCGTGAGGGAGAACGAATCGGAGAGGTATATCTGTGTAAACATAAACAGACTGCGACAACAAAAGCAGGAAAACCATATGATTCTCTGATTCTTCAGGATAAAACGGGCACCCTGGATGCAAAAATCTGGGATGTTGGTTCCAACGGAATTGAGGAGTTTGACAAACTGGATTATATCTATGTGGTCGGAGATGTGACCAGCTTTCAGGGCGCGTTACAGCTGAATGTCAAACGTGTGAAAAAAATGTCAGAGACCGATGTGAATCCATCCGATTATCTTCCGGTCAGTGAATATAATATAGAAGAAATGTATCAGAAACTGTTAGCTTATATCGCACAGATGAAGCATCCATATCTGAAACAGCTTGCAGAGTCTTTCTTTGCAGATGCAGACTTTGCAAAACGTTTCCAGTTTCATTCCGCTGCAAAAAGTGTACATCACGGATTCGTGGGCGGACTGGTAGAACATACGTTACATGTGACACAGATCTGTGACTTTTTCAGCAAATTGTATCCGATGCTGAACCGTGATCTGCTGCTGACTGCTGCGATGTTCCATGATATCGGAAAACTTACAGAGCTTTCTACGTTCCCGGCAAATGATTACACGGATGATGGTCAGTTACTGGGACATATTATGATCGGAGCCATGGAAGTGCAGAAACATATTGATGAGATTGAAGGATTTCCGAAACGGACAGCTTCTGAGCTGATTCACTGTATTCTGGCACATCATGGCGAACTGGAATATGGTTCCCCGAAAAAACCGGCGCTGGCAGAGGCGATTGCGCTGAGTTTTGCGGACAACTCCGATGCAAAACTGGAAACTATGCGGGAAGCATTGTCTAACATTCCGGAAAACAGTCTGGAGTGGCAGGGATTCAATCGTTTCCTTGATTCTAATATCAGAAGAACAAGCAAGTAATATATCAGATGAGTAAAAATAAGTGCTCCCGATGCTGTTGTGTCCGGAGCACTTGATTTCTAAGAAGATAGGATGATATGTAATTTGCAGATTTCTGAAAAATACAACGATACTGGAAAAGATTGCGGCATGGAATGATGCCATGATATGGCTGCTTGTTAACATTTGAAAATGATGTTACTTTTGGAAAGGATAACTATGCAGAAAAACGATGAATTGATTTTGAAAATAGAGGATATGGGCGTGGACGGAGCTGGTATCGGAAAAGCAGACGGTATGACATTTTTTGTAAAAGATGCCGTTATTGGCGATGTGGTGCGGGCGAAGGTCATGAAACTGAAAAAGACTTATGGCTATGCCCGTCTTATGGAGCTCCTGGAGGCGTCGCCGGATCGTGTGGAACCGAAATGTCCGTATTACAGACAGTGTGGCGGCTGTCAGATTCAGGCTTTGTCCTATGAAAAACAGTTAGAGTTTAAAGAGCGTAAAGTACGTAATAATCTGGAACGTATCGGTGGATTTTCGGAAATCCCGATGGAACCGATTGTTGGTATGGAAGAGCCATATCATTATCGGAACAAGGCGCAGTTCCCGGTGGGACAGAACAGGGATGGCGAGCCGGTGACCGGATTTTATGCGGGACGCACGCATACGATTATTCCGAATCGCGACTGTGCATTGGGACTTCCTGTAAATCGGGAGATTCTGGATCTTGTCATTGATTTTAGATCCGGATCTTCTGATTCGCACCAGCGGTGAGCTGCGTCTGTCCAACTATCTGCTGTGGCAGCTGGCTTATTCGGAGTTCTATTTCACGGAAGTTCCGTGGCCGGCATTCAATAAAGAAGAACTGTTAAAGGCCATTGAGAAATATAATGGAAGAGAACGCAGATATGGCGGTGTGAAAGGAGAATAAGATATGTTTGTGACAAGACTTATCAGCGGTATCGTTCTGGTGGCAGTGGCACTTCTGACAATCTGCAGCGGAGGCTGGATTTTGTACGGAACACTGACCATCGTATCGCTGATCGGTATGTTTGAACTGTACCGTGCAGTGAAGGTACAGAAACAGGGTGAAAACCTGCTGGCAGTGGTGGGATATCTGGGCGTGATCTTACATTATATTCTGCTGAGTCTCGGATATTCGGAGTATACGATGATGAACCTGATCATTGTGCTGATCGCCATGATGTTTGTCTATGTGTTTTCTTATCCGAAATATCATGCAGAACAGGTGATGGCAGCCTTTTTCGGTGTGGTCTATGTGGGTGTCATGCTGTCCTACATTTATCAGACCAGGATGATCCGCGACGGAGCATTTCTTGTATGGCTGATCTTTCTGTGTTCCTGGGGATGTGATACCTGTGCTTACTGTGTCGGCATGCTGATCGGGAAACACAAAATGTCTCCGGTTTTAAGCCCGAAGAAATCCGTGGAAGGAGCCGTCGGCGGTGTTGTCGGTGCGGCACTTCTGGGAGCCATCTATGCGGCAGTCGTAGGCAGTCATCTGGAGGCAGAAAATCCGGTGATCACCTATGCGATCATCTGTGCAGTCGGAGCACTGATCTCCATGGTCGGAGATCTGGCAGCATCAGCGATCAAGCGTAATCACAACATCAAAGACTACGGTACACTGATACCGGGACATGGCGGGATCATGGATCGTTTTGACAGTGTGATCTTTACTGCACCGGTTATTTATTATCTTTCCATGTTTATGATGAGATAAGGAGGAACAAATGAAAAATATAGCAGTTTTGGGTTCAACCGGATCGATCGGAACGCAGACGCTGGATGTGGTGCGTGCCAATCCGGAAAGGCTCTGCGTAAAAGCACTGGCAGCAGGTCATAATATTACACAGCTGGAGAGCCAGATCCGCGAGTTTCATCCGCAGATTGCAGCTGTCTGGGACGAAGAAAAAGCAAAGGAGCTGCGGATCTGTACCGCAGACCTTCCGGTGAAGATCGTTTCCGGCATGGAGGGACTTCTTGAGATCGCACAAATGGAAGAAGCAGAAGTGCTGGTGACAGCGATCGTTGGCATGATCGGGATACGCCCGACCATTGCAGCAATAAAAGCAGGAAAGGACATTGCACTTGCAAACAAAGAGACACTTGTAACTGCCGGTCATATCATTATGCCTCTGGCAAAAGAATACAACGTAAAGATCCTTCCGGTGGACAGCGAGCACAGTGCGATTTTCCAGTCCTTAAAAGGAGAAAAGAAAACACAGATCGACAAAATCCTGCTGACAGCATCCGGCGGTCCGTTCCGCGGAAAAGATAAAGCATTTCTGAAACATGTGCAGCTTGAGGATGCACTGAAACATCCAAACTGGTCGATGGGACATAAGATCACGATTGATTCTGCGAGTATGGTAAACAAAGGACTGGAAGTGATGGAGGCAAAATGGCTGTTTGATGTGGAACTGGATCAGATCCAGGTTGTGATCCAGCCGCAGAGCATCATCCATTCCATGGTGCAGTACAAAGACGGTGCGGTGATCGCCCAGCTTGGAACCCCGGATATGAAGCTTCCAATCCAGTATGCACTGTTCTATCCAGATCGGGAATATCTGGCCGGAGAACGTCTGGATTTCTGGAGCCTGTCACAGATCACCTTCGAAAAACCGGATATGGAGAATTTCGAAGGACTTCCGCTGGCCTTTGCAGCGGCAAAAGCAGGCGGCTCCATGCCGACTGTATTTAATGCGGCAAACGAGCGTGCAGTCAGCAAATTTTTGAACCGCAAGATCGGTTTTCTGGATATTTACGAGATCATCAAAACCTGTATGGATGCACACAAAGTGATTGAAGCTCCAACGGTGGAACAGATCCTGCAGTGTGAACAGGAAACTTATGAAATGATTGAAAGCAGGTGGTAAATTGAGCATAATTATAGCATTGTTGATCTTCAGCCTGATTGTTCTTTTTCACGAATTCGGACATTTTCTGCTGGCGAAGAAAAATGGCATTACGGTTGTGGAATTTTCTCTGGGAATGGGACCGAGACTGTTAAGCTTTGACAAAGGAGGAACAAAATATTCCTGGAAACTTCTGCCGTTTGGCGGTTCCTGCATGATGCTTGGAGAAGATGAAGGAACGATGGAACCGGGAGCATTTGCAGCGGCATCCGTATGGGCAAGGATTTCAGTTATTGCAGCAGGTCCGGTATTTAACTTTATCCTGGCATTTGTACTGTCCCTGTTTATTATGGGAAGTATCGGGTACGATAAACCGGTGATCCTGCAGGTGAGTGACGGATACCCGGCAGCAGAAGCAGGCCTGAAAGAAGGCGATATTGTTAAAAAGATCAATCACAGCAATATCCATGTGGCAAGAGAAGTAACCAACTATGTGACCTTTCATCAGAAACAGTCCGTGACGATGACGGTAGAACGCGACGGCAAAGATATCACCGTTCAGATGGATCCGGTTGCAAATGAGAGCGGTCGCTACATTTTCGGTATCAGCTGCAGTTCCAATTACCGCGAAAAATGCGGTATCCTCGGCACCCTGAAATACAGTGCCTATGAAGTAAAATATTGGATTCAGCTGACAATCGAGAGTATTAAAATGCTCTTTACCGGTCAGGCGAGCATCAATGATATGTCCGGTCCGGTCGGTGTTGTGAGTTACATCGGAGAGACGTATCAGGAGTCACAGTCCTCCGGAGGTTTCTATGTATGGCTGAATATGCTGAACATATCGATCTTTCTGACAGCAAACCTGGGTGTCATGAACCTTCTGCCAATCCCGGCACTGGACGGCGGCAGACTGGTCTTTCTGATTATTGAGCTGATCCGTGGAAAACGGATCGATCCCGAGAAAGAAGGAATGGTACATTTTGTCGGACTGATGCTTCTGATGCTTTTGATGGTAATGGTGATGTTCAATGATGTGCGGAAAATCTTCTTTTAAGTGTTAAGATGTTGAGGTTAAAAATTAAAACTGCGATACCGGTGGATCATTCCGTGCTTTGCAGACTCACAATCGTAAAAAAGGTTCATAAGAATCGTAAAAAAAATGTAAAAAAAGGTTGACACACACGGGTCTGTATAATATAATTAAGCAATGTGACGAAGTATGTAAATGTCTGATCCAAGCCCCGGTAACGACATTTTACTATAGAAACTCATAATGGAATATCAATCAGGAGGTTACCCCATGAAAAGTTATATGGCTAGTCCAGCAACAATCGAAAGAAAATGGTATGTAGTGGACGCAACAGGATATACATTAGGTAGATTAGCATCAGAAGTAGCAAAGATCTTAAGAGGTAAAAACAAACCGATCTTTACTCCGTTTATCGATACAGGTGATTATGTAATCATCACAAACGCAGACAAAATCAAAGTAACAGGTAAAAAACTGGAACAGAAAGTTTACTACAGACATTCCGACTACGTTGGAGGAATGAAAGAGACAACTCTGAAAGAAATGTTAAACAAGAAACCGGAAAGAGTTATCGAACTGGCAGTTAAAGGTATGCTTCCAAAAGGACCTCTGGGAAGAACCATGTACAAGAAACTTTTCGTTTATGCCGGACCAGAGCACAAACATGAAGCTCAGAAACCGGAAACCTTAACATTTTAATAGGAGGTAGGAGACATTGGCTAGCGCAAAATTCTACGGAACAGGAAGAAGAAAAAAATCAATCGCAAGAGTTTACCTTACACCTGGTACAGGCAAAATCACAATTAATAAAAGAGATATCGACGAATACTTCGGCTTTCGTACTTTACGCTTATTTTCGGTGAGCTTGTGCCTAAAAGACTTGCTATGAAGAAAACAGAAAGCATGGCTCTCGGTATGGCGAATATGATTACCGTTGTGTCCAAAATATTTGCACCGATAGTATGGCTGCTTACTGTTTCCACAAATGCTGTTTTAAGACTTATCGGTCTTGATCCCAATGCGGACGAAGAGGACGTAAGCGAAGAGGAAATCCGTCTTATGGTCGATGAAGGCGGCCAGAAGGGTGTAATTGATGTTGATGAACAGGTAATGATTAATAATGTTTTTGAGTTTGACGATTTGACTGTTGACGAATTTGCAACTCACAGAACGGATATATCCCTTCTCTGGGCAGATGAAACACTTGACGAATGGGCTGAAACAATACACGAAAGCCGTCATTCAAGATACCCGGTATGTAATGAAACAGTCGATAATGTAATCGGTGTGCTTAATGTTAAGGACTTCTTCAGGCTTATGAATGAGCCAAAAGAGGTTATAATGAAAGAAGCTGTTAAGCCGGCATATTTCATTCCGGAAAGCATTCATGCCGATGT
>OGZW01003264.1_pt1 | contig 12119 bp, 14 predicted proteins | sample 1577001 | NCBI WGS metagenome assembly OGZW01 (sample SAMEA3541519, study PRJEB24748) | human gut metagenome | biome: human gut; feature: human-associated habitat; material: faeces | place: China | collected 2012
TAGCCTACGGAGAACTGGAAAGTTGAATTCCGCAAACCATTTTGCTATTTAACATATCCCAACCCACTTTTAACAGTTGCTAACACATTGTGGCACGCTTTTTGCTATGGGTCGCAATTACCAAAATTTAACACATTGCGCCCGACTTTGGCACGGTTTTTGTTATGCGTGTGCGCCCGTGAAATTGTTTCACGTGGAACACTGCCACACCGACACACAAAATAAATTGTTTCACGTGGAACACAACACCAAGAGTTAATAAAAGTTAAAACGAAAATAATTTGTGCGCTTATGCTTGTATGTTAGAAAAAAGTTGTATCTTTGCAACGTGTTACTTAAACAAGTTGAAATATGAAAGAGTTAATACAGCATTTCAGAGAGCAACCGAAACAAGCAATTAAAGAGGTTGCAATGTGTGTAATGATTTTTGCCGTATGTGGCGCAATGTTGTTTTTATCTGCAATCTTGCAGGGTTGCTCCGTTTCAAAGGGTACAACTGTGAGAGGTAAGGCAACTATAATAACAACCGATACAACGGTAGTTAAGCACAACGGCACGTTGAAATTTAAGAAGTCTATGTTTAACAATTAAAAGTTTACTACAATGAACGAAAAAAGAAACGCATTTGATGAGTTTAGTTTTGCCGCTTTGTCGGCTTTGGGTAGCCTTATGGCGTGTAATGAAGTTTGCCGCAATCAAAGGGTGGTTATGAAAATAAACCGCTTTCGTGCGTGGCTTATGGACTTGAAGCCGCAAGACAACCCCGAACCTAATTTGCCGTTTGACGATGAACCGAAAGGGCAGACAGCCGAATAACAATTAACACCAAGTTTAACAATTAAAAGATTACTACAATGAAAAGTTTTGCAAGTAAATTTAACAAGACAACTTTCGGTATTGACACAACCGATTTTCAGTACACCAAGTTAGCCGATATTTTCAACTCTGAAAATGAGGGCGGCAAAGACGTTATCCACAAAATCAACGGGCTTTGTGTACATAAGTCACAGTTAGGCGACAGCCCCGTAATTATTGATGAGGAAAACAAACGGTTGGTGAACTTGCCAATCCACACCGCCGAAACAATCCGTGAAATACTTGCCGATGATGAGGCGGTACAAACTATCAAAGACGGCAAAGTAGGGTACACGATTTACGAGTACGAGAGCCACGGCAAGAAGTGTTACTCTATTTCGTTTGTGGACTTGTAAGAGTTTGAAAAGTTATGTTTAACTTTGTAGGGGTGTAAGCGATTGCACCCCTATTTAATATAATACCGTTATGGCAAAGTTAGGTTTTAAGATTAAATTTACAAAATCTGTTTTCGGGGCAACCCAACGGGCGAAAATCAAAAAAGAGATTTTGCAAGCCGTTGAAAGCAGCCCCGAATATAGAAAAGAGATTGCGAGGGTTTTTCAAATGGCAAACCGCCGTATTCAGAACATAGAGCAAAGCGGACAACTTTCGCCAGCCGTGCAAGCGTTGAACAAAGGCGATGTTAAGGGGTTTACCAAATTTTCAATGAAAGGCGATTGGAACACCTTAAAAATTGAGTACGGCAAGGCGATTTCGTTTTTACGCCAGCCCACCAGCACGGCGCAAGGTGTAAGGCAGTACGGGCAACACCTGCAACGTATGTACGACCTAACACCCGATGAGTACAACCTTATGGCAAGGAACTTGCAAGGCAAGTTAAACAGCGTTTCAGACAGTGATTTTGTTGAGCGTTATTTGATGCGCTACAAGGATTTCACGGGCGAAATGGAGCAAAGCGCAAGCGATATAAGCACACAAATAGAAAGTGAAGCGCAAAGCATATCACGGGCGATTGATGCGGAAATAGAGAGGCAAGCGAATGAGGTAGCCGATGCAATGAACGATATGCAAAACGATATAGAGCGCATTTTGCGCAACTTTGGCAAGTTTGGATTATGAAAAAAATACCTTTTGAGTTACAAGAAAGAATAAACAGCCCGAACGATATTGCCGATGTCCTGCAACGTGCCGTAAATGAAAAGAACATTATCGGAAACAGCAAGGGCGAGCGGTTTTATAATATACCGTGTGCGTTTGATATTGAAACAACAAGTTTTTACCGTGATACGGACGGACGGGCATACACATACGAGCAAGTGCAGCGTATGCAGGACAGCAACGGGCGCAAGGCGAAATTAGAGAAAGCCGCTATAATGTACGTTTGGCAGTTTGGCATAAACGGATATACGATAATGGGGCGCACGTGGGGCGAGTTTGTTGCGATGATGCAGACCGTAAGCGAGGTTTTGCAGTTATCCGACAAATTGCGCCTTATTGTGTATGTGCATAACCTATCTTATGAATTTCAGTTTTTGCGCAAGTGGTTTGAGTGGCAACGGGTTTTCAGTATTGATTTGCGTAAACCGATATACGCAATAACAACGGGTAACATAGAGTTTCGTTGTAGTTACTTGCTTTCGGGTTATTCGCTTGCAAAGTTGGGCGAGCAACTTATGAAATACAAGTGTGAAAAAGCCGTCGGCGATTTGGACTACCAGCAAATAAGGCACAGCGAAACGCCGTTAACCGATGCGGAAATACACTACTGCATAAATGATATTAAAGTAGTGATGTGCTACATACAAGAACGTATTGAGGAAAGCAAAGGGATAACACACATACCGATAACAAAGACGGGGTTTGTGCGCAAGTATTGCCGTGCGCGCTGTTTGCGTGAAAAGAGTGATGCAGGAAAGACCGTGCCGAATTGGGATTACGTGAACTTGATGCAGGAACTACAAATTACGGGTATGAACGAATTTAATATGCTGCAACGGGCATTTGCAGGCGGTTTTACACACGCAAACGCCGAATATACAGACGAAATAATGTATAACGTGGATAGTTACGACTTTACAAGCAGTTACCCCTATGTAATGATAGCGGAAAAATACCCGATGTCGCAAGGCGTTGCAATCACGGTTAAGAGCATGGCGCAATTTGAGTTTTTAATATCAAAGTATTGTTGCGTGTTCGATATTGAGTTTACCAACATATTTGCCAGCGAAACGCAAGACAACCCGATAAGCGCAAGCAAGTGTTTTGTTAAGGAAAACCCGTGCGAGAATAACGGGCGTATTGTGGCGGCTGCAAAAATTGCACTGACGATTACGGACGTGGATTTTAATATAATCAAAAACTTTTATTCATGGCAAAGTATGCGTGTGGGTGAAATGTACTGTTACAAGAAAGACTATTTGCCGACACCGTTTGTAAAATCTATCCTGCATTTGTACGAAAGCAAGACGAAATTAAAAGGGGTTGAGGGCAAAGAAGTGGAATACCTTAACAGCAAGGAAATGTTAAACAGTTGTTACGGTATGAGTGTAACAAACCCGTTGCGTGATGAGTTTACATATAACGGCGAATGGGATATTAACTCAATGTCGCCCGAACAAAAGCAGGAACTACTTTACAAGTACAACACCAGCAAAAACCGTTTCTTGTTTTACCCGTGGGGTATCTTTGTAACCGCATACGCACGGCGCAACCTTTTTACGGGCATACATGAAGCGAAAGACGATTACATATACAGCGACACCGACAGCATTAAGATAATGAACGGCAAGGCGCATGAAGCGTATTTCAAGGCTTATAATATGCAGGTGCAAATGAAATTGCGTGCCGCCTGCAAATATCACGGTTTGCCGTTTTCGCTTTGCGAGCCACAAACGATAAAAGGCATAACAAAGACTTTGGGCGTGTGGGATTTTGAAGGTACATATACGAGGTTTAAGACTTTGGGCGCAAAACGCTACATGGTGCAAGAACCGAACGCACTCAAAGCAGGCGGACGGGCATACGATTTCAGTATAACCGTTTCGGGCGTAAACAAGAAAGCCGCAATACCGTATCTTATTGAAAAGTACGGCGAAAACGGGATATTCGATGCGTTCACCAATTATTTGGATATACCTCCGCAAGCAACGGGCAAAAACATACATACTTACATAGACTACGAGATAAGCGGCGAAATAACCGACTACAAAGGCAGCACGGCGCACTACAACGAACGCACGGGCGTACATTTAGAGCCGACAGGGTACAGCCTATCTTTGTCGGTTATGTACATAAATTATTTGCGAGGTATCAAATTTAAGGACTAAAATAACAAGATTATGACTACAAGAAAGACAAAGGCAGAAAAGCCGAAATTTTACGACTTGAAAGCGATTTTAAGTAAGAACGCCGATTATAATGTTATATTTGGCGAACGGTCAAACGGCAAGACTTATGCAGCATTAAGATATGGTTTGGAAAACTATATAAAGACGGGCAAGCAAATGGCATATATACGCCGTTGGCGTGAGGATTTGAGGGGTAAACGTGCCGAAAGTCTGTTTGCAAATCACACCGCAAACGGGCTTATTGAGGAACTGACAGACGGCAAATTTAATGAAGTGTTCTATATGTCTAACAAGTGGTTTTTGTCGTACTACGATGCAGAGAAAAACAAGCGGACACCCGACACAACCCCGTTTTGTTACGGGTTTTGCCTTTCGGAGCAGGAACACGAAAAAAGCAGCAGTTACCCGAATGTTACAACGATTGTTTTTGATGAGTTTCTGACACGGCGGTATTATTTGCCCGATGAGTTTATGTTGTTTATGAACCTTTTAAGCACGATAATACGCCAGCGCAACGATGTTAAGGTTTTCATGTTGGGGAACACCGTAAACAAGTTTTGCCCGTATTTTATCGAAATGGGGTTGAAGCAAGTGCCGTTTATGGAGCAAGGCACGATTGATATATACCGCTTTGGCGAACACGGCGCAATAGTGGCGGTTGAGTATTGCAGTAGCACCGTACAACACAAAGCCAGCAACAAATACTTTTGTTTCGATAATCAAAACTTGCAGATGATTACGGGCGGTAAATGGGAACTTGCCGTTTATCCGCATTTGCCGTGTAAGTACAAGCCGCAAGACGTGTTGTTTGTGTATTATATCAAGTTTAACGATGTTGTTTTGCAGGGTAACATTATCCAAGTAGGCAACGAATGTTTTACGTACATACACGCCAAGACGACCCCGATAAAAGATGAGGAAAACAGCCTTATTTATTCGCTTGAAATGAACGGCAAACCGAACTACAAACGCAAGTTGTTAAGTACGGCAAGTTATGTTGAGCAGCAAGTAGCACGGTTTTTCGCAATAGACAAAGTTTTCTACCAAGACAACGAAATAGGCGAAATTGTGCGCAATTATTTAATTACGAGCGCAAAGACAAACATAGTTTCGTTGAAATGAAAATTACGGGCGGTTTGGTGCAAATTTCGTGCCAAACCGACCGTTTTACAAATAAAATGTCTATCTTTGCAAGTAGTAACTAAATAATAACGATATGGACGCAAATACTATTATTCAAATCATTTCAAGTTTGGGTTTTCCTATTGTGATGTGTGGCGCACTGTTTTGGTATATGGTGAAACAAAGGCAGGCGCACCAAGAAGAAACGGAACACCTAAAAGATACGATTGCGGAAAATACGAAAGTGTTAGCCGAAGTTACAACCCTAATTAAAGTTTTGACAGATGAAACGGAAAGATAACATTTACAAGTTGTACCAAGCGCAAATAATGGATAAGGACACCGCCGTAACCGAATTTATTGCGAACACTTTGGCGAAAACTCAAAGTATGTTTGAGTACGAGGGTTTGCCCGAAAGCATACCGCAAAAAGAATTGGAGAGGCTTTTGCAGACAACGGGCAACGCTTTTGTTACCAGCGTGGACGGGGTTTTGTATGCGTTATCGGGCGGCAAGGGCGGCGAACCCGATGTTTACGGACGGGCAACGCTTTACACCGTGGCGAACCCTGCATTAAAGTTAAACAAAACTTACGATATACAGAAAGACGGGGTTTTGATTGAGAATGACAGCAACGGCGAAAGCCTTTTGCCGCTGATTGGGCGTTATGCGGTTTTACACACTGACGGGCTTATTTCGTTGAACACTGCAAGCATATTAACCCGTATTACAATGCTGATAAGTGCCAGCGATGATAAGACGAAACAAAGTGCCGATGAGTTTTTGCGCAAGATACAAGACGGCGAGTTTTCTATTATCGGGGAAAACGCTTTTTTCAAGGGCGTAAATATGCAGACCGCACCGACTACAAACAGCGTGTACATTACGCAACTTATTGAACTGATACAGTACTACAAGGCAAGTATGTACAACGAATTGGGGTTAAACGCAAATTATAATATGAAGCGTGAACGCCTTAATTTGGGCGAGGTTAGCATGAATGTAGATGTACTTTTGCCGTATGTGGATAATATGCTAAAAGAAAGACAAAATGCAGTTGAAAAGATTAACGCAATGTTTGACACCGAAATTTCGGTTAAACTTGCAAGCAGTTGGGGTTTGGAAAGGGATAATTACAACGCTTTGGTGACTGATTTGGAAACGGCAAGGGAAAACCCCGACCCGACAGAGGAAACAACCGAAACGGACGGAAACGACACCGAAACGGACGGAAACGACACCGAAACAGACGGAAACGACACGGAAACAGAGGAAACAGAGGAAACGAAAGAAACGGAAACGGAAACGGACGGTAACGATACCGAAACAGAGGAAACAGAGGAAACAGAGGAAACAGACGAAAACAAAGAGGATAAGCAATGAAATACAGCGAACTATTTACAACGGGTAACGGCATATTCGCAACCGTTTTCAAGACAGAATATCCGACAGAGTACGCCGCAATTTTCGGCGATACCGCACCCGAAAAGTTAGACGCTTACGCCTTACTGATGTACGGCGGCAAGACCGTTGTAAGCAGCATAACCAGCGACAACGCAAGCGATGTTGTTTCGGCGGTGATTGCGGTAAACGTGCAAGGTTGGGAACGTGAAGCGGCGGCGATGTTAGCCGATTACGATGTACTGACACCCGTAACGGGCGAAATTGAACGCACGGAAACGGTTACTTTGCAGGAAAGCACGGACAACACCGAAACGGGCGCAAACAAGGCTTTCAACGACACCGATTTTTCAGACAGCGACCGAAAGACCGTGGGCGATGAGAGAAACCGCACAGAAAGCCGCAAAACGACCGAAACCAGCAAAGGAACGGGCGCAAGCAAATCAATTTCGGGCGAAATTGCAAAAGAATTGCAGTTAAGGCGTGATAATTGGAGAAAAAACATTATCTTTGCACTTGTAAGAGAGATTACAACGAGTATTTACGAATAACTAATTTAATTTTTAGCAATATGGAAGTAAAACAGATTTACACGCTTATTAACAGCGTATCGGGTGAGGTTTTGGGGCGCACTGATATTGTTACCGAAGACCTTACGGGAATTGTGGATTTAGGCACGGAAGTGTTTAACCAAAATGCAGTTGACAATTACGTTAAATCACTTGTAAACCATATCGGCAAGGTGATTTTCGTAAGCCGACCTTATGCAGGCAAAGTGCCGTCTGTACTTATGGATGCGTGGGAATTTGGCAGCGTGTTGGAGAAAATAAGTGCCGATGTTCCCGAAGCAGAGGAAAACGACACGTGGAATTTGACGGACGGGCAAAGTTACGACCAAGATGTTTTCCACAAACCGACCGTAACGGCAAAGTTTTTCAACAGCAAGGTTACGTTTGAAGTACCCGTATCAATCACCGAAAGACAGGTTAAGGAAAGTTTCAGCAACGCCGCACAGTTGAACGGCTTTATTTCGATGATTTATGCAGCGGTTGAAAAGTCAATGACTATCAAAGCCGATGCGCTGATTATGCGCACTATTAACAACATGATTGCGGAAACCGTTTTGGCTGATGCGGTTGCGTTTGGCGGTAGTGCAGGCAATTTAGCCAGTGCAGACCTTTCCAGCGCAAGCACTGCAAGATGCGTAAACCTTTTGAAGTTGTACAATGACAAGTATTTCCCTGCAACACCAGCGCAAGGCGATGGCGAACCGACCCCGAACCCCGATGCGCTTACGGCTGCAAAGGCGATAACCGACCCCGATTTTATCCGCTTTGCGTCTTACATTATGGGAACTTACGCCGACCGCCTGCAAAGCATTTCGACCGTGTTCAATGTCGGCGGCAAGGAAAGGTTTACCCCGAAAGATATGTTGCACGTTGTACTTTTGTCCGACTTTGCAAAGGCAGCGCAAACCTATCTTTATTCAGACACGTTTAACCGTGGCGATGTGCTTTTGCCGCAAGCCGAAACCGTACCTTTTTGGCAGGGTAGCGGAAAGAACTACGATTTCGCCAGCACGGGGCATATCAATGTTAAGGAAAGCGGCGGCAAAGCCGTTGAAATTTCGGGCGTGTTGGGCGTAATGTTCGACCGTGATGCGTTGGGCGTTTGCAATCTTGACAGACGGGTAACGACCAACTACAACGCAAAGGCAGAGTTTTTCAACAACTATTACAAGTTTGATGCAGGGTATTTCAACGATACAAACGAAAACTTTGTAGTATTCTTTATTGAGTAACTCAATAGGTATTAGATTGTTTAACTTTGGGCGGTGTGGGTGCATGTGAAAGCGCACCGCACCGCCTTTTTTCTTTGCAGATATGACAACGATAAACTTTTATTCATACAACGGACACCCGAACACGGTAAACAAGCAGTTGGGCGAGTTTACGGCGATTGAGGGCGATTTGCGGCAAACTTTCGATGTGTTGCGCCCGACCGTTACACTACGAAAGCAACCCCGACCGACTTTCAATTACTGTTATATACCCGATTTGGGGCGTTATTATTTCGTGGATAGAGTGAGTTTTGAGGGAAACAACGCCTACGAACTTGTATTGCGTGTGGATGTGCTTAAAACCTACGAAACGCAAATTTTAGCGGCAACGGGGCGCACCAGCGAAGCGGACAACCCGAACCCGTATATTTCCAACCGTGAAACGGTTTTCGACCGCCAGCCGAATTTTGAGAAAGTACCGTTTGCAAATACGGGCTTACTCAATGAAACGGGCGGCATTATCATGGTAACATTAAAAGGAACTGAAAATTAAAAGGATATGGCAGTAATTGTAAACGTGCCTAACGCACACGATGATAACAGCGCATGGAATGGAAGCGTATGGGATATTAACGTAAGGACTAACACCGATTACGTTTTCAAAGGTGATATTACAGCGTCTTACCTAAATACGAGCGGCGAACCCGTAACCGTAACACTTGACATGAACGGCGCAAAGGTTTGGGCGTTTGGCGAACTTTCGGATACTGATGCAGACACCGAAATAACAATTAACGGGCAAACCCGTAATGAAAACGAAATGGACGTTACTAACAACGTGCCTAACACGACCGTACAAGCCAACCGAATAAGCAGTTATAAAGCCGAATTGACACTAACGGCAAACGAGGATTACAAGATAACAACGGCAAAAGTAAATTACACCGATGATTACGATTATCCTGCAGAGGACAACATGACAATTTCGCAAGACGGTAAAACGGCGAATTGGAGTAGCGAGTATTGCAACACGGGCGAGCCGTTTATTATTTCGGGCGAAACGCAAAGCGAGGGAACACCCGAACTAAATGTTATAAACAACATAACGGGCAGCGGCGTAACCGAACAACATACGTTTGACGGGGAAACGGCAACTTTCACCGTTACGGGGCAATACAGCCCGAACAAAGTACGTTTCTTTGGGTTGGCTGCGGCTTACACGGGTACGGACGGGCAAAGCAAAACGGCAAATTTCATTGTTACCGATTTGGAACACAGCCAACAAGCGACATTAACCGTTACCGACATAGACCCAACGCAGCCCGTAACGCTTACGGGTAGTTACGATAGTGTAATAGAGGTTGCGACAAGCCTAACGAATTGCACGGCAAACGATGATTTACCGCAATACGTGAAAGATAAGCAAGTATTAACCGTTACACTTACGGCAAACGTAAACACAGAGTTTGACACCGAGCAAAGCGAACCAGCGTTTTATTATACCGATGATCACGGCGAACCAAATACGCAAAAACTTACAATTTCAGACGATAAGAAAACGGCAACGGGTAGTTTAACGGTTAACGGCGATTGGGGCGAAATTTCGATTATAGGTGAAGCGTTCCCCGTGGCAGTTGTAGGCGAGCAGTACGGCGCAATAAACGTGTATTTGGTAACGCTTGATGAGTTGGCAGAGTTTAGCAAAAAGCGGTTTTTCAAAGAAACGGGAACAGACCCAAGCACGGGCGCACCCATATACGAAAACATAGATTTGGGCGCATACGTGAACAAGATACGCCGTATTTACACCAACATAGGCGCAAGCAGCACCGATGTAATACGATGCGGCAACTACAACACGGGCGTATCTTGCCACCAGCCAGCAACCGACAAAATAACGCTTGATTTCGGCACGGCGGTTGTACCAGCGCACAATGAGGATAACACCGACTACGAAAGCGAAATAAAACTTTTCTTACCTTTTGCAGGCTTTGTAAACATTGATAACGCTTATGCAGGGCAAACGATAGCTTTGCAGTACGTTATTAACGTGGTGACGTGCAACGGGGTTGCGCTTTTGTCCTGCAACGGGGTTATTTTCCAAGTTGAGGAAACAGAGCCAAGCAGCGAAATATTATATCTTTCGCCAAGTACCCAAGTTAAAACCGTTGGCGGCGATGATTGGAACGAAATGTTATATTACGGGTTAGAACCTTACATTTACTGCAAGTGGTACGAAAGCGCAAGCGAGGGCAGGAACACCGACCGACAAACGGGCATTTTAGGTGATTTCAGAGGGTTTAACGTGTTCGATGATGTTACACCCATACACACCGCCGAAATGCTGACAGAAGAGCAAGAAATGATTTACACGGCTTTGTCTGACGGCGTTTATATTGAGTAACCCGAATAAGAGCAAAAGAAAAGGCGGCAACTTGATTGTTACCGCCTTTTTTCTTTGTGCCGTGCTGATTGTTATTTGTCCTGCATCATATCAACACCCGTTAAACACATGTATAAATTTGTCGGGTAAGTTTCGCAAAAGGTTTTGAAACGCCCGATGAGTTTTTCAGTAGCTATAAAGTCATAATTCTGATTTTTGCAGGCACATTCTTTCGCAAACTTGATACGGGTATCACGGTTAAACACGATTTGATTTTCCAGCATATCGGCAAGCGTCTGCATACTTTCGGCAACGCTTTCCAAGTTGGTACGAATTTCGGGCGCATTTGCCGCCAAAAATTCAATGTGTTTCTTACTTTGCAACACTCGTCGAATCCAGATTGTGTATCCGATTTTTCCATCTCCCCAGCCGTCAGAGCTGGTTCTCTCCTCGATATCCCACCATCCGGAATCGATAAACCCTTTTTTTAAGTCTAATATTGTCTGCATTTTTTTTGCTCCTTTCTTTTTGTTTTTACATATCCAATATGCAGGATTTTTCGCTGCAAAAAAAGCACCACGCAAAAAACGTGGTGCAAATATCAGACTGAAATTGAGAACAGTGGTAGCGCTGATTGCTACAGCGTGGAATCAGCCAGCCATACTTTCTGCTTAATATCTTTTCCACACCCGACAAAATGGAACATGGCGGCAATTCCGTTTTTCGGCTGCCGCAAAGTCAGCAGGCAATCCTCGGTTTCGTTGATAGTCTTTAAAAGCTGTTTCTGTCCATCAGTCATCTCGTCGTATTTTTCGGTGATATAGCACTCAGTAGTGTACTGCTCCAGACTGTCCTTGATAATCTGCATACTTTCCAGGTATTTTGCAGGCATGCCAAGCCCAATCAGTTCCTCCTCGCTTTTTACATACACCAAATCTACCAGCATCGCGCAGGCCGGGATTCCCGGGACAACAATATCTCCATTATCGTTAACAAAATCCGGGCTGATGTTACTCAGCATTACAAAAATTGCATTTGTCCTTTCAGTTGGGATGCACCCCTTCAGAAAGAACCACATTCTTTCGTTTTTATCTTTAGCCAATAATTCTTCTGTATTTAATTTACTCATATTTTTTCTCCTTTCGGTTTCTGTTGTATTTTATACATACAATATGCCGGATTTTTCAGGAAAAAAGAAAAAGCCGCGCTTTGCGCGGCTCAATAGCCTCAACCCTGATAAATTATTGATGAAATTTATTATTTTTTGTACA
>OGZW01003271.1_pt1 | contig 12105 bp, 11 predicted proteins | sample 1577001 | NCBI WGS metagenome assembly OGZW01 (sample SAMEA3541519, study PRJEB24748) | human gut metagenome | biome: human gut; feature: human-associated habitat; material: faeces | place: China | collected 2012
TGCTGGACGAGGTGTGGGGCTTTGAGTATTACGGCGACAGCCGCACCATTGATGTGCATGTCAAGCGCCTGCGCGAGAAGCTGGCCGGTGCTTCCGACAAATGGGAGCTGAAGACCGTATGGGGCGTGGGCTATAAGTTCGAGGTGCGTCAGTAATGCGCAAAAGTATCTCGGTGGCGTTCTTCTCGCTGGTGTCCACCCTGATGGTGCTGGGCATCGTGCTGATGGGCGCTTCGGAGTGGGTGCTGTTCAAGAACTACTTTGCCAAGGACCGCTACGAAACACTGGATCAGGTGGTGGGCGTCACCCAGCGCACGGCCCAGTATCTGGTCCAGCAGGCGGAGCTGCCGGAAGGCGATGAGCTGGACGCACTGAGCACCAAGCTGGAGATCATCGGCGAGAGCGCAGAGGCCTATCTGTTCTTTACCGACAACGACGGCCGGGTGATGATCGCCTCCAGCCCGGACAAGCTGGAGAGCCTGACCGTGCCGGAAGAAATGATGGAGAAGATCGACGCTTCCGATGCGGACTACTACCATGTGTTCGGCACGCTGGGCGGCATGCTGGACGGGAAAAGCTACATCACGGTCAGCGAAATGCGCAATGAGAACGGCCAGCCCAGCGGCTACCTGTTCCTGTGCTCTTCCGGCGAGCAGCTGACCCAGTTCAAGCAGCAGTTCTGGTCCAACTTCCTGCTGTCGGCCTGTGTGATGCTGCTGTGTGCCAGCATCCTGACCAAGATCCTGATGCGCCAGCTCACCGACCCGCTGCAGAAGGTGACGGATGCCGCCCAGCGCTTTGGCGGCGGTGATCTTTCCGTCCGTGTGGAGGGGGTGGAAGGCGAAGGCGAGGCAGCCGACCTTGCCCGCACCTTCAACCGCATGGCAGACAACATCCAGATGAACGACAACTCCCGCGGTCAGTTCATGGGCAACATCGCCCACGAGCTGCGCACCCCCATGACCACCATCAAGGGCTTTGTGGACGGCATTCTGGACGGCACCATCCCGCCGGATATGCAGAACCACTACCTGCAGCTGGTCAGTGAGGAAACGGGCCGTCTGGCACGGCTCATCCAGAACATGCTGGATCTTTCCAAGCTGGAAAGCGGCGAATATCAGGTGAATGCCCGGATGTTCAACATCTGGGAGACGATCACCGGCGTGGCGCTCTCGGCAGAGCAGCGCATCAACGACGGCATGATCGACATCGACGGCCTGACCATGGACGAAAAGGTGCTGGTCTACGCCGACCCCGACCTGATCCATCAGGTGGTGTATAACCTGCTGGACAACGCCATCAAGTTTACGCCTGCGGGCGGCACCATCCGCTTCGGGGTGGAAAAGCTTGGCCCGGAAGCCGAGATCTCCATCTGGAATTCCGGTCAGGGCATCAGCCCGGAGGCGCTGCCCTACGTGTTCCAGCGGTTCTACAAGGAGGACCGCTCCCGCGGCCTGCACGCCCGGGGCGCTGGCCTTGGCCTGAACATCTGCAAGGTGCTGGTGAACCTTTCCGGCGGGCAGATCCGGGTGGAGAGCCAGCAGGGCGAGTGGTGCCGGTTCGTGTTCACCCTGCCCACCGTGGCCCCGAACCCCGGCGGCATGAAGCGTCTGCCGGACGAAGCCGGCGGTGAACCCACCGTGGAAGACCCTGCAAGCATGAAGCCCGTAGAATGAACTTCCAGCCAGACTGCCCCGGACCCGGGGCGGTCTGGCTGTTTTGGCGTGGGGAAACTTTGCCGCGGGGGGGTGCCTTGCGTGGGGTTTCCCGGCGACTGAGGGAGTTTCTTCGCAAATGGACAAATCTTTCCAAATACGTCATTTCCGTGAAAAAGCCGTTGGCGGGTTTGATTTTTTGCTCGTTTTCATGTAAACTAAAAGATAACCATGCCCATGCTGTTTTTGCGGTTTGGAACCGCCAGCACAATGGGACAAATGGGAATAAGAATTTATAAAATAACGGAGCGTAAAGATAGAATATGGCAATCGTAAGTCCTTCGATCCTTTCCGCTGATTTTGGCAAACTGGGTGCAGACTGCCGCATGGTGCTGGATGCCGGTGCACAGATGCTGCATTACGACGTGATGGACGGCCACTTTGTGCCCAACATCAGCTTTGGCGTGCCGGTGCTCAAAAGCCTGCACAAAAATCTGCCGGATGCCTTTTATGATGTGCACCTGATGATCAGCCATCCGCTGCAGTATGCGGAAGCCTTCATCAAAGCCGGTGCCACCCTGTACAACTTCCACCTTGAGTGCGAGGACGATATCCAGGCCACCATCGATGCCGTCCGGGCGCTGGGCTGCAAGGTGGGGCTGACCATCAAGCCCGGCACCGAGCCGCAGGCGCTGGCACCCTATCTTGACCAGCTGGATCTTGTGCTGGTGATGAGCGTGGAGCCCGGCTTCGGCGGGCAGAAGTTCATGCCCTCGGCGCTGGACAAGCTGCGCTGGCTCAAGGCAGAGCGCGAAGCGCGCGGCGCACACTATCTGCTGGAAGTGGACGGCGGCGTGGACAATGCCACCGCGCCCCAGTGCGTGGAAGCGGGCGCTGATATTCTGGTGGCGGGCAGTGCAGTGTTCGGCGCAGCAGACCCTGCTGCAGCCGTGCAGCACCTCGCCAGCCTTTGAAAGGATAACCATTTATGGATGAATCTTTGATCCGGGAGCAGGAGGCACAGCTCCAGAAGACCGGCCGCTACTATAAGCATATCTGCTTTATGGCGGTGCCGGTGCTGTGCATGGCCTGTTTTCTGTACGGTGTGCGCCCGCTGCTGCTGTGCGGCATTGCGGTGCTTACCGGCAACCTGTGCGACCGTCTCGTTTCGCTGCTGCGCCGCCGCGTGTATCAGGGCAGTGACTTTTCCAACGAGAGCTTTGCGCTCGTCATTGCCCTGCTGATGCCGGTGACGGTGGATATCTATGTTCTGATCGCCGCAGTGATTGCCGGTGTGCTGATCGGCAAGGAGATCTTTGGCGGCTACGGCAGCTACCCCTTCAACCCGGCTGCTGTGGGCTATGTGGTGGCGGCAGTGTCATGGCCGGAACAGGTGTTCCGCTATCCGCAGCCCTATACGAACATCCCTTTGTGGGACGCTTCCATGGTGCCGGTCTCCAGCGCCATTGAGGACACCCTGCGCAGCGGCGGCATGCTGAACATCGGCTCGCTGGCGCTGGGTCTGGGCGAATATGCTGCTCCCATGGGCACCGGCGCTGCGCTGGTGATCCTTGCCTGCGGCCTGTTTTTGTGGACCCAGAAGGATGCCCACATGTCTGCATCGATCAGCTTTCTTGTGACCTGTGCGGTCATTGCGTTCTTCTTCCCGCGGCAGGCGGGCCTTGCCGACAGTGCCGTGCTGTCAAATATCCTGCCCCGCCTGCAGTGTGTGCGGGATGAGCTGCTGACTGGCGCGATCCTGTTCAGCGCGGTGTTCCTGATCAACGAGCCTTACACCTGCGTGCACCACCGCATGGGCCGTGTGCTGTACGGCGTGCTGGTGGGCGTTGTGAGCATGGGCTTCCGCTACTATGGCGTGTACGAAACCGGTGTGTGCTTTGCGCTGCTGGCGGTCAACAGTGTGTCGGCATGGATCGACCGCACCGAGGCAAAGCTGTATCACCTGACCCATCTGCAGGCAGATGCCGGAAAGGGGGCAGCACAATGAGACGCGCAACGGCTGAACTGATCGTAAAAGATCCCAACAAGTTTGCCCACCACGACCGTGTGTTCCTGAATAACCCGGTGGTCATGCAGGGCATGGGCCTTGCCCCGCTGGTGGTGCTTGCCACCAGCGGCCAGAATGCGGGGATGCTGGCGGCGGCGGTGGCGCTGCTGCTGGTGCCCTCCCGCGTGCTGGCCTGTCTGCTGAGCCGCCTTGTGCCCCTGCACGACGAGGACCCCGCCCCGGAAACGCTGCAGAAAAAGCTGCTGCCCCGTGCACTGGTGTACGGTTTCAGCACGGCGGTGGTGTATCTGGCGGTGTATCCCATCCTGAATATGCTGTTCAGCACCAGCCTGCTGAGCCTTGGCATCTATCTTCCCATGCTCACGGTGGAGCCGCTGCTGACCTACCGCTTTGGCCGCGTGCAGGAGACGGTGCACAAGGCTGTCTCCAAGGGCCTGCGCATCACGGTGGGCTATGCGCTGCTGCTGGTGCTGCTGGGCTGCGTCCGTGAATGGCTGGCCGCAGGCACCATGTTCGGTGTGGTTGTCAGCCGCCCGGTGCTGCCCATGGCAAGCATGCCGGCAGGCGGCTTTATCGTGCTGGGCGTGCTGTGCGCCGTATGGCGTGCACTGGCCCAAAAGCGCAAGGCATATCTCACCAAAGAGGCACGCAACCTTGTGGATGTGCATTCCCAGAAGGAGGCGGACCGCGAACAATGAGAGATGTTGTAACAACAAGTGCAGTGTTCTTCAGCTATGCACTGCTGGCGGTGTTCGCGCAGAACGCCGTCTTTACCCGTGCACTGGGCGTTTCGCGTCTGGTGCAGCTGGTGGGCGATGACCGCACCAGCAGCTGGCTGTTTGGTATGCAGCTGTGCATCACGCAGATGCTGGTAACGCCGTTTGCGTGGTATGCCGGCAGCCGGATCACGCCGCTGGCAAACCGTGCCCAGCTGCGCCCGCTGGTGTATATTGCCAGCATTGCCGTGGTGTGCGTTCTGGAGCACGCCGTGCTGTGGCTGGCGAAGGGCCTGCCGCACCGCAGCGCATTGCTGCGCATCGTGCCGCTGGCGGGCCTGAACAGCTGTGTGCTTGGCACGGTACTGGTGGAGCGCACCCAGAGCTTTACGCTGGGGCAGAGCCTTGGCTTTGGCCTTGGCAGCGGCCTTGGCTATGTGCTGGCGGTGCTGCTGGTCACCGAGGCGCGCCACCGCCTGCGCAGCAAAGCTATCCCCAAGGCATTCCGCGGCCTGCCCATCACGCTGGTGTATATCGGCGTGCTGGCACTGGCGATCTATGGTTTCACCGGACATTCTGTGATCCTGTAACATTGGCAGGGAGGAGAATCGACAATGGCAAAGTATAAACGTCAGAAGGTCAAGCGCTACCGCCGCAGCTTCTACAGCCGCGGTACACGCATCAAAAAAGGCATCGGCATCGTGGTGCTGGTGCTGGCGGTGCTGGGCGCAGCCTGGCTGGCAGCACCCCACGTGCTGGACTGGGCTACCCACACCTGGTATACTGTGGTGAAGAACCGTGATCTGGAAGCTGAATCGGCATCCCGCGCAGCCGCCTCGTCCGAAGCAGCTGCATCCTCGGCGGTACAGGAAGCGGCTTCGTCCCAGCCGGAGCCGGAACAGCCCAAGGAGCTGGACGGCAAGGCCATTACCGGCGGCAGCTGGGCCGCAGTGGATGTGAGCACCCTTGCCGATGATGCGGCCATCCGTGCAGCGGCGCAGCAGCTCAAGGCGCAGGGAGCGGATTACGGCCTTGTGACCCTGAAGGATGCCGACGGCAGCATCCATTATGCTTCGCAGGTGGCGGCGGCTTCCGGCAGCATCGCCGGGACCACTGTGGACCCGGCCCGCATCGCGGCCATCTTCCGGGAGGAGGGCATCATCCCGGCGGCACAGCTTGCGGCCTTTACCGACCCGGTGTCCGGCTATACCGACCGCAGCATGGCCGTGCATTACAGCGGCACCCAGCTCTGGCTGGATAACGTCAGTGCCAAGGCCGGCGGCAAGTCCTGGCTGGACCCCAGCGCAGCATCCGCTGTGCAGTATGTGGGCGACCTGATCGACGAGCTGCACGGCATGGGCTTTGAGCAGGTGGTGCTCACTGGCGTGCAGTTCCCGAACATCATCACCCGCAAGCAGGAGTTTGCAGCGGCGGGCGGCAAGAGTCAGGAGGGCCGCGCTGCCCTGCTGGCTGCGGATATCAGCACATGGCAGGCCCGCTTTGACGGCAGCGTGGTGCTGTGGCTGAGCTACCCGGCCCAGCAGTGCACCGACGCTTCCGATGCACTGGGTGCACCGGCTGTGAGCCTTGGAATGCACAACCTGATCGTCACGGCGGATACGCTGGACGCGGCGGCACGCGGACAGCTGCAGCAGTCTGCCGCTGAGGCCGGTGTGCAGAACGTTGTGATCTGCAGCACCGAGAGCTTCCAGTAAAAAGAACATGGATCGCTTTGGTTATTGTAAAAGGGAGAGATCTACTATGAACACGAAATCCTGCTTTGCACCGGCCCACATCCTTCTGCCTTCGGAGCAGATCCCACTGGAAAAGTGGGGCTGCATTGCCTGCGATCAGTTCACCAGTGACCGGGATTACTGGCAGAAAGCCGAGGCTGCTGCGGCAGGCAGCCCAAGCACCCTGAACATGATCCTGCCGGAGGTCTATCTGGAGGACGGCGATGCCGATGCACGCATTGAGAAGATCCATGCCACCATGGATGACTATGCCCGGAACGTGCTGACCCGCGCGGTGGACGGCTTTGTTTACGTGGAGCGCACCGAGCAGAGCGGCAAGGTGCGGCAGGGCCTTGTGGGCATGGTGGATCTGGAAGCCTACAGCTACCGCCGCGGCGCACCCTGCGCCGTGCGTCCCAGCGAAAGCACGGTGGAAAGCCGCATCCCGCCCCGCATGAAGGTGCGCACCGGTGCCGCGCTGGAAACGCCCCACATCATGATGCTGGCGGACGACCCAGGCTGCACCCTCATCGAGCCGGTGGCGGCGCATAAAGCCGAACTGCCCAAGGTATACGAGGACGAATTGATGCTGAACGGCGGCCACATTGCGGGCTGGGCTGTGGAAGACCCTGCCCTCATTGCGCAGATCGAAGATGCGCTGGCTGTGCTGGGCAGTCAGGAAGAATTCGACAAAAAGTATCCGGATGCCACCCGCCGCGACCCGCTGACGCTGGCCGTGGGCGACGGCAACCACTCGCTGGCCACTGCAAAGGCCTGCTGGGAGGAGCTGAAAAAGACACTCACACCGGAGCAGGCAGCAAACCATCCGGCCCGCTGGTGTCTGGCCGAGGTGTGCAATGTGCACTCGCCTGCGATCGAGATCGAGCCGATCCACCGCGTGCTGTTCAATGTGGACTGCGCAGCGGTGCTGCTGAGCCTGATCACGTGGAGCGATTCCAATATGGCCGGCTGCAGCTTTGGCGGCAGCAAGCAGCAGCCCTTCACGCTGGCCGGGCCGCACATGTCCAACGTGCTCAGCTTTGAGGACCCAACCGCACCGCTGACCGTGGGCACCATTGACGAATTTATCGAATACTATCTTGAGCACCACAAGGAAGCCCGCGTGGACTATGTGCACGACGAGCCTGCTGTGCGCGCCCTATGCAAAAAAGGTGCTGTGGCATTCCTGATGCCGCCGTTTGCCAAGAGTGACCTGTTCAAAGGCGTTGTGATGGGCGGCGTGCTGCCGCGCAAGACCTTCAGCATGGGCCACGCAGAAGAAAAGCGGTACTATGTGGAGTGCCGGAAAATTACGGAATAATTATTGGAGAACCATGACATTTAAAGAATTGAATCTGTCCGCCCCGCTTCTGCGCGCTGTGCAGGAGGCAGGCTATGAGACCCCGTCGCCCATTCAGGCGGCGGCGATCCCGCCGGTGCTGTCCGGCCGGGATCTGATGGGCTGCGCCCAGACCGGTACCGGCAAGACGGCTGCTTTTGCGCTGCCCATGCTGGACCGGCTCACGGCCAATGCGCCCCGCAGAAAGGGTGCCATCCGCGCCCTGATCCTGACCCCTACCCGTGAGCTTGCTTTGCAGATCGGCGAAAGCTTTGATGCCTACGGCAAGTATCTCAAGCTGCGCAGCACCGTCATTTTTGGCGGCGTGGGCCAGGCACCGCAGGTGGAAGCGCTGAAAAAGGGCGTGGACATCCTGATCGCCTGCCCGGGACGGCTCAACGACCTGATCGGTCAGGGATTTATCGATCTCTCGAACCTTGAGATCTTTGTGCTGGACGAAGCCGACCGGATGCTGGATATGGGCTTTGTGCACGATGTGAAGAAGGTGATCGCAAAGCTGCCCGGGGAGCGTCAGAACCTGATGTTCAGCGCCACCATGCCCACCGAGATCGAACAGCTGGCCGCAGGCATCCTGCGCAAGCCCGCCTTCGTCAAGGTGGACCCGGTGTCCAGCACCGTGGACCGCATCCAGCAGAGCCTGTACCATGTGGAAAAGGGCAACAAGAAATTCCTGCTGCCGTGGCTCATCAAGAACCTGCAGCCCCCGGTGGTGAACGCGCTGGTGTTCAGCCGCACCAAGCACGGCGCGGATAAAATTGCAAAAGACCTCACCAAGCAGGGCATCCCGGCGGCGGCCATCCATGGCAACAAGAGCCAGACCGCCCGCGTGACCGCGCTGGAAAACTTCAAGGCCGGTAAGACCAAGGTGCTGGTAGCCACCGATATCGCCGCCCGCGGCATCGATATCAGCGAGCTGTCCCATGTGTTCAACTACGACCTGCCCGAGGTGCCGGAGACTTACGTGCACCGCATCGGCCGCACGGCCCGCGCCGGTGCCGACGGTACGGCGGTCAGCTTCTGTGCACCTGAGGAGCAGGAGTATCTGGCAGGCATCGAAAAGCTGAACCGCCGCAAAATTCCCGTGGTGAGCGGCCACCCGTGGGACGGCGTGCCCGCGCCGGTGCGCCCGGAGCCGCCGGTGCGCGGCAAAAAGCCCAAGGCAGCCGCCGCTGAACCGGCAGAAAAGCCTGCCGCAAAGCAGCCGAAGCCCGCAAAGGCCGAAGCAAAAAACGCAAAACCTGAAAAAAAGGCTGCACCCGCACCCAAGGTGCAGGCAAAGCCCGCAAAAACCGAAAAAGAGGAACCACTCATGGATGATACCAAGCGTACTACCGGCGGACGCAGCAATGACCGCCGTTCCAATAATAACAGCCGCCCGCGCCGGGAGCAGAATGCTCCTGCCCGCGGCAGCAATGCGCAGCCCAAGTTTGACCCGCATTTTGTGAGTGCCCCGGAGGCCACTCCGCTGCGCCCGGCCAAAAAGACTCCGGCTGCACCTGCCGCCCCGGCCATCCGTACGGCTGCACAGCCTGCTCAGCAGAACAGCAGCATGCAAGGCCAGAAGAGCCGTCGCAATGACCGCAGCGACCGTCCGGCCCGCCAGAACAGCCAGCCTGCCGCCCAGAGCCAGAGCGCAGAGCAGGGCCGCGGTGCAAACAACGGCCAGCGCGGCCGTCAGAATGCGTCCCGCAATGCACAGCCTGCACCGGCCCGTGCCCCCAGAGCGGAGAGCAGCCGCCGCGGCCGTGCCGCTGCTGCAAGGGACGAAGACCCGGGCCTTATGCTCATCAGCCGTCGTCCGCCGCAGCAGAAGTTCACGAACTTTGAGGAGTATATGAACGCCCACGGCGGTGCAACTGCACCCATTGAGGACCACAGCGACGAAGTATGAGCAAAAATGAACCGTTTGCCCCATGGCAGTGCCCGCTGTGCGGGGAAAAACTGACCGGCGACAGCACCCTGAAATGCACAAAAGGCCACTGCTTTGACCGCGCCAAGGAGGGCTACTGGCATCTGCTGCCGGTGCAGAGCATGCGCACCAAGGCTCCCGGCGACAGCAAGGAGATGGTGGCCGCCCGCCGCGCGTTCCTGAATGCCGGATACTACGGCATCTTTGGCAAAGCGGTGGGTGAGCTGTGCGCAGAGTACGGCCAGCCTGCCAGCCCGGAGGCGGCGCTGCATCTGCTGGATGCAGGCTGCGGCGAGGGCTGGTACGACCGCTGCATCGCGCAGGCGCTTGCCGAAAAAGGCCGCCGGGTGCAGCTGGCGGGTTTTGATATCGCAAAGCCTGCGGTGCGTCTTGCGGCCAAGGCCCTGCCCACGGCACAGTATGCGGTGGCATCCAGCTTCAGCCAGCCGGTGCGCACCGGCTGGGCCGACCTGCTGCTGAACTGCTTTTCGCCCTTTGCACAGGAGGAATTCCTGCGGGTGCTGCGCCCGGGCGGACGGATGATCTATGTGGTGCCCGGTGCCGAACATCTGTACCAGATGAAGGCCGTGCTCTACGAAAAGCCCTATAAAAACCCGGTGCAGCAGATCGCCTATGACGGTTTTGCCGCCATTGGGGAACGGGAAGTGACCGGCCGAGTCACGGTGCCCCACGAACAGCTGGAAGCGCTGTTCGCCATGACACCCTATTACTGGAAAACGCCGCGCGGCGGGGCGGAGCGCCTTGCTGCGCTGTCCCAGCTGGAAACCGATATCTCGTTCCGGTTCCTTGTATTTGAAAAGCTGTAATGACGCACGGTTGGCAGCAAGTTTCCGCTTGATGGTAGGATAACGTGGATCAAAACTTGGTTTGGTGAAAGTAACCAGACATGGAAGAGAAACAGCGATCTTCTGATTTGCGTCTTCACATTCCTTTAAGATCGTAAGTCCGTCATTTGTAAGTTCTGCTTCCAGAGCATATGTAACCTGAGGCAGTCCAAGATGTTCTGCAATTTCCGGTCCAACCTGAGCGGTATCGCCGTCGATCGCCTGTTTGCCACAGAAGATAGCGTCAAATCCGCCTTCCAGTTCTGCTACTTTTTTAATAGCGCAGGAAAGGATATAACTGGTTGCCAGTGTATCAGAACCGCCAAAAGCGCGTCCGCTGATGAGGTATGCCTTGTCTGCGGCAATTCCTAAGCATTCTTTTAATGCATTTTTAGCCTGTTCCGGTCCCATGCTTAAAACGATGATCCTGGTATCAGGATGTTTGTCTTTAATACGGGCTGCTGCCTCTAAGGCATAGCCATCAAAAGGATTTACGATGCTGGGTACTCCATTACGGATCAGAGTATTCGTTACCGGATCAATCTTTATTTCCGTTGTATCCGGAACCTGTTTTACACATACGAGAATATTCATAAATCACAGCTCCTTTTCACATAAATGATGTTCACCTTAATAAACAGCAAGTTTTATGCCAAAAAATTAACTACGAAAAATCGGTGATTTTTTCAGATTTCCCTAAAAAAACCGGCAATTTTTTGCCGGTCATGGAAAGAAAAAGCGGAAAGAACATGCCGGATTAACAAAAAAATAACAAATTCTGGAAAGATGATGTGCAAAATGTGATAAAATAGACAAGATATGTTTGGCAAAAAGAGTGCATTATTAATAAGGAAAGAACAGCACATTTTAAAAAGCAGGAGAGAAAAAGAAAAAAGTCTGCTGAAAAAATATCAAAGTTGGCACGGATATTGCTCTATATAAAAGTGAGGTTTCGCAGTAGAGACTCGTTAATAAAAAGACGATACAGGGATCTGCGAAAAAAGAAAGGAGAGAACAAGTATGAGTGAATACCAACTTATGACAGAAGACCAGAGAGATATGGTGAAGCTGGTAAAAGATTTTCTGATGAAGGAGTATCTGCCACACGTATCTGAGTACGAGGCTAAGGGAGAGTATCCACTGGAGTTTCATAAGAAACTGGGAGAACTTGGACTTTTTGCAATGGATGTACCGGAAGAGTACGGCGGCCTGGGCTTAGATGCAGTTACTACCTGTCTGATCCGTGAAGCCATCGGCTATGTAGACGCAGGCTTTGCATCATCCTTTGCAGCATCTACCTTTGGTATCAAACCGGTCCTGTTAGCAGGAACAGAAGAGCAGAAGAAAGACAGATGGCACGGCAGGGAGACACTGCCCGATACTTTGGTTTTCCATCTGCTCGAATCAAATTGCTCATACCATTGGTTACAATAAGAAACGGCATTCCAATCAATGTTATATTATTCATAAAGTGTTTTCTCCCGTTTTATAAATTGCTTAACTTATATTTTATCATAAACACTGTAATTCTGCAATCCCTTTTAAAATCAGGCTTTGTGACCATTTCGGGTTGCTTTTTTCGACGTTTTTTTCTTCTTTTTGACACTGTATCCAAACGTTCCCAGCTGCTTTCCGGTTCCCATATATTCCCCATGAGAATACACAAGTGGTTTTGCAAGATTCAGATCAAAACGATTATTTTCGTCCATATAGTGTTCGTCTGCATGAACAGCTACTACATCTGCCAGAAACATATGATGGGAACCAAGCTCTTTGATTTCTTTTACTTTGCACTCAATGGATACAGGAGACTCCTGAATCATCGGTGCACTCACGATATCAGCCTTTTCGCGGGTCAG
>OGZW01003273.1_pt1 | contig 12102 bp, 11 predicted proteins | sample 1577001 | NCBI WGS metagenome assembly OGZW01 (sample SAMEA3541519, study PRJEB24748) | human gut metagenome | biome: human gut; feature: human-associated habitat; material: faeces | place: China | collected 2012
ACTTACTATATTTTTCATAACTTATAATTGTTTACCTAAATTCAACAGTCGTGTCTACTATATGATATTTAGAAGCAATAGTATAAATCTCTTTTTTAACTTCATCACCATTATTAACATCATCAATATTTATTTTTAAAGTTAAAATAGAATCAATACCATCTAAAGACCATAAATGAATATCTAAAACATTATTAATATGATTTAAACCTTCTATTTGGGATTTGATTTCATCAACATCAACATTTTTAGGTGATTTTTGAAGTAAAACACAGACAGACTCATGTAATGCCTTACCCATATTATATAATAACCATAAGCTGATTATTAATGAAAGCAACGGATCTAAAAATGATACATTCCAAAACATTAAGATTACACTAATAACCAAAATAGCCATCCATCCGAATACATCTCCCAAAAGATGGAATAAAATAACTTTTTCATTAATAGTTTCTCCTTTATGAAGTTTAAAAACAGAAACTCCCTTAAATATAATTCCAACAATAGCTACTAAAAGCATCCATCCTGCTTCCGGTGCTACAGGACATAATAAACGTGAAATTGATTCATAAACTACAACAACAGAAACAATAATCACAAAAATTGAAGTTATGACTGCTCCTAAAATAGAAAACCTTTGATAACCATAAGTATAATTTTCATTTGGATTTTTCTGAGATACATGCTCCAGCACCCCAGCCAAACCAATAGATATAGTATCTGACAAATCATGTAAACAATCAGCAAGAATAGCTACACTGTTTGTAATTAATCCTCCAAGAATAACTATAACATTAAAAGTAATATTTAAAATGAAAACAAAAATTAGGTTACCTGTAGCCTTTTCATGATGTTCATGATTGTGTTCTATTTTCATATAATATAATAAGTTTGATTAAATTAAAAAAGGTTATGATAACACCACAAATATCTTTATATAATTAAATAAACAATATGTATAATAGTGATAAAAAATGGCTTTTACAGGAATTACTTTATTTTCACATATTTTACCGGTAATATTCGGATTTTTCGGAGTTTTACTAATAATAGCTGGAACATTAGATGAAAATAAATACAAATTTGTTGTAGGAACAATATTGTTTGTCTTAGCAGCTGTATTACCGTATATAATCTTAAGATTTTTGTTATTATAAAATAACACTTTACTATTTTTATAATTTTTAAAAAAAAAGATGGTTATAAATTATCAATAACCATAACTTACAACATAACCGTGGTCATCACAGACTCTAAAGTACCCGTCATCATAATTGATTCTATGATATCCGTTTCCTATATCACTACGGGAAACTTCGTGCTGTTTTGGATCCCACCCGTTATCTAAAACATCAGACTCATGAGCAGTTAAGTGTTCTTCACCACCATAAGTTCTTGTAGGTCTTTTATAACAATCATCTGCAGACCCAGATGAAGAGGATTGAGAAGTTACATTATCTACAGATACTGAAGTATTGTTAGTATTATTAATTGTTGTGCCGTTGTATGCTTCATGAACATTTCCAACGCGGTGGAATTCGCGGATGTTTGCAAGCAGACTCTCTCTGCCCTGCGGGTCAAGGCCCGCGCTCGGCTCGTCAAGCACGAGCACCTCGGGCTCCATCGCGATGACGCCCGCAATGGCCACGCGGCGCTTCTGTCCGCCGGAGAGGGCGAAGGGAGACTTTTCCAGCATCTCCTCCGAAAGGCCTGCAAAGCGCGCGGCTTCGCGCACGCGGCGGTCGATCTCGTCCTTCGAAAGCCCCATGTTCGTCGGGCCGAAGGCGATATCGCGGTAGACCGTTTCTTCAAAGAGCTGATACTCCGGATACTGGAACACAAGCCCCACGCGGAAGCGCACGTCCCGAATTTTTTTCGGGTCCGCCCAGATATCCTCCCCGCCGAGCAGAATGCGGCCGGAGGTCGGCTTGAGCAGGCCGTTCAAATGCTGGATCAGCGTCGATTTGCCGCTGCCCGTGTGACCGATGATGCCCAAAAATTCGCCGCGGCGGATCGCCAGCGACATATCCTGCACCGCACTGCGGCAGAAGGGCGTGCCCTCGCCATAGGTGTGCGTCAGGTTTTCTACACGAATGATCTCTTCCAAGGTTACAGTCCTCTTAGGTAAAATTTTTCACGATGGCGTCCGCGCATTCCTCCACGGTGATGGCGTCCACGGGGACGTCCATGCCCGCCTCGCGCAGGGAAAAGAGCAGCGAGACCGTATCGGGCACGGCAAGGCCGATATCCTCCAGTTCTTTTTTACGGGTGAAGACCTCGCGCGGCTTTCCGTCCATGACGACGAGGCCGTCGTTCATCACGATCACGCGGTCAGCGTGCTCGGCCTCGTTCATGTGGTGGGTGATGAGGACGACCGTGATCCCCTGCTCGCGGTTGAGCTTTTCCACGGCCGCGAGCACCTCGCGGCGGCCAACGGGGTCAAGCATGGCGGTCGCCTCGTCGAGCACGATGCACTCGGGCTTCATCGCCAGCACGCCCGCGATGGCGATGCGCTGCTTCTGTCCGCCGGAAAGGAGATGCGGCGCGTGCTTGACATACTGCGTCATGCCGACGGCCTCGAGCGCGTCGTCCACACGCTTTCTGATCTCGTCGCTCGGCACGCCCAGATTCTCCGGTGCGAACGCGACATCCTCCTCGACGACATTTGCCACGATCTGGTTGTCGGGATTCTGGAACACCATGCCGACGCGCCTGCGGATCTCGAGCAGGAGCGCTTCATCCGAGGTGTCCATCCCCTCGACATACACCTTGCCGCCGCTGGGCAGCAGCACCGCGTTGAAGGTCTTGGCGAGCGTCGATTTGCCGCTGCCGTTGTGTCCGAGCACCACGACAAAGCTGCCGCGCTCGATCTCCACATCCACGCCGCGCAGCGCGCGGGTGTTGCCCTCCCCTTCCGCGCCGGGATAGGTGAAGGCGAGCTTTTGGGTCTTTATCATTTCCATATCGGTGTGTTTCCTTTTGTTTATTCGCTGAACCAGCGACCCGTTGCGCCGCAGGGCAGCGCAAGCCCCGTTTCCGTCACGGGAAGGCTGAGCTCATCCCACGTGACCTTGCCGCCGTACTTTTCCGCGACGAGCAGATGCAGGATGTAGCCGAGCACGGACGGCGCAAGGCCCGTCGTATACGAGTTGATGATGACGAACAGCGGTTTATCGGAGAGGACCTGCGCGCAGAGCTTGACAAACGGGAACAGATTGTCCTCCAGCTTCCAGACCTCGCCGCCGGGACCGCGCCCGTAGCTCGGAGGGTCCATGATGATGGCGTCGTATGACTTGCCGCGGCGGATCTCACGCTCGACGAACTTTGCACAGTCGTCGATGATCCACCGCACTGGCGCCTCGCCAAGTCCGCTCACGCGCGCGTTCTCGCGCGCCCAGTTGACCATGCCCTTTGCCGCATCCACGTGGCAGACCTGCGCGCCCGCCGCCGCGCACGCAACCGTCGCGCCGCCGGTGTAGGCGAAGAGATTCAGCACGCGGATGGGGCGCCCCGCGTTTTCGATCTTCTCGCGCGCAAAGTCCCAGTTCACGGCCTGCTCGGGGAAGAGGCCCGTGTGCTTGAAGTTCATGGGCTTGACCTGAAACGTAAGGTCCCTGTATTTCACCTGCCAGGATTCGGGCAGCCTGTCCTTGTCCCAGTGTCCGCCGCCGGAGGACGAGCGGTAGTAGCGGCCCTGCGCGCTGCGCCAGCCGCGGTTCGTGTGCGGCGTCTCCCAGATCGCCTGCGGGTCAGGCCGCACCAGGATTTGCTTTCCCCAGCGCTCCAGCTTTTCTCCGCCGCCGCAGTCCAGCAGTTCGTAATCTTCCCATCCGTCCGCGATCCACATATCGTATCTCCTTCGCCGCAAGGCATAGTAGTTCATAATAATCGTGTTATTATACTACGTCCGCGCGGCGATAGTCAATGTATAAATCGTAAACGATCCTGCGCCATTCGCTTAATTTTCTTTTCCCGTGGACTTTGCCGCGCGCTTGTGGTATGCTGGCAGAAACGACACAAGGAAAGCTGGTCTTTTTTGATGGATAAACTGCTGCTTCACTCCTGCTGCGCCCCCTGCTCGGTCTACTGCGTGGACACGCTGCGCGCCGACGGCATCGAGCCCACCTCCCTCTGGTTCAACCCCAACATCCACCCCTGGACGGAATACGACGCGCGCCGCCGCACGCTGCTTGAATACGGGGAAAAGGAGCACGTGACCGTGCACATTTTAGAGGATTACGGCCTGCGCGATTTTGTCCGCGCCGTGAGCGCGGATATCGACCACCGCTGCGCGCACTGCTACACCATCCGCCTCGGCACGGCTGCCAAATACGCCGCCGACCACGGCTACGATGCGTTCACCTCGTCGCTTCTCATTTCTCCGTATCAAAACCACGAGCTCTTAAAGGCCGTGGGCGAGACGATGGGCAAAAAGTACGGTATCGCATTCTACTACCGCGACTTCCGCCCCGGCTTCCGCGAGGGGCAGAATAAGGCACGCGAGATGGGCCTCTATATGCAGAAATACTGCGGCTGCATCTTCTCTGAGGAGGACCGCTATGCCTCCAAAATCGAAAAGGCAAAAAAACGCTACGCCGAAGAATAAAAAGCATCAAACGCCCCACCGGTTTTCCCGGCGGGGCGTTTTTTTATCGGATGAGGGCGCTGTGCGCCAGACGCAGGGCGCGGTCCGCGTCAGCGCGCAGGACGTAAACGCTCAAAAAGCGTTCCCCGCCGGCGACGGCATAGACACTCACGCCGCCGCGTTCAAGCGCAGTGACGACGGCGCGCTCACGCTCGACACTCGGCAGCGCGTCACCGACGGCGGTGATGGCCGCAAGCTGCGATGCTTCGCTCTTTTTCTGTGTCACGCCAACGACCTGCGCCGCGTCCCCTCGCTCGCAGACGACGCTTCCCCTGCTCCCCGCCTCGCACGACTTCACCGTGACCGGCACGCCGCTCTGCTGCGCCAGCGCCACGCTGCGGTCATGCAGCACCTGCGCCCCCTTCTGCGCGAGCAGCAGCATATCGTCGTAGGAGATGCGCTCGCGGCGCACCGCATCGGGGCAGACACGCGGGTCGGAGGAAAAGATACCGTCCACATCGGTGTAGATGATGAGCTCGTCGGCGCGGAGCGCCGCGGCGAGCGCCACCGCGCTCGTATCCGAGCCGCCGCGTCCGAGCGTCGTGACGTCGCCATTTTCGTCGACGCCCTGAAAGCCCGTCACGACCGCAACGCGCCCCGCGTCCAGCTCCCGCCGGATGCGCGCGGTATCGATCATTTCGATCTGCGCGTCGCCGTGCGCGCCGTCCGTCTCAACGGGCACCTGCCACGCGCTGAGTGAAACGGCGTCCACTCCCAGCGTCTGAAGCGCCAGCGCGCCGAGCGCCGCACTCACCTGCTCACCCGATGCAAGCAGCGCATCCAGCTCGCGTCCGTCGGGCGAAGGCGTCAGCTCAAGCGCTTTTTTGAGCAGCGTATCCGTTGTATTCCCCTGCGCCGAGAGGACGACGACCACGTCACAGCCCTCGTCCCGGCGTTCCTTTGCGATATGTGCCATGCGCAGCAGGCGCTCTGTGTCGCGCACCGAGCTGCCGCCGAATTTCTGCACGATCAGGCTCATTTGCACCACTTCCAACAAAAAAATGGACCGGCAGGCTACCTTTGCGGCAGCCGCCAATCCATCGTATGAAGGCAGGTGAGATGCGGTGCCTCAGGCCGCCAGAATGTCGAAACGAACCACGCCCTCAAGTGCGGAGGCCGTGGCCATCATCTCCTCAATCGACTCCTGCATCTCGGACGTTTCCGCCGAGATGGTCACCGCCGCGCAGCCGTTGGTCGGAATGCTCTGATTGATCGTGAGAATATTCGCGCCCGATTCGGCAAAGATAGAAAGGACGTTGGACAATACGCCCGGATTGTTCTTGAGCATGGCGTAAAACGTGATGATGCGGCCCGTCTTCATGTCGTTGAAGGGGCGCACCGCGTCGCGGTACTTATAAAAGGCGCTGCGGCTGATGCCGACGGCGCGGGCAGCATCGCCCGCCGTGCGCACCTCGCCGGACTGGAGCATCCGCTTGGCTTCCGCCACCTTGATGAAAATCTCGGGCAGCGCTTCGGCCGAGACCAGATAAAATTTCGTCGCTGACGTCATAAGCTCTGTTTCTCCTTCACGGTCATTTGTCTTTATTTGGTGTTTATTTTAGCACACGGCCATAAAGAATGCAACTGTTTTTTCTATCGGGAGGTGGTTCTGCTTGCATGAGGAAGCCCTGCGCCGTTTTTTGCTTTTTACCCTTTCTGCCGCGGCATCAGCGGGCATTTTCTATCTTTCGTTCCGCTTTCTTCTGCCCTGGTCCCTCCCGTTTCTGCTGGCGCTGCTCATTGCGGCGCTGCTTGAGCCCATCGTGCTGCACCTGCAGCGCGCTCTCCGCTTCCGGCGCGGCTTTTCCGCGCTCCTGCTGACGCTGACGCTTCTCTTCCTGCTCGGTGGGCTCCTCTCGCTTCTCGGGACAACACTCCTGTCGCAGCTAAACGCACTGCTTGCCGCCGCGCCCGCGTTTTTCGACGCACTGCCCGAAGCGGCGGATGGGCTCCTCGCCCGGCTCGAGGGCTCCGGTGCGCCGGACTCGGCATGGCTCAGCCGATATCTGCGCGAGCAGCTGATGCAGACCGTGAACGACATGGACAGCATCCTGCGCTCCCTCTCCGCGCGGGCCGTCGCCGCGCTCACAGCCGCCGCAGCAGCGCTGCCGGGCAGCGTGCTCGCCATCGCGACCTGCGTGCTTGCGGTCTACTTCACCTCCGCGTCTTATCCCGAGCTCTGCGCGGCGGCGCTGTGCCTGGTGCCGCCGGAGCAGATGCAGCGCCTGCGGCGCTTCCGCGCGGGCGTGATCGCCTCGCTCGCGCGGTGGCTGCGCGCACAGGCGACGCTCTCGTGCATCACATTTTTCGAGCTGCTGCTCGGTTTTTTTCTCATGCGTCAGAGCTACGCGCTGCTGCTCGCCTTTCTCATCACACTGCTTGACGCGCTGCCGGTCTTCGGCACGGGCACGGCGCTCGTGCCGTGGGCAGTCTTCACGCTGCTGTTCGGCTTTCCGCCCAAGGCCATTGTGCTCCTTGCGCTCTATCTCTGCACGCTCATTACGCGCAATACGCTCGAACCAAAGCTCATCTCCGCACAGGCGGGGCTGCCGCCGATCGCGTCGCTCTTTGCGATGTACCTTGGCTACTGCACGTTCGGTGTTGCGGGGATGGTGCTCTTTCCCTTCTTTCTCCTGCTGCTCTCGCAGATGCTTGAAACCCCCGAAAGCAAAATTACTTGACAGATATTGACTGGACGAAAAAAGGACGGCCGAAGCCGTCCTTTTTCACTTATCGTCTGCCGCTGGTCGAACCGTTGCTGAGCAGCCAGTTGAGGAACTGGCCATTGTCGCCGGTGGTTTCCCCTCCGGCACTGTCGCCCGCCGTACCGGTGCCGTCAGACGGTGTCTGCGCGCCGCTGTCGCCGCCTGTATTGTCTCCGCCGGCGGCATCGCCGCTGCCGTCATCCGGTGCATCCGGGTCCGGCGTGGGCTCCGGCGGTGTCGTGTGCGTGGTGCACATCCCGCTGTACATCAGATCGCTGTAGAGCTGCACGGTGCCGCTGTTTGTGTGCACCGGCGTACCTGCGGGAATGGCGGTGATAAGCCCCTCCTCGAGCTGTGCCTGATACGTCGCCTGGAGCGATGCGCTCAGCGGCGTTGTAAGCAGGTCGCGCTTATAGCCCCAGCCCGCGCTCACGTTCGGCTGACTCAGATCGAGCACATAGCTCGTCGTGACATTCGGGCAATAGTCCGAGGCAAGCATACCGGAATCTGCGCAGACGGTCACGGCGATATGGCCGTCGCAGCTCAGCGTGGGGGCGCTGCCGCTCGCGACCTTCACGGTCTGCGACGGGCAGCCCGCGGAGGCTAGAAGCCCCGTCTGCGTGCAGACGGTCACGCTGACCATCCCGTCACTGCTGACGTCAAAGTCCTTGTTGGGAAGACCCGCGTGGACCTTGCTCATAAACGTCTTCCACAGCGTGGCCGCGGGGTTGCCGCTCGCCACGATGCGCGTCGGCGTGTCGTAGCCGACCCAGACCGCCGCCGTATAGTACGGCGTGTAACCGACAAAGTAACGGTCGTTGTTGCTGTTGGTCGAGCCGGTCTTACCGGCGATGGTCATGCCCGAGAAGTTCGCCCCCGTACCCGTGCCGTTGCGCACAACGTTCTTCAGAAGCTCGTTCATCGCGTAGGCGGTGCTTTCCTTCATCGCGACGTGGTACTCGGTCTTATTTTCCAGAATGACGTTGCCGTTGTGGTCGCGCACCTCGGTGTACGTCCTCGGCGTGGTGTAAACGCCGCCGTTGGCAAACGAGGCGTAGGCCGCGGCCATTTCACGCGTGGTCACGCCCTTGGAAAGGCCGCCGAGCGCCAGCGCGCCCGCCGCCGTCATATCGTCGTTCGTCAGCGTCGTAAAGCCGAGATTCTCGGTCATAAAGGCGTAGGACGCGGGCAGCGTCAGCTTGATGGCCGTGCGCACCGCCGTGGGGTTGGACGAATTGCGGATGGCGTCCTGCAGCGTCATGATGCTGCGGTAGCCCGAGTAGGCGTTCACCGGCCAGGCACTGCCGTTGAGCATCTCAACGGGATAGTCGTCGATCACGCTCGCAGGCGTGATGACGCCGGCGTCCAGCGCGGGCGCGTAAACGCTCAGAGGCTTGATGGCCGAGCCGCACTGACGCGCAACCGTCGAATAATCGAGCAGGAAGCGGCCCTCGCGCTCGCCCACGCGCCCCGCGACGGCCACGATGTTGCCCGTCGAATTGTCGATGATCGTCGCGCCGGACTGGAGCTGCTGGCCCTTGGAGGACGTGTAGTTCAGGTTATTGCGGTCGGCATAGACGCTCTCGACGATGGACTGGATCTCGGGATCGACCGTGCAGTAGATAGAGTAGCCGCCGGTGTAGAGCATATCCTTCGCCGTTTCTTCGTTGTAACCGAGCTGCTCGTGCATATCGGCAACGATGTCGTTGAACATACGCTCAACAAAGTAGGAGTCATACTCCGTGCTCGAGGCGGTATCCACCCTGCTTGCAACCCCCGCAGAAGGAACAAAGCCCGGGTCCCAAGAGAAAACGAGCGGCTCGACCTTCGCCTGCTCATACTCTTCGTCGCTGATCTTGCCCAGCTCGTGCATCTTATAGAGCACCGTGAGTTGGCGCTCCTTGTTCTGCTCGCGGTACCAGTCGCCGCGCGCAGGGTCATATTTATAGGGGAACTGCGTGATGCCGACGATGGACGCGGCCTCGGCGATCGTCAGCTCACCGACGGTCTTGCCGAAGTAGCTCTCCGCCGCAGCCTCGATGCCGTAGCAGCCGTTGCCGAAATAAACCTTGTTGAAATATGTCTCAAGAATTTCATCTTTTGAGTAATTCTTCTCGAGCCGCAGCGCGCGGAAAATCTCCGTCACCTTGCGTTTGATGGTCACCTCGTTGTCGCCGGTCGTGTTTTTGATAACCTGCTGGGTGATCGTCGAGCCGCCACGCGTTGAGGTTCCGGTGAGCTTGCCGACGATGGCCTTCGCCGTGCTCTTCCAGTCCACACCGTGGTGGCTTTCAAAGCGCTCGTCCTCAATGGAGATGAGCGCATCCTGCACGTGCTTGGGGATCTCGTCGATGCTGACGAGCGTGCGGTTCTCCACGCCGTGGAGCTTGGTCAGCTCCACCCATTCTCCGCTCGTTTTGTCCTGATAGTAGACCGTCGAGCTCTGCTTGAGCGTGTAGGCCGAAATATCGACGTCCAGATCGAGCGACGTGTGGACATAGATCATGAAGATGGCAAAAAACATCAGACACGTCGTAAGCCCGATGGCAAGAATGGTGCCGATGACCGTTTTCGCCGTGCCGACCTTTTTCTTTTTGTGCGCGGGGTGCTGGGCTTGCTGTCTTCGGGGCGTCTGGTTGTCTGCGCGGTTTTCTTCCATAAAGCGCCTCCTCCTTCGCGGTAGAAATGTGCGCGTGAGCGCATAACGTCAATTGTAATAATGATACAGAATATAGTATAGCACGGCTGTCAAGAGGTACGTATCTTGTCTTGCATTTTGCCGCAAGGTGCGTTATAATGCGAGCACAAACTTTCAGGAGGTGTCCCCCATGAGTGAGGATTTTGGCCCCAATTTTGTCACGCTGACAGACGATGAGGGCAACGACGTAGAACTGGAATACGTCGATGCGCTGGAATATAACGGTACGACCTATATGGCCTTCTTCCCCGTGGTCGAAGAAGACAGCGAGGAGGAAGAGAACGAAGAGGAATACGGTCTCGTCATTCTCAAGAGCCAGATGGAAAACGGCGAGGAGTTCCTCGTCACCGTCGACGATGAGGAGGAGATCGACAAGGTCTACGACCTCTTCATGGAGCAGATCCTTTCGGACGAAGAGTAAAGCTTCGATTGCGACGGATTTTTTCCGTTCTTCGCGGTAAACTGAATAGTGCCCTGCGGGGTGCGTGATAAGTTCTTTATAAACCCACATTTCGTCATAAGGGACGCCGGTACGCTCCGGCTCTTTGCCCCATAATTGGAGCTCTCTGCAAGATTTCCGTCAAACATCAGGTTTGCTGCCGAAATCACATTATCCAGATCAAAGGATGAGGGATAATCCGGTTTCTGATCCGTATCCTCCCCGATTCCTTTTGCATTTCCGTTTCCGGCTGATACCACAAACAGCATTTTGGAATCCCGCATCACCTTCTCCAGCTCCGGATAATACTCCGTGGTGCCAAAACTGAGATTGCAGATGGAGGCTCCATTGGCTTCCGCATAGCGGATGGCCTCGATGATAGCCTTTTCCTCTCCCACACCGTACCGGGTTCCAAGTGCCTTGAGCACCATAATCTTAACATAGTTGTTGTCCGTGATACCTGCAATACCGCCATTTCCGCGGGCCGCAGCGATGGTGCCTGCCGCATGGGTGCCATGGTCATCCTCTCTGCCCTTGCAGAGTTCATTGTTTCCGTCAAAAAAATTCCAGCCGTGAACATCATCTATATAACCGTTCCCGTCATTGTCAATGCCATCTCCCGGAATCTCGTCTTCGTTGGTCCAGATTGCATTTTTCAGATCCGGATGACTGATATCAATTCCGGTATCAATCACTGCAACGACCACGTGACGGTGTTCCTCCGTGCTGGAGTCGTAAAGGTTCCACGCTGGCAGAATATTAATATCTACACCTCTTCGCGCCCGTGTCTCCTTAATACGGTAAGCATCCGGTCCGGCTACCGGAGCTGGCATGCCAAAATAATTTGCCAGATCAATGTAGTTTGCCAGCTTCGGATTACTGTCGCGGAAGCGGTTTGTGATCTCACTGTACTGCAGCTCCGCATCATTTTTCAGTCCCCACTGGTATCTGGAATAGCTGTCCGAAGCAGAAAGGTTTATTACCCCCGGCCCATATACATCCGCATGGAAGGTATAACGGGCGCCCGGCATTGCCGATGCGGCAATGTGAAGGCCTACTCCGCAGAACAAGGCCATCAGAGCCATAACCGCCTGCTGTTTCCATTTCATTTTCATAATCAATTCCTCCGTTCGCCGCAACCGTGCGAGCACGTTTTCGGTTCTCTTGCACTCGCTACATTATAGCATATCTGCCAGCACTTTAGTTTGAACTTTGTGTGAAATTCCAAAAATCCACACAACAGAAAAACCCGTGGAGAAAATCTCCACGGGTCATCTTACGTTTGGACACAGTAGGCGCACCAGGCGCATCTACATTATATAAAAATTTCGATTAATTTCTGATCAGTGATTACTCAACGATAGAAACAACACGGCCTGAACCTACGGTTCTACCACCCTCACGGATAGCGAAACGAAGACCCTGCTCCATAGCTACCGGATGGATCAGCTCAACGGTCATCTCTACGTTATCACCAGGCATGCACATCTCGGTTCCTTCCGGGAGCTCGCAAACGCCGGTTACGTCAGTTGTTCTGAAGTAGAACTGCGGACGATAGTTGTTGAAGAACGGGGTATGACGACCACCCTCGTCTTTGGTCAGAACGTAAACC
>OGZW01003283.1_pt1 | contig 12085 bp, 9 predicted proteins | sample 1577001 | NCBI WGS metagenome assembly OGZW01 (sample SAMEA3541519, study PRJEB24748) | human gut metagenome | biome: human gut; feature: human-associated habitat; material: faeces | place: China | collected 2012
CCAACGTTACCTTGCCTTTACTCGGTAAGGACAGCTTCCAGGAGGTGGATATCGCTGGCGTGACCATGCCTATTACGAAGCATGGCTATATTGTGAAAAATGTGGAGATCCTGGCAGATACCATCCGCAAGGCATTCCATATTGCCAGAAGCGGCAGACCGGGCCCTGTGCTGATCGATATTACGAAGGATGTGACTGCGGCAACCTGCGAGTATACACCTGTGACCATTCAGCCGGAGGAAAGAGTGACCCGCTACACCAGAGAAGAACTGATGCTGGTAGCGGAAATGATACATAAGGCAAAGAAGCCGTATATCTATCTGGGCGGCGGTGCTATTATCTCCGGAGCAAGTGCAGAGGTGGCAGAGTTCGCGGAACTTATCGATGCACCGGTATGCGATACCCTGATGGGAAAAGGCGCTTTTGACGGCAGAAGCGAGCGCTATACAGGAATGATCGGTATGCACGGCACCAAGACTTCCAATCTGGGCGTCAGTGAGTGTGACCTGTTAGTAGCACTGGGAGCCAGATTCTCAGACCGTGTGACGGGTAACCCGAAGAAGTTCGCAGAGAACGCAAGAATCATCCAACTGGATGTGGATGCTGCGGAGATCAACAAGAATATCCGTGTGGATGCATCTCTGGTAGGAGATCTGAAGAAGACTCTGACCGAATTGAATGCCTGCCTGTCGAAACAGGAACATCCGGAGTGGATGGCGCATATAATGGAACTGAAGGAAAAATATCCCCTGAAATACGATGACGAAAATCTGTCCTGTCCTTATATCATGCAGGAGATTGACCGTGTAACGAATGGAGAAGCCATCATCACCACAGACGTGGGACAGCATCAGATGTGGGCGGCACAGTATTATCATTATACGAAGCCCCGTACCTTCCTGTCTTCCGGAGGATTAGGTACCATGGGTTACGGTCTGGGAGCCTGCATCGGTGCGCAGATCGGACAGCCGGATAAGGTCTGCATCAACATTGCAGGCGACGGATGTTTCCGCATGAACATGAACGAACTGGCTACTGCCAGCCGTTACAACATTCCCATCATCCAGGTGGTCATCAACAACCAGGTGCTGGGCATGGTAAGACAGTGGCAGACACTGTTCTATGGGAAACGCTATTCCCAGACAGTACTGAAGGATAAGGTGGATTTCTGCAAGGTGGCAGAAGGACTGGGCTGTACCGCCATCCGCGTGACCAAAAAGGAAGAAGTGGCACCGGCCATCGAGAAGGCCATTGCCCTGAAAGCACCGGTACTGATCGAGTGCATGATCCCGGAGGATGATAAGGTATTCCCCATGGTTCCGGCAGGAGCCCCCATCAGCGAAGTGTTTGACGGAGATGATTTGAAAAGGCAGTCCTGATGAAAAAGACGACGAAAAGATTAGTTTTGGCAGTACTTTTATTTTTGCTGTTATTACTGACCGGATATTTTATTCTGGCATTTTATTACAGAGAAGGCTTCTCTGTAAATACCTGGATCAACGGTGTCTACTGTACCGGAAAAACGGTGGAGGAAGTGAATTCGGAGCTTTTGTTGCGTACAGAGGCTCCGAATATTGTCATCGTGGACAGAGAGGGGACAGAGTATACAATCTCTCTTGCGGAAGCAGATTATCAGGCAGATTACAGTAACGTACTGGAACATTACCGGCAGGAACAGAATCCGTTCCTGTGGGTGGACAATGTTCTGTTTCACTCCCGGAGGGAACTTTCTCCCACAGTGACCGTGGATGTGGATGGGCTTCGGAGAGCTTATGATTCTCTGGAATTTGTACGGGCCGAACAACATAAGAACAAGGATTACAGCCTTGCCCGGGATACGTCGGGCGAGTACGTCTTCACGGATGGACTTGCGGGACGCATTGACTTGGAGAAGGCTTTTTTGGCGTTGGAGAACACAGTAGAAAACGGGCAGGAGACGTTAAACCTGTCAGATAGTGGCTGTTATTATGACATCACTCCAAATGAGAACCAGAAAACTCTGCGGAATCTCTGGAAGGAGATTGAACGTTATCAGAGATGTGATATTGTCTATTGCTTTGGACAGGAGAGACATCCGGTGACGGCAGCGGACTGTGCCTCTTTTCTGGTGACGGAGAATGGTCTGCCGGTGACGGATCAGACCGGTAACTTTGTACTGGATGAAGAAGCCGTGACGGCGTATGTAGAGCAGCTGGCCGAAAAGTATGACGGTTATGGCCGTACCAGACAATTCCACAGTACCAGAGGAGATGTGATCACCATCGAGGGCGGCACCTATGGAAGCAAGCTGGATCAGAAAAAAGAGACTGCATACCTGATGGAGCATCTGCTGGATGCCGGTGTACATACGGGGACACAGCAGTCCCATGTTCCCACTTACGAGAGAGAAGCTTTCTGCTATGGCAGGGATGACATCGGAGATACCTATATCGAAGTGGATATGACACAACAGAAAATGTACTATTATGAAAAGGGGGAACTGCGGTTGGAGACGGATGTGGTGACCGGCAACATGCGCAGACGTATGGGAACACCGGAGGGGGTGAATTTCGTCTATAATAAGCAGAAGGACAGAGTACTGCGGGGACCGGGCTATGCCTCCCCTGTGAAATTCTGGGTACCTGTAAAGGGCAGCATCGGTATCCACGATGCCAGCTGGAGAAAAGAGTTCGGCGGGGACATCTACCAGACTGCCGGTTCCCATGGCTGTATCAATACACCGAAGGACAAAATGGAAGAATTGTACGACATGGTACAGATCGGTACCCCTGTCGTAATGTTTTATTAATAAAACAGACATTTTCTGACAAAATGTGTGCGGGATGCGAACATTTTGAAAATAATTTAACAATGTAGTTGACTAAAGCAAATGAAAAGCTTATTCTATACCTATGCTTTTTATAAAAAATTTAGAAAATATCGAGGAGGTCTTTGAAAATGGCAAGAGTGTATAACTTTTCCGCAGGCCCTGCAGTACTCCCTGAGGAGGTATTGCAGGAAGCAGCCGATGAAATGCTGGATTATAGAGGAACCGGCATGTCCGTAATGGAGATGAGCCATCGATCTAAAGCCTATGATACGATCATTAAGGAAGCGGAAGCTGATCTCAGAGAACTGATGAATATCCCGGACAACTATAAGGTACTGTTTTTGCAGGGCGGTGCGAGCCAGCAGTTTGCCATGATCCCCATGAACCTGATGAAGAACCGTGTGGCAGACTACATCGTAACCGGTCAGTGGGCGAAGAAGGCATATCAGGAGGCTTCCCTGTACGGCAAGGCAAATAAGATCGCTTCTTCTGAGGATAAGACCTTCTCTTATATTCCCGATTGCTCCGATCTGCCCATCAGCGAGGATGCCGATTACGTGTACATATGCGAGAATAATACCATCTACGGTACGAAATTCAAGACCCTGCCCAATACCAAGGGTAAGCCCCTGGTTGCAGATGTATCCAGCTGCTTTTTATCCGAGCCGGTAGACGTGACAAAATACGGTGTGATCTATGGCGGCGTACAGAAAAATATCGGACCTGCAGGTGTGGTTATCGTGATCATCCGTGAGGATCTGATCACTGAGGATGTGCTTCCCGGTACACCGACCATGCTTCGTTATAAGATCCATGCAGATGCGGATTCTCTGTACAATACACCTCCCGCATACGGCATCTACATCTGCGGCAAGGTATTTAAATGGCTGAAGAAGATGGGCGGTCTGGAAGCAATGAAGGAGCGCAATGAGAAAAAGGCGAAGATCCTGTATGACTACCTGGATGAAAGCAAGCTGTTCAAGGGAACCGTCCGCAAGGAAGACAGATCCCTGATGAATGTTCCGTTCATTACCGGTAATGAGGAGTTAGATGCCAAATTCGTCAAAGAGGCGAAGGAGGCAGGCTTCGAGAACCTGAAAGGTCACAGAACCGTAGGCGGCATGAGAGCAAGTATCTACAATGCAATGCCCATCGAAGGTGTGGAGAAGCTAGTAGAGTTCATGAAGAAGTTTGAAGCGGAGAATGCTTAAGGGGGAGAAAACTATGTTTCAGATCAATTGCCTGAATCCCATTTCCAAAGTGGGACTGGATCGTCTGACAGCAGACTATAAAGTAACCGATAATATAAATGACGCAGAGGGCGTTCTGGTTCGCAGTGCTTCCATGCATGAGCTGGAGCTGCCGGAAAATCTTCTGGCAGTAGCGAGAGCCGGAGCCGGTGTCAATAACATTCCGCTGGATAAATGTGCGGAAAAGGGTATCGTAGTATTCAATACGCCCGGTGCCAACGCCAATGGTGTAAAGGAACTGGTGATCGCTGGTATGCTGTTAGCTGCCCGTGATGTAGTAGGCGGTATCGAATGGGTCAAGGCATCCAAAGACAACGCTGACATTGCCAAAGCCGCAGAAAAAGAAAAGAAGAAATTCGCCGGTACGGAAGTAATGGGCAAAAAGTTAGGTGTCATCGGTCTGGGTGCTATCGGCGTTAAGGTAGCCAATACAGCAGTAAGCCTTGGCATGGAAGTCTATGGCTATGATCCTTACGTATCCGTCAATGCTGCATGGAATTTAAGCCGTTCTGTCAAGCATGTGATGAATGTGGAAGAAATTTATGCAGACTGTGATTACATTACGATACATGTACCGCTTCTGGATTCCACAAAGGGTATGATCAACAAGGAAGCCATCAGCAAAATGAAAGATGGCGTGGTCCTGTTAAACTTTGCAAGAGATCTGTTGGCAAATGAGGCAGATGTCCTGGAGGCGTTAAAGAGCGGCAAGGTAGCCCGTTATGTATCTGATTTTCCGAACCCTACGACAGCAGGACAGCCCGGCTGTATCGTGATCCCTCATCTGGGCGCAAGCACCGAGGAATCCGAAGATAACTGTGCGAAGATGGCTGTGGAAGAGATGATGGATTATCTGGAGAACGGCAATATCCGCAATAGCGTAAATTATCCTGCCTGCGATATGGGCGTATGCAGCCAGGCCGGAAGAATTGCAATTTTCCATAAAAATATTGCCAATATGTTGAATCAGTTTACCGCAGTGATCGGTGAGAAGAACATCAATATCTCCGATATGACCAATAAATCCCGCGGTGAAGTGGCATATACCATGCTGGATATTGAAAATGCGGCAACACAGGATCTGGTAGAATCCTTACAGAAGATCGACGGTGTCTTCCGCGTACGTGTGGTAAAGTAAGACATTTGTCTGAATAGCAGAAAAATATGCAGGCATCGGCTATAAAAGGCCGGTGCCTGCTTTACGTTTCCGGTGTAATGCCAAAAACAGCGGAAATAGTGGTAAAATCAGTGTAAAATGTCAGAAACTTACAGACATTTTTTCGTAAAAGCGTTGTATGATATGAGGGAATCTGTTATACTTGGCATGGACCAAAGACGTAAGCCACAAGAGAAAGAAGGAACAAAACAGATGAAATTTGATATGCATTGTCATACAAAAGAAGGATCTATGGATGGAAAGGTTCCTATTGAGGATTTTATTGCGGAATTGATCCGCAAGGGTTTTAACGGTATGTTGGTCAGTGATCATAATTCTTATAATGGTTACCGCACGTGGAAACGAAATATAAAAGATCAAAAATTTAAAGATTTTGTGGTGTTGAAGGGGATTGAATACGATACCATTGATGCAGGACATATTCTGGTGATCATGCCGGAGACCATTAAGCTGAAAATTCTGGAGCTTCGTGGATTGCCGGTGCAGATCCTGATCGATATCGTGCATAAGAACGGTGGAATATTAGGGCCGGCACATCCCTGCGGAGAGAAATATTTAAGCTTCACCAATACCCTGAAGAAGCGGAATCAGATGGCGGTGATGAATCAGTTTGATTTTCTGGAAGGCTTCAATGCCTGTGAGAGTGTAGAGAGCAACCATTGCGCAAAGGTACTGGCGGAAATGTACGCACTGCCAACCTTCGGTGGAAGCGATGCTCACAAAACGGACTGTATCGGTATGGCGTATACCGATATACCAGAGAAGATCAGTTGTGAATCCGATTTGATCCGGGCAGTGAAGCTGGGAGAAGGGATCAAATGCGGAGGCTCCTATTACCGCGGCACTACCAAGGAGAAAATCGGAAAAGCCAATAATATTCTGGTACAGTCCTTCTGGTTCTATAACAGACTGGGAAGCCTGTACCGGCATCACAGAAGAAAGGCAGAAATGCATAAGATGGTATAGGTCCCCTGGGCCTATACTTTTTTTATACACATCGTAATCTAAGTTCATAAATTCTTAAGATGCTTTTACGATAGAAATAGGGTATAATATGCATAAATAAGTAAGCAATATGGAATGTTCCGTAGAACTTGCTTTCAGGGGAAGAGCGTAAGGCGCTACCTGTAATTAAGAGGAGAGAAATATATGAGAAAAAATTTAAGGGGCAGAAAAGCAACCGCGATCGCACTGGCATCCGTTATGGCAATGTCGCTTGCAGCCTGCGGCAGGCAGGATGGATCGAATCAGGTGGGACAGACAGAACAGAAGGAATATGTATATGTTCCCGAATACCTGGAGCTGGACGATAATACGAATTCCAGCTACAGTAACATGACAGTACAGGGAGATAAGCTGTATTATACAAATTACCAATGGGATGAAGCTTCCGGTGAGAGCAAGGTCGTGCTTGGAGCTTACTCGCTGACAGACGGTTCCCGGGAGGATCTGCCGATCACCATTAATGCTGACGGCGGTGGGATCTATTCCATGCAGGCAGACGCAGAAGGTAATATTTATACTGCGGAATTTGAGTGGAATGCCACAGAAGGTGATGACGCTTACAATGGTGTTCGCAGATGCGTCAAACACCCCGTTTTTCACATAGATCCATCCTGCATCCGGTGTGATCCCAATGGTATCTTTCACGACTTCTGTTTTCGTGGTCGTTACCACACCATTATCCGCCCAGAAGATCCCGTTTTCGTTTGCGACCAGTCCGCTATAAGACAGGTCCGCTTTTCCATCCCGTAAAAACAGCCATCCTTTACTGCTGTTTTTTGCCGTTTCATTTTCCGATACCTGTAATCTTCCGTTAGAAAACTGATACCATCCGCCATCATCCAACTGGATCAGACCATCGGTGTCCTGTTTCCAGCCGCCCTTCATATGCCACCAGCCCTCCCAGTTTGGGACAAGCAGGGAACCAGTATTTTTCTGCACGATGCCCCGGTCGATATAGCCAAGTACACCGGTACTGCTTTTTGGCAGGACCAGTGACGGCATGGTTGCATCTGTTTTATCCGTATCATATACATACTGGTCTTTATCATTAATATCCTGTGACACCTCTTTCCATGTCACGCTGGCTTCCTTGATCGTCGCTGCCTGTGCAGGCACCAACGAAGCTGCCATGGCGCACACCATCAGACCAATTAAAAGCAGTCTCTTTGCTCTCTGTCTCACGCTTTGTTCCTCCTTTATTTTTTTCTCAAGTGCTTCCCTGTCTGCATACAGGCCATGCAGATACAGCCAAGGATCAGGCACATACCGATCCTCCGGCACCAAAGTTCCCTTTGGATATCCGGTGTGGAAGCATCCTCTATCGGCTGCTCCTCACTCTTTTCGTCTCCGCTTTCTGTTACAGTAAAAGATCCCTGTCCGCTGTCCGTCCGCACACAATACACCACGTACCGGGATGCCCCATGGGATCTATAAGGGTGACAGGTAATCAGGGTGAGCATGTCACGTCCCTCCTGGATCTTTAACCTTTCACTGTCAGTCGGTGCGATCACCTCACAGGCTTCCACCTCATAGGTAAGCGTTTCCCATGGATTTTCCACAAAGACCGCATCCCCTGGTTGGAGCTTTTCGATTTCCTTAAAATACTTGCCGTTTTTCCACCCTCGGTGTGCCGCAATCACGCTGTTGGTATTTTCCCCGCCAATCGGCAGGGATGTTCCACCAAGCACTGCTGCACCAAGATTTAAATGCGCATCGGTCGCTCCCACATAGAGCGGCAGGGTACAGTCCATAGCAGGGATAGAAAGAATGCCGATCGGCTCCCTAGCATCCGGGAAAAAATCCGGAACCACCTTCACCGCTTCGGCATCCCGAAATGCAGCCTGCTCCGTCTCAAAAAGCGTTTCATTATAAGCTTTGCTCTGCTCTAATACTGTCTCCGTCCATACGGTGTCCTTATTTTCCGCTTCCTGCTCCTGCTGCATGTCAGATATAGATACTTCCGATTGAAACTGCCGGATCACCTGCTCCTGTTGGTGTTTTGTCCGGACAGCACTCCAATCCGAATAGAAATACACGCCTGCACCAAGTGCTATGAGCAGGATGCCACACAGCAGCCGCGTTTTCATTGCTCCCTCACTTTCTGTCTGTGCCGACTTAAGATCCGAATCATGACACTTGCACCGCCTGCTATACCGAAACCAAGTAACAGGGCATTAAGGTAAGCATGCCTCCAGGTAGAACTAACCTTGTCCTCTGTCTCCTGTCCGCTTGCCGTCTCATAGGTCCGCTCTCCGGTGACCACCAGCCGATGCGTATTGATGCCATAGGGCGTGCAGGTAACAAGGGATACCAGATCCCTGTCTTTTTCAGGTGCCAGTGCCTGGGTATCTTCCGGTAGGATCACTTCCATGTCGCACACCTGATACGTCAACGTCTCATCCAGCACGTGGATCAAAAACAGATCCCCAGTTTCAAGGTCTGAAAGGTCACTGAACATTTGTGCCCGGTTCATGCCGGAATGTGCCGAGATCACCGGACGGTTTCCGGCGCCGCCAACTGGCAGCGCCGTACCTTCCATATGTCCGGCTCCCCGCTGTAACACTTCTGCTGAAGTCGTGTGATATACTGGCAGATATACATGAAGTTTTGGTATCTCTACAAAAGCGAGGATCCCAGAATCATCCAGTGCTAACTGGGAGGTATAGGGAAGCTCCGGTTTCTCCACGATCTGGGCTCCGGAAAAAGGATCTGACAGGGTTATTATTGGATGGACTTCATAGATTGTTTTCAGAGTTAGATAAGAAAGATGCTGAATTTTACTTAAATAATATTTCAAGTAAAAAAAACATGGAAAGTAAATTGTTCGAAATAATTAAAAATGAAAAATATTTGCTCTTAAAGGACTATGACGAAAGAGAAAAAATGCTTGGAGAATATGGGGAAAAGAAAAAAGGTCTTATTTACGGTGGGATAAAATGTATTCAAGATCATGGACTGATATATACAATAAAATGGGCATTTAAGAAGTATCTTTCGAAGTGATTAATAGATTCAAAAGTCTGAAACAAAGGGGAAAACATAATGAATGAAGCTATATGTTTTTTAAATAAAAATACAGAAATTCAAACAGTTGTATATTGGATGAACAAACCATCGGAGTATAGAACGATTGTGGAGATTTTAAACAATATATATATTGATGATTTTACAATTATTGGAGAGTTTGATCAGAAATTCGGAAATGAAATTGTAAAGAAATGTGAAGCAGAAATAAAAAAATATAATGAGGAATATTGTAGCAAAATTGTTTATGAAAATCAGAATGAATTTAAAGGTAAAAATCAGAAGTGGGCGTTATATACGACAAATATAATGCCTAAAGAATTAATGGCAGCATTAACATGGCAGCCAAACTATTTATTTGCAGAAGTTTTAGAAGGGTATACGGGTGCTTTTAATACATGGGAGATGTTTAAAGAAAATACATCAACGATCATGATAAAAACAATTCGAAAAAATAAAGAACCAAAAATGTTAGTATGGAATAGAAAAGAAGAATCTCAAATAGAATTGAGTGTGGTTTTTCCTATGTACAATGTTGCTGCATATTTAGATGAATGTATAAAAAGTGTAACAACATGGAAGGCTCCGTATGTAGAATTTTTATTTGTAAATGATGGTTCTCCAGATAATTCAAGAGATATTGTTTTGGAATGGGGAAAGAAAGACTCACGAATTAAGTTACTGGATAAAGCAAATGGAGGATGTGCTTCAGCACGAGAATTTGGCCTTGAAAAGGCTAAAGGACAGTATGTTGGATTTGTAGATCCAGATGATTTCGTAGATGAAAGTATGTTTCGAAAATTGCTTCGCGCAGCAATGATCGGCTCTTATGATGTAAGCTATTGTGGCTACAATGAATTTTATGAAAATACAAAGACAACAAAGAGGGTAAAAGATGCATTAGGATGGCCGTATTGTGATGGAACAACGGATCAAAGAAAAATTTGGGATTTAATTATGCATTGTCGGGTAGCTATTTGGAGAGGAATTTATAAAAAGAGTTTCTTAGAGAAAAATAAAATACATTTTTATACAGATTTAAGACGATTTGATGATCTTCCATTTAAAATTGAAGTCTTTGCTGCGGCTAAATCTGTAATAGCAATTGATGAATATTTATACTATTACAGATTGTCGCGCCCTGGACAGGATGTTGCAGCAGATGATGAAAGACTGTATGTGCATTTTGATATATTTGATCATCTGGATAAATCCATCGTAAGTCAGAAAAATCAAATCCTGAATGATTGTTTGCAGGTTAGTAAGGTTCAGACGCATTTATATGCAATGAATAAGATTAAAGCGGAATTTGTAAAAACATATAAGGAACGAGCAAAGAAAGATTTAAATAGAATAAAAAACAAGAAAGAAACATGTGAACTTGTGGCAAAATATATTGGCAAAGAGAATGCGGAAGTATATAAAAAAATAATATAAATTTTTAAGAAAGGAATCGGAAATATTACTGAACGGATAATTATGAACAGAAAAATAAAAAAAACAGAAATAATTTTGATTATGTGTTTTTCAATATTGTATGTACTGCTTTTTTCTTACAGCACATCTCCATTGTTCCCATATTATTATGGTGGAGATTCAGCACAATTTTTAACAATAGGTAAAGCATGGTATTTAGGAAAGGTGCCATATATTGATTTATTTGATCATAAAGGACCATTTATATTTTGGATTGATATGTTAGGCTTTCGGTTGGCAAATGGGCAAAAATATGGTGTGGCTTTTGTTCAGTGTTTCTTTTTGTTTTTTTCGTTAATGGCATTTTATAAAATTAGCCAGTTGTTTTATGAAAACAAGGCATATGGATTTATGGTGCTTATCATTACTCTTATTATAATGAAACGCAATTACGGAGATGGAAATACTGTTGAGGAATATTGCATTCCATTCATTAGTTGGTCTTTTTATGAAATTATTAAATATTGGAAAGGAAGGAAAAATAACAGTGAACATTGCATTATAGCAGGAGGATTATATGGGGTAACTTTTGGCGTTTGCTTGACGACCAGAATTACAAATTTTATACCGATTTGTGCGGGGATACTTTTTATATTTATATATTTGGTCTACAAGAAAAAATATATAAATATTTTAAAAAACATTATATCTGGTTTGATGGGAAGTGGAATTGTGATTATTCCATTTGTAATATACTTTGCATTAAAACGTGGATTATATGAATGCATTTATGGTACATTATTATATAATTTTGAATATGCAGAGGGAAGAAAATCCTGGCTATTAACGGCTTCTGGAAATGATGTAAAACTATACTTTTTACTTTATATCCTATCTTTATCTACTTTTATTATTTCTATAATAGCTTTAATGAAAAAGAAATATGATGAAGCGGGATTGTATTTTTTGACAGGGCTTCTGGAGCAAGCTATGTATTTAAGTGGAGATGCATTTCCACAATATCCTCTAGTATGTGTTGTACAAATTCCTATTATGATAAATTATTTAACGGATTTACTTTTAGATAAAAAGTGGGAAGAGATGTTATTAGGACTAATTAGCGTAAATATTTTAAGCTTACTTTTGATTAATGATGGAAGTTTGATGATTGAAAGCTTTGATTATAGAAAAAATTTTAAAAGTAAAACAGATAGAGAATGGGAAAAAATGCTCGATGAAATCCCTTCAAACGAAAAAAATAGTTTTGTTGCTTATGGTGGAAATGAATTTAAAGAATTATATCTTTTGGAAGATCTAATGCCATGTTATAAATATTTTGTTATTCAGGAATCTCCAAGAACATTTCGTTCTTCTCGGCTGTGCCAAGCTGCTCATACGCACCAA
>OGZW01003284.1_pt1 | contig 12083 bp, 12 predicted proteins | sample 1577001 | NCBI WGS metagenome assembly OGZW01 (sample SAMEA3541519, study PRJEB24748) | human gut metagenome | biome: human gut; feature: human-associated habitat; material: faeces | place: China | collected 2012
CACTCCTGTTTCTATGGTATATTTTTCGGAATCTTTTCTGGCGTTTTCATACCCAGCAGACACAAAGCCATCCGCCCGTTCTAATAAAAGTGTCAGCCCAGCGCCCCGTCGGCCTCGACCCCACCAACGGCATCCCCCGCTTCATCACCACCAAGCAGACCGGCCTGCTGGATGGCTTCCAGTTCATCCCCACTCTGATCGGTCTGTTCGCTGTCTCTGAAGTCATCGCCGGCGTTGAGCGCATTATCCGCGGCGAAGAGCATGAGCAGAAGTCCAACGAGAAGATCACCAACGTCCTGCCCGATTGGAAGACCATCAAGAAGATCTGGCCCAACATCCTCTCCGGCGGCCTCATCGGCACCTTCATCGGCGCCATCCCCGGCGCAGGCGGTGACATCGCCGTCTTCGTTTCCTACGGCGCCAGCAAGTCCGCCAGCAAGCACCCCGAGCTGTACGGCACCGGCATCCCCAACGGCGTTGCTGCTACCGAGTCCGCCAACAACGGCTGCTCCGGCGGCGCTATGATCCCCCTGCTGTCTCTGGGCGTCCCCGGTGACTCCGTCACCGCCATCCTGCTGGGTGCCTTCATCATGAAGGGCATCACCCCCGGCCCCATGATGTACGTCACCGAGCTGCCTACCGTCTACCGCGTGTTCGCAGCTCTGATGCTGGCAAACCTCTGCATGCTGGTCGTCGGCTGCCTCGGCGTCCGCTTCTTTGCAAAGATCGTCTCCGTCGAGAAGAAGATGCTCTACCCCATCATCCTCGTCATCTCCCTGCTGGGTGCTTTCTCCATCAACAAGAATGCCTTTGACGTGGGCGTCTGTGTCGCCTTCGGCATCATCGGCTGGCTGATGAACAAGTACGAGTTCCCGCTTTCTCCCATCCTGCTGGCCCTCATTCTGGGACCCATGTGCGAGAAGAACTTCGTGCGTTACATGAACATCCAGCGCGGCAACTTCTTCGCCATCACCACTTCTCCCATCGCAATGGTCTTTGCAACGGTCGCTATCCTGGTCATCGTCTACTCTGTCTACAACCAGAGCAAGATCAACAAGCGCACCGCTGCAAACGCTGCACAGGAGAAGGCATAACCCCCAACATCCAGACAAGCTCTGTCTTTTACATTCCCATGAAGCTGCGGCTGTCCCGTTCCGTCGGGGCGGCCGCGCTTCGCTTTTATGGGATAATGAGAAAGCCCCCGGCAATGCCGGGGGCTTTCGTTGTGCTGTATTTTATTCTTCCGATTTAGGAGCTTCGGGGTGGCGGCACTTGGCCAGCATATCCAGCTCCGGCATCAGCTCGGTGCTGATGACCGAGAGCATCTGCTCCATCTTGTCGCAGTCCTCAGCCGGGAAGCGCTTGCGCACACGCTCGATGACCGTGTGCAGGTAAGAATAGCTGATGCTGTAGTAATCGATGTATTTCTGGGTGGGGCGCAGGAAGTATTCGCGGCGGTCGGTGGTGGACTGGATCTTCTCCACATAGCCCTTTTTGACAAGGCTGCCGATTTTATAAGCCGCGTTGGGGGTGGAGATGCCCATCATACGGGAAAACTCCGCAATGGTGGGCTCCCCCATCGCCATGATGCCCTCCATGCAGAAGGACTCCACCGTAGTCAGCGTGGCTTCGCGGGTGGCAAAGCGCTGAAATACATTCTGATAAAAATGCAGCTTGAATTTTGTATAGACGTCCTGAAAGACTTCTTCCAGCATGGGGTTCTCCTCCAGTGAGCAAATAGCTCAAAAAATTTACTCTTTTAATAAGTATACCATGATTTGCGCCGGAGGGGAAGACAAAAATCTACGATTCCGTTAAGATTTTGTGACTTCTTCCTTCCCAGTATGGCCCATCCGCGCCCTGACGATGCTGAGCACGACGAGTTCGATGACGATGGCACAGGCCAGCAGCACGAAGGAGGTCAGGGTGTTGGCGGCATCGCCGAGGACAGCCTGTGCTGCACCGCAGAGCAGATAGCAGCCCGCCGAGATGGCGGCGGCGGTCATGGCGTAGGGCAGCTGGGTGGAGACATGGTTCACGTGGCTGCAATGCGCGCCGGCAGAGGCCATGATGGTGGTGTCGGAGATGGGCGAGCAGTGGTCACCGCAGACCGCGCCGGACAGGCAGGCGGCGATGGAGACCACCAGCATCTCACCCTCCGGGAACGCATGGCAGACGATGGGGACCAGAATCGAGAAAGTACCCCAGGACGTGCCGGTGGCAAAGGCCAGGAAGACCGCCACCACAAAGATGATGATGGGCAGCAGGTACTGCAGAGCCGCTGCAGAGCCGCTGAGCAGGCTTGCGACGTAGTATTTTGCGCCCAGCAGGCCGGTCATGCCGGAAAGCGTCCATGCCAGCGTCAGAATGAGCATGGGGCTGACCATGGCCTTGAAGCCCTCGGGGATGCAGGCGGCGAAGTCCTGAAAGGTCATGACGCCCCGCACCCGGTAAAACACGAAGGTGAACATCAGGGCAATGGCGCTGCCCATCACGAGGCCCACAGAGGCGCTGCAATCTGCGAAGGCGGTGATGAAGTCCACACCCTCGAAGAAGCCGCCGGTGTACACCATGCCGAAGATGCAGGCCGCGATGAGCACCAGCACCGGCGCGATGAGGTCCACCACATGGCCGCGGGTGTCGCTGCCGTCGTCTGCGTCGTCGCCGTAAGGGCGGTCGTCGGTGGTGAAGAGGTCGCCCAGCAGGGCGTTATCCTCGTGCTTTTTCATAGGGCCGTAGTCGAGGCCGCTGAAGATGAGGAAGAGGCTCATCACCATGGTGAGGATGGCGTAGTAGTTATAAGGGATGGTGCGCAGGAACATGGTAAAGCCGTTGATGCCCGAGCCTTCCGGCACAGAGGACGTGACGGCGGCGGCCCAGCTGGACACCGGCGCGATGATGCAGATGGGTGCTGCGGTGGCGTCGATGAGGTAGGCCAGCTTTGCGCGGGAGACCATCTGCCGGTCAGTGACCGGGCGCATGACGGAGCCGACGGTCAGGCAGTTGAAGTAGTCGTCCACAAAGATGAGCCCCTCTGCTATCAGCTTTTACTTTTTGCAATCCAAACGCTGTTATTGTAATTACTGATAATCCCGCCGCAACAATACATCTTATACAACTACCTGCTTTTATCATATCACTACCTCCTCAATTTTTCTCTGTTATCTGCTCTTTTTCAGTGTCTTTGGCTCTTTCGGCTGATACATTCCATAGATAGAAGCTGAATTGCCAGCCTTTTTTGCAGTTGCATATGCTGCCTTTGCTGCTAATTTTAAAACTGTCTTTTTCATAAAATTCTCCTTTCTGCCCCCTCTTTGCCTGCTGTCATTCTTCCCCCGCTTTATCTGAACATCAAGACGGCTGTTTATTCTATATAAAGACTGTTTGTTTACAGCCTATTATATCTTTGCTTTGTATACACCTTTGTGTATTTCTTGATTTCAGTATAACTGCATTTTTTACCAATTAAAACCCCTTTGGCATGAAACGCCGTTTTTTGACGTGAGCGGCTATTTTTCGCCTCGATTCATTATGTTTATATATATAATTACATTTTTGATATATGCAAATTATCTCTGTATAACATAAGCCACACAAAAATTTTATACTTTCTGTGTGGCTTGTATATGCTTTTATTCTTCCTATTTGAATACATCCACTTACAATAACGATTCATTTATATACCACCTTTGAATTATCAGAAATTGTTGCTGTATCTCCACTTATTGCCGTTATTGTAACACCGTCACCCGCAAAATCTCTCCGCCGTCAATTTCATACACAATTTTACAGCACGCTTCCACCTGCTGTTCTATATGGCTGGTCATCAGCAGTGTTCCGCCGTTTTCAACAAATGCTTTTAAAATGTCTTCGACCTTTTTTACCGACTTTTTATCCAGTCCGTTCATCGGCTCGTCCAAAATGAGGATTTCCGGGTCTTCCATGATTGCCTGCGCAATACCAAGGCGCTGCCGCATGCCGAGCGAGTATTTTCCCACATGCTTGCGGCTTTCGGGGTCAAGCCCCACCGTCTTCAGCACATTCAAAATCTCTTCCTTGCCGATCTTCCGCCGTATGTTCGCCAAAAAGCGCAGATTCTTGTACCCGCTGTAATTCGGCAGAAAGCCCGGCGCTTCAATAATGGCTCCAATGTCCTCCGGCATGTCCACGTCACGTCCCACACGCTTGCCGTTCACGAGGATCACACCCTCCTCCGGGTGCATCAGACCGCAGATGCACTTAAAAAGCACCGTTTTGCCGGAGCCGTTGCGCCCTACGATGCCGTGTATCTGCCCCTTTTCAAACGAGATCGATACGTTCTTCAAAACCACTTGGTCGCGAAAGCGCTTCACCACGTTTTGTACTTCAATACAAGTTTCCATAAAGACTCCTTTCACACCGATTTCAGCACGTCAATGTTCCGCCTGCGCAGCGTCACCCACGAAGCCGCCGATAAAGCCGCAAACAAAGCCAACAGTGCCAACAAAATATACGTAAGGCTCGGGTATATCGAGCTGCCATCGTAATCCACACGGGAAAGGTTCACCCATGAGACCGGCGAGACATTCACAAACCAGTACGCCGTCTTATACGTCACCATGTTCCACAGCACGAGCGCCGTACCGCAGATGCCGCCCGCCGTGCGGGAAATATTCAGGTTCACGAAGAACATCAGCATACCGAGCACAGTGGCGACCAAGCTCCCGTTCACCACACACCGCAACACCGCCGGGATCGGATCAAATCGCGCCGTGATAACGCGTGCAAACGGAATGCTGATGCCGTTCTGCCCCGCTGCCGATGTCTGCGAAAACGTAGAAAGCAGCTTGCCCCATTCCGCGCTCCATTCGATATGCGGCAGCAGCACAAGAACACTTATGAAATACAGCACAATTAAATACAGCACAGACGCCACCACGATATACAGCATTTGCCCGATGAACCATATCCGCCGCCCGGAACGCAGCATAATATACGGCTGCTCGTCCTCAATAAACGGCGCATCGCAGAACAACAGCACCACGCCGAGGAACAGCATCATCACCGCACTGCCCTCGTCCAGCAAAAACGGCAGCAGATACGGCGTGACCTTATATCCCGTCCGCGCGCACAGCTCGCCCACCGGCGAAAGCCGCGAGTGCAAATACAAGACCTCCATCAACAGCAAAATGTACAGCCGCGGGTTCACCGCCCATTTTTTAAAGTTGTGCAGCGCGATCGAAAAGCAAGCGAAAACCTTACCCATTTTCAAGTCTCCTTCTGCACGAGCGCGTAAATAAAACAAGGAACACCGCGCCGAACGCCGCAAAGATCCCGCACGTCACAAGCGTCGTCGTCCCCGCGCCGCCGAACACCGAAAGTCCCTTAGAGAGCATACCGGGGTATCCTCCATAGAGGCGAACGCGCCGTCCTTTTCGGAAAGCTGCGCAAGCGAGGAGGCGTAGGCGATGTAGTCCGCGCGCATCTGCGCGTCCACCGCGCCGGACTGGTAGGCCGTCGCGTCCAGACCAAAGTAGCCCTCCTTGCCGCCGCTGGCGCGGTGCAGCGCGCGGTAGAGCTGGTAGAACGCGCCGCCGAGATAGCCGCCCGCCGAGGTGATGAGCGTGCGGTCGTTCGTCTTGCCCAGCAGCTCAAAGAGAACGCCCGCGGTGTTGACGAGCATCTTTTTTTGCAGCGTGGCGGCAATGCTGCCGCGCAGCGTGCCCTTTTCATCGCTCGAATCGTAGAGCGATTCGGCGTCGATCATGCCACCGTCGCGGTCCAGCGTGCGCCCGAGCAGATAGTCTGCCGACACGTGGTAGTAATCGCACGCCTTTTTGACGAACGCAAGCCCCGGCTCGCGGATGCCGTTTTCATAGTGGGACAAAAGCGCCTGCGAAATGCCGAGCTCTTTCGCGGCCTTGCGCTGGGAGATGCCCTTTTCCTGCCGCAGCAGGGCAAGGGTGCGGGAAAAGTCAGCATTCATGGCAATAACCTCGTCGTTCAAAATACGGTAGGTTATAGTATAGCCTATTGATTACCGCTTGTAAATCAAAAAATCCGCAAAAAACGCAAAAAAACAGGGCACGGCGGTCACCCGCCATGCCCCAAGGAGGAGAAGAAAACAGCCCTGTTCAAATGAGCGCGCTGAGCAGCCACGCAAGGGCAATGCCGCCCGCGCCGACGCCGCACCACAGCGCGGGCGAGCCGCGCCGCAGAAGGCTCTTCGTGCGCGTCTGTGTGCGGCCGCAGCTGCGCGCCACGCGGCAGGCCTCGTCCACCAGCTTCTGTGCCGTCACGCCGCTGCGCGTTGATACGTCGCTGCGCACGATGAAGATTGCCTGTTCAAACAGCTCCGTATCGGGTGAATCGACCACGATGACCCGTCTTGATGTTCCCCTGACCAATACTGCGCACCTCCCGGCGGAAAAATGTTCTAAAAGCAGTATGCCCCGCGTGCGGGGCGCTATACCGCGCGCCGCAAATTTTCCGATGCGCTACACCTCCTGCGCGCCGATCGCCTCCTTCGGGATATATAGCGCCATCACGCCCGCGTCATCCGTCTCACCGCGGCGGCTGATGCTTTCGGCCAGGATCGCCGAGACGAGCAGCTGCGGATTTTCGCCCTCCCAGCCCGCAAGCAGATTTTGCAGCCACTCGTCATCCGAGCTGTCGGCCACGCCGTCGGACACCATGACGAAAAAGCTTCCCGGCGAGAGGCGCAGGTGCGTCGCCTCCGGCGGCGGCGAGCCCTCCTGCAGGCCCGCGGGCAGACACGAGCAGGTTACGCGGCGCACGGACCCGCCGCGCTTGAGGTAGCTCGGCGCCGCGCCGTACTTGTAGAGCTCGCCCTCGAGCGTTTGCAGCGAGAGCGTGAGCAGGTCGACGGTCGTGAAACTGTCGGTCGACTCGGCGCGAAGGGAGAGTGCGCTGTTGAGCGTTTTGAGCGCGGGCGGCGCGTCGATGCCCGCGCGCAGAAAGCGCTCTAAAAGGCGCACAGCCATCGCGGATTCGCGCTGCGCGGCCTCGCCGCAGCCCATCCCATCGGAAAGCAGCAGGCAGAGCGTGCCGCTTTCGGTCTCAAACTGGCTCGCGCTGTCGCCGCTCACCCGCTCGCCGCGCTTGGGCCGCAGCGACAGGCCGAGCTGATAGGGATGCACCGGCAGCGCGGACGCCGTCTGCGCGCCTGCGCCGTCCGCCGCGCTTTGCAGCAGCTCAGAGAGCTGGGCATACTGCGAGGCCGCCTTCGCGTGGTCCTCGGCAATGCGCCGCCGGTACTGCCGCCGCAGAAGATAGGTGTGCAGCTCTTCATTCACAGCGGACAAAAAGCTCGGAAAACGGATGCAGCGGTCGGCAAAATACGACGGGAAATCTTCGCCCTTGCCCTGCCCGCGGCGCAGCAGCGCGGCGGTCGCGTCGTTAAGCGCCGTGTAGGTCCGCTGATACTCCTTTTCCCAGCAGAAATCGCACAGCGCGCAGCCGCGGCAGACCTTTTCCGCCGCGCGGTCGAAGATGGCAGCGGGATTTTCCTCCGTCCGCTTCGGCGGGCGGGCGACGCTGTCGTAGAGCTCGCGCATCGCGGCGGCGGACTCGGTCAGCGTTTTGCGCAGCGCGGTGTCGGCCTGCGCGGTCTCCGCCGCGTCAAGGCGGCGGCCGCGAAAGAATCTTGGCGGGATGAGCAGGAACAGCAGCGTCGCCGCAAGCGTCTCGTAGACCAGCACGAGTCCGATCTGCGCGCTCATCGGCAGCGCAAAGCACAGAACGCTGAAGACAAACCACAGCGCCGAGCCCACGCGGTTGCCCCGGCACGTCACGCTCACGAGGATCGCTGCAAAGGCATACGCCGCCGCGTGCGTGAAGCCGCCGTCGCCCGCCGTCAGGTCCATTGCAAGGCCGATGCACACCGCCGCCGGGACAGACACCGCGCCGCTGCGCTCAAAGGCCGCGAGCAGCACCACGAGCATCGAGGCGATGCGCCCCGGCGCGAAGCCGTTCGCCGTCTCATAGGACGAAAAAGCCATCAGCACGCCCAGCAGGATGAAAAGCGCGGCAAAGGGATGCTCCTTTTCCTCGGGCGCGAGCAGCGCGCGGCCGCTCATCGCCCCCAGCGCCGTGAGCAGCAGGCAGACGAGGCAGTTTGCCGCCTCGCCCGCGCCGTCGCGCAGCACGTAGACAAATTCGACCGAGAACATCATCCCCGCCGCCATCAGCGGCAGGAAAAAGCGTCTGCGGTAAAGCTTCAGGTCAAAAAAGGCGTTGTTCGCCGTAAAAATGAGCACCGCCGCGGCAAAGGTGCGCAGCGCGTGCGTGAAGGGCAGGAAGAGGAACGCCCCTGCCGACGCGCCGACGAGCGCGCTCAGTCCCCGTACCCCCGGCCCCGCCGCAGCCGTCAGTCCGAGCGCAAGCGGCGCATAGCCGCCGAAGACCTGCGCACCGGAGAGCACCGCCGCGAGCGCAAAGCGCAGCGCGCAGTCCACAAATTTTCCCGACCATTCCTTGCTGCGCAGCAGCTCCATCCCTTTCACAGCTCGTCCCCTCCTTGTGCGTTGTGAAGGTTATTGTAAACGGACGGGGCAAAAAAGGCTGTCGGGAAATGAGGGCGCAAAAAAAGAACGTCTGTCCGAAGACAGGCGTTCCGTTTTGATATTATTTGACGATCTCTTCCGCTTCGCGGGCATTTTGGGCGATCATGTCGTGCAATTCCTGCGTGGAGGAAAACTTCTTTTCCTCACGAAGGTAGTCGAAAAAATCGAGCTGCAATTTCTGCCCGTACAGATCGCCGTCGAAGCCGACGAGGTACGTCTCGATCGTCACGGTGTCCTTGTCGCTCACCGTCGGCCGCACGCCGACGTTCGTCACGCCCACGCGCGTTTCGCCGCCCGGCAGATGGGCGCGCGTGGCGTACACGCCGCGCTTTAAGGCGATGATGTGCTCGTCGGGGATGAGGTTTGCCGTCGGGAAAAGGGCCTTTTTGCCGATGCCCTCGCCGTGGCGCACCGTCCCCTCCACGGAAAAATAATGGCCGAGGAACGCCGACGCGCGCTTCACGTCGCCTTCTTCCAGCAGCGTGCGGATATAGGTCGAGGAGACGGTCACCCCGTCCCTTTCCACGCGCGGGATGATATCGCAGCCGAGGCCGTGGGCGGCGCAGTAGCTCTTGAGCTTTTCCACATCGCCTTCGTTTTTGTGGCCAAAGCGGAAATCATGCCCCGCAACAAGGTGCACCGCATGATACTTTTTAACGAGCAGCTCGGCGATAAAATCCTCCCACGGCATGGTCATCATGTCCCTGTCGAACGGCTCGACAAACACATCCTGCACGCCGTACTGCTTGCGGATGATGTCCGCGCGCTCGGCGGGCGTCGTCAGCAGCGGCACGGGCCTTCCCGTGACAAACTCGCGCGGCGAGCGGTCGAAGGTAAATGCCGCCGAGCGGCAGTTTTTCTCCTGCGCGCGGCGCACCGCCATCTTGAGCAGCTCGCCGTGGCCGATATGCACCCCGTCAAAAAAGCCCAGGGCAATGACTGTGGATTCATTCATAGTTCAGGTTTCCTTTTTGCGTCAGCGTCACACGCTGAAAAAATTTCGTTTCGAGGTGAGCGTGCCGTCCCTCGCCTCTGACAGGGCGAGGAACGCCCCATCGCGCCCGTAGACGCGGTACAGCCCGTCGGGGAGCTTTGCCCGCAGGGGATTGCCGCACAGACACCTGCGCTCCTGCGCATCGCTCGGGATGGTGTAGGCCGGATAAGCACGAAACAGGCTGTCGGTCGGGCGGAGCAGGGCTTCGCCCTCGCGCGCCGCATCCTCGAGCGTCACCGCCTCGTCGATGCGGAAGCCCGACGCCTCCGTGCGGCGCAGCGCCGCCATGCAGCCGCCGCAGCCGAGCGCCTGACCGAGGTCGTGGCAGAGCGTGCGGATATACGTGCCCTTTGAGCACACAACGCGCAGGGCGTATTGGTCATTCCCCAAATTTTGCGTCAGCGCAAGGTCGAAGATCGTGATCCTGCGCGGCTTGCGCGCGACCTCCTTGCCCTGGCGGGCAAGGTCGTAGAGCTTCTGGCCGTTGATCTTGATGGCCGAATACATCGGCGGGAGCTGCTCGATCTCGCCGAGAAAGCGCGGCAGCGCCGCGCGCACCTCGTCCTCCGTGACGGTCACGGCGCGCTCTTCGAGCGTTTCGCCGGTCGTATCCTGCGTGTCGGTCACAACGCCGAGCTGCAAAACGGCCCCGTAGACCTTTCTGCCGCCCTCGGCAAAGGAGACGGCCTTGGTCGCCTGCCCGACGAAGACGGGCAGCACGCCCGTCGCCATGGGGTCGAGCGTCCCGGCGTGGCCGACGCGCTTTTCATGCAGGATGCCCCGCAGCTTGGCACAGACATCCATGCTCGTCCAGCCTGCGGGCTTGTCGATGATAATGATTCCGTTGGGCATAAATTCTCCTTTGCGCCAAGTCTTCGGCGCTTTTGCGCCGTACAAGCGTTTTGCCGCAGGGCAAAACCTTGCCGCAGGGCGGATTCACTCCGCCGGAGGATGTTTGATCTCAGGGTTCCCGCGCGGCCGTGGGCCGCGTGGGATGCATACATCCATGCTCGTCCAGCCTGCGGGTTTGTCGATGATAATGATTCCGTTGGGCATAAATTCTCCTTTGCGCCGTTGGGTTATTCTTATGCCTGCGTCTGCTCCTCGCGCACCGCTTCGGCGATGGCGTTCAGGATCATGGCGCGCGCGGTCTCATAGTCCGCGTGCTCAATGAGGCAGCCGGACGCCGCGCGGTGTCCGCCGCCGCCGAGGAACGAGCAGGCGCGCGTCGCGTTGACACGCGCGCCTGTGCGCACGCTGACCTTCCACGCGCCGTCCTTCGTTTCCTTCATCGTCACAGCGCAGTCCGTGCCCTCGACCAAGCCGCCGAGGGACGCAAGGTCTTCCATGTCGGCCTCGGAAAGCGCCATGCTCTTTTGTAAGGACTGCGGCACGGCGACGATGACGACGCGGTCCTCGTCGTAGAATTCCATCGTGCGCAGCAGCTCTCCCTCAAGCGCCAGGCGCTTTTTGCTCTTTGTGCGGAAGTGCAGCTTGTTGGCGGCTTTATAGTCGATGCCCGTCTCCATCAGCGCCGCGGCCACGCGGTGCGTGTTCGCCGTGACGTTGGAGTAAACAAAGCAGCCCGTGTCGGTCGACACGGCGACATAGAGCGGCAGCGCGACTTCGGGTGTGAGCTGTCCTAATTCCTGCGCGAGCTCGCAGAGGATCTCGCCGCAGGCGGCGCACTCGGGGTGCACGCAGCTCTCCTTGCCGAAGCCCTCGTAGCTCGGGTGATGGTCGATGGCGAGGTCGACGCGCGTTTTGAACATCTCGGCGTTGTCGGGGAACAGGCTCAGCGCGGCGAGGTCGACGGAGACGACCGTCTCATAGTCAAAATCGTCCGCGACCCAATACTGCTCGACATAGGACTCGAAGTGCTCGGTCGTCTCGCGGTTATAGAGGATGCCCGCGGTCTTACCCATCTGGCGCAGCATGGCGCACAGCGCCGCAGCGCAGCCGAGCGTGTCGCCGTCCGGACGGCGATGGGTGAGAATGAGGTACTTGTCGTGCGCGCGGAGGTATGCCGCGACTTCGGAAACGGTCATTCCTGCTCATCCTCCGTGTTCCGTGTTTCGTTTTCGGGGTTCGCGGGCTTCACCACGCGTACGTCGCGCAGCATCTCTAAGATGTGCGCGCCGTATTCGATGGAGTCGTCCGCGATGAACTGCAGCTCCGGCGTGTAGCGCAGCGACATGTTCGCGCCCAGCTCGCGCCGGAGATAGCCCGCCGCGCTCTTGAGACCGCGAATGACGTCCTTTTCGAGCGACTTTTCGAGAACGCTCACGTAAATGCGCGAATAGCGCAGGTCGCTCGTCGTGTCCACATGGGTAATGGTCACCATGCCGCTCTGGACGCGCGGGTCCTTGAGCGTGCGGAAGAGCGCGCTGAGCTCGCGCTGGATCTCTTCATTGATGCGTCCAATGCGATTGCTTGCCATTTTTATTCCTCCTTTGAAAAAAGCAGGGGCGGGCAAGAATATCTGCGATTGCGATTTTCATTTTAGATGCCGGAACATCAACTGT
>OGZW01003290.1_pt1 | contig 12060 bp, 10 predicted proteins | sample 1577001 | NCBI WGS metagenome assembly OGZW01 (sample SAMEA3541519, study PRJEB24748) | human gut metagenome | biome: human gut; feature: human-associated habitat; material: faeces | place: China | collected 2012
ATTTTCAGTCCTTTGCTCTACCAACTGAGCTATGGCACCGTTGTTTTGTTTAACGAGTGCAAAGGTAAACATTATTTATTACACTCCAAATGTTTCAATGGAAAATATTCAAAGAAAATGTATTTCAAGGAAGATACAGAAAAAAGTATATTTTTTTTCGAAAAAAAACAGCAAAACTATTTGCAGTTTAAAAATTAGTTGTACCTTTGCAGCCGTAATCAAAAACGGGATGTAGCACAGTTGGCTAGCGCGCCACGTTCGGGACGTGGAGGTCGGAAGTTCGAGTCTTCTCATCCCGACTACAAAAACGAGGATATATCAAATGATATATCCTCGTTTTCTATTCATACGGACAAAATATGTACTTTTATCCTCTCATTTTTATAAAAACAGACAGCATATGAGAATTACACACCCCCGTTTGGCAAACGCTCTTCATGAAAGTACAAATATACAGACAGTGTTAGAAAAGAACGATGAGGACCTAATCGAGTATTCCTTTAAAAGCTTGCGTATAGAAGGAATAAAGAAAAGTAACCTTTCAGTGCAGTCTTGTGTTTTCTCCAATTGCAGCTTCGGAACATGCTGTATACAGAAATCCCAATTTAGCGATGTCGTGTTTAAAAATTGCGATCTGTCGAATGTAAACCTAACAGGTTGTGGATTTCACCGGGTAGAATTTATCGGTTGTAAATTAATGGGAACCAATATGTCGGACGGGATATTCAATCATATCACTTTTGAAGAGTGCCGGGGAGAATACATGAATCTATCAATGAGTAAAATGCGATATATACAAATTACCCGATCCAACCTGCAGGGAGCCGGAATAGAAGACTGCCAATTGACGAATGTCTCATTCGATGCCTGTAACCTGATGGAAGCGGAGTTTTACCATACATCCTTGAAAGGAATCGACCTGTCGAACTCGGAAATATCCGGTATCCGCATCACAAATCTTGCCAACAGCGAGCTGAGAGGATCTTCCGTTTCCTCTTTACAAGCATTGGAGCTGATACGGATGCTGGGAATAGAGATCAAAGACTGAACGCCTTCATCCGGCATAGTCGGGATGGCGATGCAACCAAGTGACCGCATAGCTACAGGTTGCCGACGGCTTCATACCATTCTCGATCGCGTAATCATAAGCGTATTTTACTAAAGCGGCAGCAATTCCTCTCCCTCCGATAGCGGGCGGAACAATCGTGTGGATAATATCCAGTTTATCCCCAGATAAACGATACTGTACAAAAGCTACCACGCCATCCACCTGTGTTTCAAAACGTTTATTATCCGGATAATGAGTTATAATGTAATCCATATTCTTAATTATTTATAGGTTCAAATTCCAATAATAAAACATCCTTTCCTTCCCCTTCTGAAATGTTTTTTCCTGAAACGTTCTTTTTTCCCCGGAAGAAGTTCTTCACTTTTGCAAAAAAAGTCATAATTTCTTTGGCTGTATCCTGCTTCTTTTTGGACATACCGACCGATTCAATCAACGGTGGTCTTAATATCTGCCACAAATAATTGAAAGTGGAATGATAAGGATCCCTTATTATTGAAACACTCGAATGACGCGGTTTGTTAAAACCTTTTCCTGTTTTATCCGGATTATTCTGTTTTAATACACGGTTGACAAGACCGGTCAGAAACTTCTTATCGGTTAGTACACCATCTTTTTCTTTCAGTAAAGCAGCTTTTAAGCCATTATATAGAAAAACCATCTCCACTGTAGCTCCTTTGCTGGATGCCTCTGTACTGAAAGCCATCTCTCGAACCCATCCACTTTGTACCTCCGCCGAAGCCAGGGGAACCAGCAATTCGTTCAACGCCGTAAGGTCAAAACTGTCTAGGCGGGCATTCAGCAAGAAACGATCATTCAGTGAATCGACCGGTAACTTCCAAGTAGCCGTAAAGTTTCCTTTCCCCATCAACTTGCCATCAGCATCCAGCACGATGTATTGGTCTGGACGGGAGACGATATTTGTAAAACCGGTAAACGTTCCGTTCATATCCGTAAAAAACAGTTTTCCGGGAACCGTTCCCTTCTTTGCCAGCTCTTCGTAAACAACGGAAAAGTTCTTTATGCCCACTCTTTGGAAATCCAGCTTAACCGGAGCCTTCTGTAATCCGGTATAGATCATCGGAACAATACGCCGGGGTATCGGTATTTTCTGGTTCTTAAAATTCTGTAATACAGCATCCGATACCTGTACATCAGCTATCCGAAGCACCTTCTCCGATAAATAAGTGGACAGATCGATACCTGCCAGCGCAACCTGCCCGACACTCACATCAAACCAATCTTTATGATGCGGCTGCAAATAAGCAAACTGCATTTTAGGATAAGGAGATATAAGACGAATACGGTCAATGACTGCACTTGATCCGGTCAAATCCACAGCACCTACCTTTAACGTGTAAAAACCGTTATCCAGAGGAAGCTCCAGGTTACGGGTAGAGAAACGAATATCATCCAATTTATATGTACGGAGACGAGTATCAACAGCCAACCCCTCAATAAACAGGTTAGTCGTATCTAACTTCTGATGTTGCAAAGAATCGCTCTTCCCATAATAGGCATAACGGATGTTCGCATCCTTCAAGCAAAAGCGACCTAAAAAGATTCGTCCAGCAACTTTCTCCAAAGCTGTATATAAATCAACCGAACCTAACTTCGTTTGATTTTGTAGAGTATCGAGAAAATGACCGGAATAAATATCCGCCACAGGACTTTCCATGTGAACCGAACCCAACTTCAACAAAGTGCTATCCCAGGAAACCCCTTCCAATGCCAGGCCTTTAAGTGAAGCCGACATGCCACTTCCGTCCGGTCTGCGCACTTGGACATCAGGCGAATCTACCCGGAACGATGCTACCCGAATATTCCGGTCCAGCCTTTCAGGTATCCGTTTCAGCCCGCCTATACGAAGTCCCGGTGAAGAAAACCGGATATATGTCTTTGCCTTCTTCTCCATCGTATTTTGTGGGAGCAGTTTGATATCCTGTAATTCCAGAATTCCTTTTACGGTCGAAAATTGCCCTTTCCGCACAGACAAACGATATTCTTTTCCCGGCAAATAGTTATCGAACCGGCTAAAATTAAATCCCATATTTCCGTAATCGAAAAACAGTCCACTCCCCTTCCCCGTCTGCCGGTTCACCCAAATGCCGGTTGCAAAGAAATTAAAATCATTCAGTTTATAAGTAACCGGATCGGACATGCTTTTATCATCGATCGTCACATATGCATGATTCAGACTCAACCGTTTAACAGAGAAATAACGGAGGAAAGGATTCAAGATCGACTCCACACCGACACGGCTGTTTGCCGGCTTTACCGACTTCACATCTTTCTTATTGAAGGAAGAAAACAGCACATAACGCAGATTCGGGCGGTCTATTTTCAGCAACCGCGCACTGATCCCCTTGTCGTATAACAAACCACGGATTCCAACCGTATCAATGCTTCCTGCCATATAATCATTCTGTCCGCAAACCGACAAGGGATATAACCTGATTCGTTCCAGGTTGAAATCCCCGCTTTCCGTGTCCAACGTCATGCGCTTCACCGTAAACCGGTGGTTTCGTGCCGTCATCAGCCCCTCAATACCAGTCGCTTCAAACGAGAAACCACGCGAATACCAGAACCCGCGTTGAGTCTCCGATACGGAATCTATCCGGAAATCGTTTGCCTGGAAATCGAAGTTCGCCAGTTTATACACCTCGATCTTATCTTTAACCGCAAAAGAATATTGCAACTTTGCCTGCCCGATACCGACCGTACCAATAGAAACCGTATGTAAGACAGGCGAGATCAATTCATAAAGAGACAGGGAACGGACCAAAGAATCCGCCTCCGCCTCATTCAAGCTTTTCTTCTCCGTTTTTTTAGCAGACGGCAGGCTTTCCCCCGCCAGATTAAAGGCTTGTATATCCGAAGAAATGATATCTAACGAGCGCGCCGTGAGGTAATTCAGCGCATTTTCACGACGGAACTGTATTCCTTTCACTTCAATGGCTCTGATCAACGCATTCAGATAGCTGTCCGGCCGCTTTTTCTGTTCCCCCCACAATTCACCTTGGGGTGTAAGCGTAATATTAGAGATAGAAATAATAGAATCTTCCGTACTCAGCAGGATCCGGTCCGTTTGCAAACGAAAGTCATTATTGGCCAATAGCGTCTGCGACCGCTTAGTAATGAAATCGAAATTATCACAATAAAGCAACTTTCCACTCTCAGACGAATTCTCATCCAAACGAAAACCATACGCATGGAAACTGACATCATTCAGGGCATAGACAATCGGAGAAACAGGATTCTCCACGGAATAGGACACACTGGCGTTCTCCAGGTTCAGCATCCGGACAGTCAATACATTAATATAAGGAGAAACCACCTCATACAAGGTCTTGATCTCCGCCTCCTTCCTTTCTTTCACCTCCGCCCGCGTCGAATAGTAAGGATTAAACACCTGTATATCAGGATTCCTAATTTCAAATGAGTCAAAATGCAACTGCTTGTAACTCCGACGCCACGTAAGGTTCAATCCTTTAAAATCGACCATGCCAACCTCGGCTGTCACATAGACAGACGGCAAGCTGTCCTTTCTTTCCCAATCCCGGAAAACCACCGAGTCGGGACATAGCTTTATTCCCTCAAGCGTCAGTTCACCTTTGAAGAAACTGATAGAAAGGTTATCGAAAGAAAGCCTATAAAAGCCATCCGTAGCCTCGGCCGTCCGATGGATCAGTTCTTTCCGAAGATACCGTTCGAGGCGTTTGGTCAGATGAAGATTAAGCAAGAATATAGCGGCAATCAGCACCATTGCGATCCCCAACGTGTACCCTATGACTCTTTTTATCTTCCTCATAAGACTTAAATAAGATTATAACTTCACTCCGTCTATATAAAATCAACAATATAAACAGAGTTAAGTTGCAAAGTCGGTAATAATCCCGTCTGCGCCTACGTATTGTCCAATCTTGCCAAAATATTTGTTTATTCCAGGAATTATTGCGAAAATTGCAGAGACACCCCTGTAACCGGCGATAAAAACAGATCGCAGTTACCTGACGGCGGACGTATAAGATCATAAATCACTAAACAAAAAAATAATGGGAAAAGTAGTTATCAACTCGTACGAAGACTTTGAAAAGCTGGTAGGCCAGCAAATAGGGATTTCAGATTATGTAGAACTGACACAAGAACGCATCAACCTTTTTGCCGATGCGACACTGGATCACCAGTGGATTCACGTAGACCCAGAGCGCGCCAAAGTGGAAAGCCCGTTCCACAGCACAATTGCCCACGGCTACCTGACGCTGTCACTCCTTCCTCACCTCTGGAACCAGATCATCGAGGTGAACAACCTGAAGATGATGATTAATTACGGCATGGACAAGATGAAATTCGGACAGCCCGTATTGACCGGACAAAGTATCCGCCTGATCGCCAAACTACAGACTTTGACAAATCTGCGTGGTGTGGCCAAGGCTGAGATCAAGTTTGCCATCGAGATCAAGGACCAACCGAAGAAAGCGCTGGAAGGTGTTGCAATCTTCCTGTACTACTTCAATTAAGAACAGAAACATGAATAAATTGAATCTTGCGGCAATCGCTTTATGTACCGGCATTACTTTTGCCTGTTCACCAAAAGCTTCGATGGTAAAAGGAGTTATCTGCGATGCAACCATAAATACGCTGACAGTCGTTTCCGAGGAGGGTGACACACTTTCTTTCAGTACGTTGGATGCAGAAAGGGTCGTAACGGATGGTATCTTGCTCGATGATACGGCTATCGTATATCATAGCGGGAAATATAAGACAGGGATGAAAGCGCAAAAGATTGTGGTTGTCCCCGGAAGAAGAAACATAGTTGGCGGCGACCGGGACAAACATGGCTGTATCGGTTCGGCCGGCTACCAATGGAGCGAAGTGCAGCAAGATTGCATCCGTGTGTTCGAAAAGGGTATCCGGATGAAAGCTGTCGACGGCAGCCAGTCTGCTTTCATCGTTTTCAGTCCGGATTCCACCCAAGTCGAACTGTTCTTCTCTTCGGGAGATAAAAACGAGATACTGGATAGACGCTCACTCCCATCCGGTGGATATGCTTGGAACGTAGAGGACGACGATACAAAGAATGTACGCCGCATAAACGGAAAGTGGACTATCAGTCAACGGGGGAAGACTATCTATTCGCAGGAAGAGGTTCAAAACAAGTAAAGACATCTATAGGTGAGCTGCCGGAGTACAGAAGTACACTATTGTTTTGCCAGTCCGTACTGTGCATTTCGAACAATGTCCTAAACGCATAATCTTTTCCACCGAAAAGAAGGAGTAACGCATCCTGACTTACAACTTTTCCGGCATATACTTCCAGAACCGGGCAGGCATATGCTGGCGGTGTAACTTGGGATTGAGACGTTCCTTGATGGCAATAGACTTGAAGTAGGTTTTCCACATCTGCTGGAAAAGTTTCTCATCGGCATCCATCAGTTCCTCACCGAGCAGGCCGGAAAGAAGGTGGGCTTCTTTCTCTTCGAAACGAACTTCGGTAGCTTCTTTCAAGTCGTAATAGTAACCGTACTCACGTTTCAGGTCGTAAAGCAACCAGCACTGGTCGGCAAAACGGTCTTTCAGATGCGGAAGAGTGAGAGGGAGTACATTATATACTGGCTTGACAGCGGCAAAGAAAGTCCCGTCCGCCGCTTTTTGGAAACGAAGAAACTGGATGACACGCAGGCGCTCATTCGTCACCTTTTTCCATACCTTGGAGACTTCGAGGACATCGGGATCGCCAAAGTTCAGTTCGATCGTACGCGGAGCGTCGATCGCCTTACGGATATAGCGAAAAAGCAGCATGTCCGTTTCTGGCAGTTCAGATAGCCAAGTAACGGTAATCACAGACAAAGCCATAGCGGAAAGCCGCTTCTGCAAACCTTTCCAAACACGATCCACCTTGGCATCGTCCGTACAGATCGTCACTGCCTCATCATAAAACAAGGGAAAAGGTTCTCCTTCTGCTAACAGCAGATCGGGAAAGCTGCGACGTGAATAAGCGTCAAAAACAGCGGTCAGCAGCCCTTCAAAGGTCTTATCGTACACGAATACCGTCATGATTCTTCCTTAAATTGGAGGATAAGCTGACGGTCGTCGGTACTCTTACGTCCCGCTTTCCGGATAAGGATTTGACGGACCACCTCAGGTGACACTTCGTTAATCGTGCGGACTGGCAACTCGTGGCATGTAATGAAATACTGGGCTTTCTTCATCACGACACCCATCTTCTTCAATTGCCCCGTCCCCAGACGGGAATATCGGCGGGAGACGACGATCAATTTCGCCGACTTCACCCCGATACCGGGTACGCGAAGAAGCATCTCGTAATCCGCCTTATTGATATCGACCGGGAACTGCTCCGGATGGCGCAACGCCCAACCGAGCTTCGGATCGACTTCCAGGTCGAGGTCAGGATAGGCATCGTTCACGATCTCATCCACTTTGAACTGATAGAAGCGCAAGAGCCAGTCCGCCTGATACAGACGGTTCTCCCGAACCAACGGCGGTTGCTTCAAGGCCGGCAACCGATTATCGTATTCATTGACAGGGATAAAACCGGAATAATAGACATCGGTGCGCGGAAGGCATTCTTCCAAAGGAAGGTACTGTACACCTTCCACATAGCAGGACTCTTTCAGGTCATCCCGCATCAGGACGACAGCCCCCTGCATCAGCAGGAGCTGCGCTGCCCGGCGGGCGGTGTCAGCAGCCTGTTCCTTTCCGGGGTTTGGCGAAATGTAAACAGTCATAGGGCGGTTTATTCCTCCGTCTCCCAGCAGATTTACTTGTCCAGAGAGCTGTGGCTTGCCGCTACGACCTGCTCGGCAACAGAATCATCCAGCACACCGGGCTGTTCACTCTTCTGGACGAACATCAGGTACTCAATGTTGCCCTCAGGGCCTTTGACGGGGCTGAAATCCAGTCCGCGCACGACGAAACCGTTTGCAGCGGCATATCCCATCGCATTGTGGAGCACTTCGCGGTGGGTGGCAGGGTCGCGGACGACACCGTTTTTACCCACCTTCTCGCGGCCAGCCTCGAACTGAGGCTTGACGAGGCAGACACCCATTGCGTCGGGCGTCGTGATAGCCTGTGCCACCGGGAAGATATGATGCAGCGAGATAAACGACACATCCACGCTGAAAAACTCAACAGGCTCTGCCAGCATGTCCAGCGTGACATTGCGGATATTGGTGCGCTCCATGTTGACGACGCGCTCGTCGGTGCGCAGGCTCCATGCCAGCTGACCGTAGCCGACATCCACAGCATAGACTTTGACCGCGCCGTTCTGCAGCATACAATCGGTAAAGCCTCCGGTGGACGCACCGATGTCCATACAGACCTTGCCGTTCGGCGTCAGAGGAAAGCACTGCATTGCCTTTTCCAGTTTGAGGCCGCCGCGGCTGACATAGCCGATGTCATGGCCGCGCACCTCGACCTTGGCGTCTTCCTTTATCATCTCGCCGGCCTTGTCCACCTTCTGCTCGTTGACAAAAACGACACCGGCCATGATGAGGGCTTTGGCACGCTCACGGCTCTGGATCATGCCGTGCTGCACCAGATATTGGTCCAAACGAATTTTCAAAGTGTTTTCTCTCCTTTCGGGTCCGCTTCCCGCACAGCCTCGGCCAGATGTGCGGCATCCAGCCCAGTCGCCTGTTTGATTTGAGGAACCGTCGCGTGAGGCAGGCACAGCTTCTTCACGGCACGGTGGATGTACCGGCCCTGCCAGCCAGCATCCTGCAGGGCGCGGGCAAGGTGTTCGCCGATGCCGCCGCAGGCCACGCACTCTTCGGCCATCAGAACGACGGGATAGGCTGAAAGGTCACGAATCAGTTCTTCCTCAAACGGGAAGATACGCACCAGCTTATAAACATCGCAGGAGATGCCCTCTTTGGCCAGCAGCTCTGCGGCAGCGAGAACATCTTCCACCTCATCGGCGTAGCTCACCAGTGCGGCCTTTGCACCCGGTGTGAAAATGAGTTTATCGTATTCCTTGCCCGAGCAGCCGTATTTTGCCAGAGCTTTGCTCTCTCCGCCGCGGGGGTAACGGATGGCCCGGGGACCCTGCATCTCATGGCTCAGCAGGATGGGAAGCCAATGCCGCAGTTCTTCGTAGTTTGAAGGCGAATAGATGGGCATTCCGGTCTGGCTGAGAAAAGCCGGGTCGTAGATGCCCTGGTGCGTCTCACCGTCTCCGGGGACGAAACCTGCACGGTCCACCGCGAAGATGACATTTTCATGCAGAAGGTTGACGTCATGGATGATCTGGTCGTAGCTGCGCTGCAGGAAGGTCGAATAAATGCAGACCACCGGCAGCATCCCCTTGCTGGCCAGACCAGCTGCAAAGGTCACGGCATGCTGTTCGGCCATGCCGACATCGAAGAAGCGCTCCGGATGGGCATGACTGAAAAACTGCAGACCTGTGCCGTATTTCATGGCGGCAGTAATGGCACAGAGGGTCTTATCGGTGTCTCCGGCGGCGCTGAGCGTCCGGCCAAAGGCATTTGAAAACGACTCAGCCGGAGCGACCTCGGGGTCAGGGATGCCGGTCAGGTCGAACTTGGAAACGCCATGGTAATTGCCGGGGTTCGACTCAGCGGGCGCATAGCCCTTTCCCTTTTTCGTCACAACATGGAGCAATGTCGGCCCGGGCTGAGCACAGACAGTCTGGAAAATGCGTTCCAGTTCTGGCTCGTCGTGGCCGTCGATGAGTCCAAAATAGTGAAACCCCATGTCCTCGAACATCGTGGAATGGTACATGGCCCGGCGAATTGCTTTTTTGCTGTTCTGAAGAGCGCTTTTGATGGGCGCTCCGATGACAGGCACACCGTTCAGGAAGCTGTTGACATTTTCCTTGGCCGTAAAATAGCCGTTCGTTGTGCGCAGATGGCCCAGATAGCCTGCCAGCGCACCGACATTATGGGAAATGGACATTTTATTATCGTTAAGGATGACCAGGAGATTGTCCAGCTTTCCGATATTGTTCATCCCCTCGTAGACCATGCCGCCGGTGAACGCACCGTCGCCGATGATGGCCACCACATGGCCCGGCTCCCCTTTCAGCTTTTTGGCCCATGCGATGCCGATGGCAACAGAAAGAGCCGTATTGCCATGTCCGGCGATAAAAGCGTCATGGGCGCTCTCATTGGGATTCGGAAATCCCGAAAGTCCGTCCAGCTGCCGCAAGGTGCTAAAGCGCTTATACCGCCCGGTCAGGAGCTTATGGGTGTAGCACTGATGTCCTACGTCAAACACGAAAGCGTCCTGAGGGGTCTCAAAGACACGATGAAGTGCTACCGTCAACTCGACCGCACCGAGATTGGAAGCAAGATGTCCGCCTGTTTTGGATACGCTGTCCAGAAGAAACTGACGGATCTCGCCGCAGAGCTGCTGAATCTGCGCGCTGCTCAAGCGCTTCAGGTCACGAGGCTGTGAAATATTCTGAAGCAATGAAGGATGCATAAAATGACCGTCCTCCTCACATTTCAAATTCCTGATGTTTTTTACTTAGACAAGGTGCATGGGATACAGGCAACCGACCACGATGCCGACGACCATGCCGGCCATGACCTGCAGGGGCGTATGGCCGACCATCTCCTTCAGATGCATATTCTGCAAAAACGGAGAGTTCTTTTCGCTGATGTCGATCCACTCTTCGATCATCTGGTTGAGCACTTTGGCCTGCTCGCCCGTCTCGTGGCGCACACCCATTGCATCGTGCATGGTGATGATAGCGACCACACTGGCCACAGCAAAAATAGCCGAGCTGACTCCCTCGCTGCGGGCTGCGGCAATGACCATCGCGCAGACTGTCGCGCTGTGGGCACTGGGCATACCGCCGTCGCCCCACATCCTCTCGAGCTGGAACTTGCCCAGCAGGATAAAGTTGATGATGGTCTTGAGCACCTGTGCAACGAACCAGCCCACGATGGAAACAGTCAATATCTCGTTGACCGAGAACAATTCTTTGATAAATTGCATAGTTTGTTCACCTTCTTGAATTTTATCGCAACCCCACAGCCAACGTCTCAAAAAGCAGTGCATTTGCGATATGTAGTCCTGTGCGATTTCTGAGACGATTTCAGCGCAGAATGCGACCGGCTCAACTGCGGCGGTTCAGCAGTGTGCGGGCCAGCTGCTCCAAAAACGCACTCTTTTCGCCGAATGCGTCGCGCAGCGCTGTGCAGGTCTCGTCATTCAGCTTTTCCGCCAGCTGCATGGCACCGTCAACGCCGAACAGGGTGACAAAAGTCGTTTTGCCATTTTCGCTGTCACTGCCAATGGGTTTGCCCAGCTGCTCGGCGGTTCCGGTCACGTCCAGCACATCGTCCACGACCTGGAACACGAGACCGATGCCATAAGCATATGCTTTCAGCGCCTTACGCTGAACCTCATCGGCCTGTGCTGCAGCACCGCCCATCTGGATAGCTGCATTGATGAGTGCGCCGGTCTTGTGGCGGTGGATGAGACGGAGCTGTTCCTCGGTAGCGGCAAGCGCCTCATATTTCAAATCGAGTTCCTGACCGTACACCATGCCTCGGCTGCCTGCACCTGCGCCCAGTGCCTGTGCCGCGTGGACACAGACAGAAGCGGGAGCAGGCGCACCGGCGACTGCCTCGAAAGCCTCGGTCAGCAGGACGTCACCGGCCAGCATCGCGGTGGATTCGCCGAATGCCTTGTGGCAGGAGGGCTTGCCGCGGCGCATATCGTCGTTATCCATGCAGGGCAGGTCATCATGGATGAGCGAATAGCAGTGCAGCATCTCGACTGCGGCTGCAAACTGCTCAGCTGCCTCGGCATTGCCGTGGAGCATATCACACACGGCCAGCACCAGCACAGCGCGAATGCGCTTGCCGCCGCCCAGCAGGCTGTAGCGCGCTGCGCGGCAGACGTCAGATTCCTCAGGCAGATAGCGCTCACACGCCTGGCTCAATGCCTTTTCTGCACGGGCCAGATATTCGTCATACTGCTTTTTATACTCTGCGCTCTCC
>OGZW01003296.1_pt1 | contig 12042 bp, 10 predicted proteins | sample 1577001 | NCBI WGS metagenome assembly OGZW01 (sample SAMEA3541519, study PRJEB24748) | human gut metagenome | biome: human gut; feature: human-associated habitat; material: faeces | place: China | collected 2012
CGCTGCATTGCGACAAGTCGGTGGCTTTCGACGAAGTGGTGGCCATGATGCGCATGGCCAAGGCCAACAATTTTACGCTCATCGCGGCTACTTCGCCCGAATAGAGTGAAACCCGGGGAATGCCGTCCTGCGGTGTTTTCCTTGTGAGAATTGACCGATGTATTATTACGATCCGAATAACGATAAATCGAACGCGCGTCGTTGGGCGAGCCTCGCAGCTTTGCTTTATGCGCTGTCGATCGCGGCGGCTTTCCTGTTCGTGTCGTTCGATATGGGGCGGGACGAGCTGCTTCCCGGCGAAGGTTTGCTGATCGATTTCGGGACGACCGAAACCGGTCTGGGCGACCGGGACCTGTCGGCTACCGATGTGCAGGCACCGCCGCAGCAGGCGGCGGCCGAAGCGTCGCGGCAGCAGGTCGAGTACGTGACCAGCGAGCGGGAGGAGATCGCCGTGCAGACACCGCAGCCGGAGAAGAAACCCCGCGAGCGGGAGACTCCGGGACAGACTCCGCAGCGCAGCGACGCGCAGCAGCCTGCCGAACAACCCCGCACGGTAAACCGTCGGGCACTCTTCCCGGGCCGCACGGCGGGGAGCACTTCCACGTCGGAGGGGCCTGCTGCGGGCGAGGGTAACGCCGGGGACCTTTCGGGGGCGCCGGAAGGCAGTCACGACGGCACGGGCCAGAGCGATTCGGGCATTGCCTACGACCTTTCGGGGCGCTCGGTGGTGGGAAAGCTGCCCAAGCCTTCCTATCCGGGCAATGAGTCCGGCAAGGTCGTCGTCGATGTGACTGTCGATGCTTCCGGTCGGGTGACATACGCCTCCTATCGGGCGCAGGGATCGACGACCAACAGCAAGCGGCTGGTCGATGCGGCGGTCGAAGCGGCCCGCAAAGCTCGGTTTTCATCCAGCGAGAGTTTGATGCAGACAGGAACGATTACGTATGTCTTTACGTTGAATTAGACAAATCCGATGCGGGTTCGGGTTGCGGTGCGATGATTGCACCGCAGCTCGAAAATCGGTGAGATTATCTGCAGCCGGGGATGGCTGCGAAAAAAACGATGCGAATGATGCGTACGGTATTATTGATAATGGCTTCGTGCCTTGCATGGCTCGGGGCCGGCGCCCAGCAATACGAGGGAGCGCACCTGAAATTCGAGAGTTCGTTCCATAATTTCGGGAGCGTACCCCGTTGGGGCGGCGATCTGGTTTGGGAGTTCGAATATACGAACGACGGCTCTGCTCCGTTAGTAATAGTAAGGGCGCAGACTACCTGCTCGTGCCTGAAGGTGAGCCACTCCAAGCGCCCTCTCGCACCGGGCGAAACTGCTGTGATCCGTGTGGTCTATGAACCGCATAAGAACGAACCGGGCACTTTCAGCAAGGTGATCCAGATCTATTCCAATTCGGTTTCGGGGCGGGAGCTGATTACCGTTTGCGGGAACTCTCTGGATACCGAATGATCCGGTGCCGGAAAGGGGTACGTCCCGGAAGCGATCGATAGAAGGGGCGCTTTGATAGGGGCGGTTTCGAGAAGATGTCAAAATGGGATCGGATGTTCGCGTGAACACCGTAAAATAGTTCGACGTATGCCGTTTTGACGATAACCGCCCGGTTTGTAATTCCGATTGCGTCGAACCTGTATTGCTTATGGAACTGTTATTTACGAACTGTACGATTCTGCCCATGACGGCAGAGAAGGAGCCCCGGACTTTCACGGGGGCGGTCGGCGTGGCGGATCGCCGTCTGGCGCTGGTCAGCGACGATCCCCGGCGGATCGAAGCGTTCCGGCGGGAGCATCCCGGGGTGCGGGAGATCGACGGCACGGGCAAGGTGCTCATGCCGGGACTGATCAATACCCACTGCCACGTGGCGATGACCCTCCAGCGGGGCTATGCCGACGACATCGCCCTGATGAAGTGGCTGCACGAATATATCTGGCCTTTCGAGGCACAGCAAACCCCGGACGAAATCGTACTGGGAGCCGAAATGGGTATTGTCGAAATGTTGCTGGGCGGCGTCACGACGTTCGTCGATATGTACTGGCACGAAAACCGTATCGCCGAGGCCGTGCGGCGGCTCGGCATCCGGGCCATGCTCGGAGCGAGCTACTTGGATACGAGTTGGGAGGCTTTTGCCGACGATGTGGAGCGGATGATCGCCACCACGGGCGACTGCGACCGCATCCGGTTGGCCGTGGCGCCCCATTCGCCCTATACCTGTTCGCCGGAGTCGTTGCAGCGGGGCAAGGAGTTGGCACGCCGCCACGGACTCTGGTTCATGACCCATATTTCCGAAACCGAAGACGAGGTGCGTATCGTGCGGGAGCGTTACGGTACTACTTCTGTCCGGCATCTCGATACCCTCGGTATTCTCGACGACCGGACGATCGGTGCGCATTGCGTTCACGTCGATGACGGGGATATCCGCATCCTGCGGGAGCGCGGAGTGGCCGTGTCGCACAACCCCCAGAGCAACATGAAAATTTCGAGCGGTATCGCCCCGATCGCCCGGATGCATAGCGAAGGGGTGCTTTGCACGATTGGCACGGACGGTACCTGTTCGAACAACGACCTGGATATGTGGGACGAGATGCGTACCGCATCGTTCTTGCAGAAAGTAGCGACGATGGATCCCTGCGTGCTGCCTGCCTATGAAATTCTGAAAATGGCGACCGTCAATGCGGCCCGTGCGATCGGTCATGCCGGCGAGTTGGGCGTTATTAAGGAGGGTGCGCTGGCGGATTTCATTCTGATCGATGCGGTGAAGCCGCACCTTATGCCGGTATATAATATGGTGGCGAACCTGATCTACTGCGGCAAGGCTGCCGACGTGGATACCGTCGTGGTGAACGGCGAGATCGTCGTCGAGGGCCGCCGGATCGAGGGCGTCGATCTGTCGAACCTTTGCTTCCAGGTGCAGCATACGGCCGAGGACATTGCCCGCCGTACGGCCGCAGCGAAAAAGTAGGCTTTCAAGGTTGCCCGCAACTGAATGAAAGGGCTGTTCGATAACTTCCCGAAATTGAAAATCACCCCTGCCGGAGTTTATTCCGACGGGGGTGAAAACGTTAAAATAGGACTTGTCAGACAATCCCTCTGTTTCCCGGTATTTCGTCCGTTTATTCGAGCAGCAGCTCTTCCAGGTCGGGAATTGCGGGGAGGATGTAATCGGCTCCGGCCGCTTCCAGTTCCGCCCGGTCGCCGTAGCCGTAGAGAACTCCGGCGGAGTCGATGCCGATGGTTTTTGCACCGAGAATGTCGTATTTGCGGTCGCCGATCATTAAGGCGGTTCCGCGATCGGTGATGTTGCTCCCGGCCAGCACGTGAGCGATCACATCGGCCTTCGTCGGCAGCGAGCCGTCCAGTCCTGTGCCGCCGACGAAGGAGAAATAACGGGCGATGCCGAAGTGGTCGAGGATCCGCTCGGCGAATACCCGGGGCTTCGACGTGGCCACGCAGAGCGTATATCCGTTGCTTGCGAGCGTGTCGAGCAGCTCGTCCATCCCGTCGTAGAGCCGGTTTTCGAAGATGCCTTTTTCGGTGAAATACTCCCGTGATACGGCTACGGCTTCGCTGGTCTGGCGGTCGTCGAAGCCGTAAAATGTCCGGAAGGACTCCGCGAACGGCGGTCCGATGAAGGGGCAGAGCTCGCGCAGGTCGCTCACTTCGATACCGAAATGCCGCAGGGCGTGTTGCACCGAACGGGTGATGCCCTCCATCGGGTCTGTGAGCGTGCCATCGAGGTCGAACAGGAGATGTCTGTATTTTTTCGTCATTGTATTGAATTTGTTGTCCGAAATCCCGCTCGGCAGCGGTGTATTGTCTGTCTTTTTGCGATTTTTTCTGTTTTCCGGGCATTATCCGGTATTTTTGGCCCCGTGCACGGCGCAGGGAGTGTGTCCGGATCACTCTTCGCGAAGGAAGACCGTCGCCGTGCGCGAGGTGTTGTAGATGCGGATGCGGGGCAGCTCGTCCCCCTGCACGGGGTAGGAGAAATGCTGCCCCCGCATGTCGGTCCGCTCCGTGCCGCCGAAACGGCGCTCGTCGGTCGAGAGGATCGGGCGGTAACGGCCCGGAACCCGTACCCGTACTTCGTAATTGGGTATCGAGGCCGACGGATGCCAGTTGAATACGAACAGCAGGTCGCCGTGCGAAAAGGCCATCGTCTGATTCTGGGTGTCCATCTGTAAATTGTAAGGGTAGCCGTCGCGGAGTATGCCGTATTTTTTCACCAGGGCGATCATCGCCCGGTCGAACTCCCCGAGCTGGGCATAGCGCAGCAGCCCGTTGTCCGCGAGCGACCATTGGCGCCGGGCGTAGGCGTAGCTCCAGCCGTTGCCCTCGCGCGGAAAGTCGATCCATTCGGGATGTCCGAATTCGTTGCCCATGAAGTTGAGGTAGGCGTCCCCGCCCGCCGAGATCGTGACGAGCCGGATCATCTTGTGCAGTGCCATGCCTCGATCGATGACCGGACTTTGCGAGGCGCGGTCCATGTGTTCGTACATCTCCTTTCCCATCAGCCGGAACGCGAGGGTCTGGTCGCCCACCAGCGCCTGGTCGTGCGATTCGGCATAGGCGACCGTCTTGATGCCGGGCAGACGGTCGGTCAGGACGTGCCAAATGGCGTGTATGTCCCACTTTTCGTCGGGTACCTCCTTGAGCTGTCGGATCCAGAAATCCGGAATGGCCATGCCCAGGCGGTAGTCGAAGCCGACGCCTCCGTCTGCGGTTGGAACCGCGATGCCCGGCATGCCGCTCACCTCCTCGGCGATCGTAACGGCCCGGGGACGGAAGTCGTGTACCAGCGTATTGGCCAGCGTAAGGTAGGTGAGGGCATGCTCGTTTACCCCTGCGTCGAAATATTGTTCCCTTCGGCTGAAATCGGTGTGTCCGTGATGATGATAAATCATCGAGGTCACCCCGTCGAACCGATAGCCGTCGAAATGAAACTCGTCGAGCCAGTATTTGACGTTCGAAAGCAGGAAGTGCCGCACCTGTTCCTTGCCGTAATCGAAAGTTTTGGAGTCCCAGTAGGGCTGTTCGCCCGCCGTACCCGGTAGGGAGTATAGATGATCCGTACCGTCGAGCTCGTTGATCCCCTCGTTGAGGTTCTTCACGTAGTGGGCGTGCACCAGATCCATCACCACCGCAAGTCCCAGTTCGTGAGCCGTGCGCACGAGCGTCTTGAGCGCTTCGGGCGTGCCGAAGCGCGACGAAGGGGCGAAGAAGTTCGACACGTGGTAGCCGAACGATCCGTAATAGGGATGTTCGGCGATGCCCATCAACTGCACCGTATCGTAGCCCTCCTCCCGGATCCGGGGCAGGATCTTTTCGGTGAATTCCGCATAGCTGCCCACGCCTTCGCGTTCCTGGGCCATACCTACGTGGGCTTCGTAGATGAGTAACTCCTCGCTGCGGGCCGCAATGGGGCGGTCGCCCTGCCAGTCGAACGGGACCGGATTCCAGAACTGGGCGGTGAAATTCTTGGTTTTCTCATCCTGTACCACGCGGGTCGCATAGGCGGGGATGCGGTCGTGCCAGCCGTTGTCGCCGTGCACGTGGATTTTGTAGAGTGAGCCGTGCGTGAGCCGTTCGGCATACATCGCATCGGGCAGGAAAATACTCCACACCCCTTCCGGGTTTCTGTCGAGCCGCAGCGAAGTGCGCTGCCAGCCGTTGAAGTCGCCCAGCAGATAAACGTCCTGCGCCCCGGGAAGCCATTCGCGGAACCACCAGCCTTCGAGCGCCTCGTCCCGCTGCCATCCGAAATAGCGATAGCCGTTGGCGTAATCGACGATCGATCCGGCCGATTTTTCTATTTCCCGAAGTGCCCGCAGGTAGCTCTCGTGCCGGGCGGTCAGCTCTTTCTCGACCGGAAGCAGCCAGCCGTCCCGCTCGATCATCGGGAGCTTTTTCGTCGGATTTCCCATAAACTGGTTCATTATTATAACAAAAATACGAAAAATAATTCTATCTTTGTCCGCGAAACAAAAAACAGAAAAAATTCTAATTCAATCGCGTATGTTTAAAAATCAACCCAAAGGATTGATCCCGGCAGCATTGAGCAACATGGGCGAGCGTTTCGGATATTATATCATGAACGCGGTGCTTGTGCTGTTTCTATGTTCCAAATTCGGCCTGTCTGAAGAGACCAGTGCTTTAGTCTATTCTTTCTTCTACGCCGGTATCTATGTGCTTAGCCTCGTAGGCGGTATCATTGCCGACAGAACGCAGAACTACAAAGGAACCATCATTTCCGGTCTTATTGTCATGACTATCGGTTATGTCGTATTGGCATTCCCCATTTTCGCGACTCCTGAGAATCAGACATGGCTTCTTACGCTTACTTGCGGTGCGCTGTTCCTCATCGCATTCGGCAACGGCCTTTTCAAGGGCAACCTTCAGGCCATTGTCGGACAGTTGTACGACAATCCTCGCTATGCTTCGCAGCGTGATGCCGGTTTCCAGATTTTCTATGTCTTTATCAATCTTGGTGGCGTTGTGGCTCCCTTCGTAGCTCCTTTGCTCCGCAGCTGGTGGCTCAGTGAGAACGGTTTGATGTATAATGCCGAGCTTCCGGCTCTTTGCCATGGATTTTTGGCGGGTGCGGAAGTAAACCTTGCCAATCTTCAGGAGCTGATTACAAAGGTGGGTGGCTCTGTGGTTGCAGGTGATGCCGGCTCCGTATCGGCATTCTGTTCGAATTATCTTAATGTCTTCAACACCGGCATCCACTATTCGTTTATCGCCTCCGTTGCCGCAATGCTTATTTCTCTCTCGATATTCCTTTTCACCAAAAGACAGCTTCCTTCTCCCGCAAAGAAAGCAAAAGAGGAAACCGTTACATATTCTGCAGAGGAAAAAGCTGCAATGGCTACGGAAATCAAGCAGCGTATGGCAGCCCTCTTCGCTGTGCTCGGTATTGCTATCTTCTTTTGGTTTTCATTCCATCAAAACGGAACTTCACTCTCGCTCTTTGCCCGCGATTTCGTAAAGACCGACTCCATACAGCCGGAAATATGGCAGGCTCTCAACCCGTTCTATGTCATTATCCTCACTCCTGTTGTGATGTGGGTATTTGCCGCTCTTGCACGCCGTGGAAAAGCGATTTCCACACCTCGCAAGATCGCTATCGGTATGGGTTTGGCCGGATTGGCATTCCTTTTCATGACTGTATTCTCGATCATCAACGGTTATCCTTCGGCCGAGGCGTTCAAGGATCTCCCGGCTGCAGAGGCGGCCGCTCTCAAGACAGGACCGTGGGTGCTCTTCGTACTCTACTTCTTCCTGACTGTGGCAGAGCTGTTCATTTCTCCTCTCGGTCTGTCGTTCGTTTCTAAAGTTGCTCCCAAGCATCTCCAGGGCCTTTGCCAAGGTCTGTGGCTCTGTGCAACGGCCGTAGGCAATCTGCTGCTCTGGATTGGTCCGCTCATCTACAATGCTTATCCTATTTGGGTGGCTTGGACTGTATTCTTCTCGGTCTGCATCATCTCGATGGGCGTTATGCTCGGTATGGTGAAATGGCTCGAGCGGGTTACCGAATAAGACCTGTATTTCGATTGATACGGCGGCGCTTCCGAAAAGGGGGCGCCGCTTTCATTTGACTGCCGGGAAGTACCGTATTTTTGTGATTATATACTTCGGTGTCCCTTTGGGGTGTGTCGTAGCCCAAGTTTCCTCCGAGCGAAGGGATTTAGGGCGACAAGTATTACAACACGGTCACGGGTCGTGAATAAACGACCGTCGAATAAGGTATATTGGCGGTATATGACTGCCGATGTTTTACGGCGAGGCGTGTCCGTTTCCGGCGGGATCGAAGCGGTGCTCTTCTTTTGCGTCCGAGCCCGTGCCGGCCGCAGAATTCACCGCTGGGGTGTATGGAGCGTAGGCTTTTGTCCGGGGGCCGGGTGCTTTCCGGATTGCGGATTCGTTACCCCGGCACATAGGAATTGCGACCTTGTCCGGGGCTTTTTACTTCTGGCGACCGTAAGAGATAACCGGCCGGCGGCTTCTTGACGGGTGTTCGGGCATTCGGGGCGTGCGGCGCAGGATCCGGCTCATGGGGCGGTTTATTCGGCGATGAACTTTATCCGGGGCTGGCTCTTCGATGCCGGCTATCGTTGAAGAAGATCGGATGGCATCCCTGACGGGTGTTTCCGGATTACGGGTTCGACGCTCGGAGAGCGGAGAGCAGAGAGCAGAGAGCAGAGAGCAGGCTTTTGTCCTAAAAGGAAATAGGACCGTATCCTTGAGCCGTCCATTGTAAATGAATCGGAGCGGCAAATTGATTTGCGACTTCGGTACGCTTGTTCAATGTTGCGAACGATGCCTTACGGACACTCTTCCTGAAGTCTGGTTATTTCCCGTAAACCGTTGTCTTCCCCCCCCCTTGTCCGGGATTTTCTAATGGACTCCTGCCATTGTTGCGGGGCCATGCCTTTTTCTTTGGTGAAGGCGCGGTAGAAAGTCGCCGTGCTCCCGAATCCGGATAACAGGGCCACTTCTTCGATTTTATGGCCGGCCTCCTCGTCTTCGAGCAGCGGCAAGGCGGCATATTGAATGCGGCAGTGGTTGATGTAGTCGCGGAACGACAAGCCCAATTCCTTGTTGAGCAGCAGGGAGAGTTGCGTGCGGTTAGTGCCGCATTCGCAGGCCAAGTCGATGATCGTAAGTCCGGGGTTGAGGTATAGTTTGCGCTGTACGATGGCTTCCTGCAACTGTTCCCGCAGCGATGCGGCGCGTCCTTTTCCTTCGGCGAGGTTTATTTCCGGATTTTCTTCGATGGGTTCTTCTTCCGGGAGCGGTTGCCAGTAATCCCGGATAATGTCCGGGATGCGGTATTGCAGGATGCAGCCGTAGAGGATACCCCAGACGGTAAGTGTCAGGATATAGATGAGAATGGTGAACCAGATATTGCTGAAAAATAGAATGATGATGATGTATGAAAGCAGGTAGAAGGCCAGCAGTGCCGACATCCACCGCAGCCATTGCAGGTGGATGCGCTCCGTGAACGAGTAGGCCTGGGCGATCTCCCGGGAGTAACGGATGGAGTAGAGGACGATGCGAGTCAGGGCGAAGAGGCAGTAACCGACGGTGTATAGGGTGTAGAGCAGAATTACCGTCAGCAGGAAGGACGGCAGGTCCTTTAGCAACTCCGGCAGGGAAGCATATACCGTGCGGGGTTCGAAAGCCGTTCCGAGCCAGTAGGCGCCGCCGAGCAGAACGAAGGGGCTCAGCAGTTTGAGGCTGTATCGTGCCGTGATGCGGCCGGGCATCACCAGTTCGAAAAAGAAGAGCGACAGCAGAGCCAGGGTAAACAGGTCCGGAAAGGTGAAGCCCGGGCCGAGAATTTCGTAGTTGTAGGCGGCATCGTGGCTCAGGAAAAACTCTTTGAGTTCGATCAATGCCATCCATATCAGGCAGATCGTGAAGAGATAATGGGGCCGGGATTTGCTCTGTCGGGCATAAATCGCCATGTGGAAGGCGCCCATAGCGAAAAATGACAGGGAAGCTCCGTTAAGGAAATATGTGAGGTTTTCCAACATTCTGAATACTAAGATAGTAAAAATAAGTACTAAAAATGTCTTTTTGCGCTATTATTTCGGCTTTCGCCGGGAAATCGCCCCGTGCGACTCTTCCGTCCTGCATTTTTTCGATGGATGGAGGTCGGTGAAATTTATGGACGGTAGAGTCGGGTGGGATATACGGGGCTTGAAATTCCTTGTTTTTCGGGGTAAAAAATCCGGGTGTCCGGGAATGGTTTTTCCGGTTTGACCCGAATCTGAAAAATAATTATACAAAATTATCCGGATTGAAGGATGTTTCGTTCTCAAATTATACAAATCGAATCGCAAAACGTACATCGGATTTTCTGGACGCCTCCGAGCGGAATGTGATGAATGTCGTATGTGCGCCGGGAACGGCGGCGATCGTTAGCAGTTGCCGGCCCGCCTTCTGTTTGCGGTGGAGGAAACTGTTTCGCAGGGCGTGTTCCGGTTGTCTTGCGGTAGCGTTTTCGGGAGGGGCGAGAGGGCGGCCGGTTCCGGGAGATTATCGGATCTGTAGGAAGAGAGGTATAGGATTGTGGCGGTATGGTTTTAGAATTTTTCCGACAGATACCGAATTGTTCGGGTGTGCACCGCCGGAGTTACCCGGGGTATCGTGGATCGTTTTCGCCGCCCTTCGAATGATACCGACAGTCGCTCCAGCCTATTCGAGCGTACGGTAAAACGCGCTGCTCCCCGTATCTGGAGTGTGCGAGAAAAAGCGGCGATTTCTCTTTTCTGCGGTGTTTTTTTTTGTATTTTTGTTCCCGTCGCCGGGAAAAACAGAAACTCCGACGTTTTTTTGCGATGGGTATGAAACTTATAATTCTTGGCTCGGGAACTTCTCAGGGAGTGCCGGTGATCGGCTGCCGGTGTGCCGTCTGCACCTCGAAAGATCCCCGCGATAACCGTCTGCGGACTTCGGCCATGCTCGAGTGGGACGACATACGGCTGGTGATCGACGCCGGGCCCGATTTCCGTTACCAGATGCTCCGGACCGGGGTCCGGCATATCGACGCGATTCTGCTGACGCACGAACACAAAGACCATATCGGAGGATTGGACGACGTGCGGGCCTTCAATTTCGTCGATTATCCCACGATCTATCGGATCGACGTATTCGGAACACGGCAGACGCTCAAATGCGTCCGCAAGGACTTCGACTATGCCTTCAGTGTGGACAAGTATCGAGGGGTGCCCGAAATCGAGCTGCGCGAAATAGATCCTGCCGTTCCTTTTTGCGTCAAGGATAAGGAGGTGATTCCCGTGTCGGGACACCATTCGCCCCGATTCGAGGTGACGGGGTTCCGGTTCGGCGAACTGGCCTACCTTACGGATTTCAAGACCATTGCCCCGGCCGAAGAGCGGAAGCTGTACGGTGTCGAAGTGCTGGTGGTCAATGCGCTCCGGCCCCAGCCCCATGATTCGCATTTTTCACTGGACGAAGCATTGGCGCTGATTCGCCGTGTGGCGCCCCGCCGGGCGTATCTGACGCATATGTCGCATGAAATGGGTCTTTACGCCGAGCGTTCCGCGTTGTTGCCCGAAGGGGTATATCTGGCTTACGACGGATTGGAAATAAATGTAAACGATTGATAGGATGAAAGGTTTGAAAGGAAAGACCGTCGTGGTCACCGGAGCTTCGTCGGGGATCGGCGAGGCATTGGCCCGTGAATGTGCGGTGCTGCCTTTTGGCTATGTGGTGGTCTGGTGCCTGCGGCGGCGGGAGCTGCTGCGGGAGTGCCCGGAGGGGGCGGCCGTGGTCTGCGGCCTGTGCACCTTCTGGATCGTCACCTGGTTCAACCCCTGGATGAATGCTGTGCTGGGCATCGCCTGGTACGCCGTCACCCTGTCGGTGCCCACGGCTTTAGAGGAGCACAGCATCTGAATCCCACGCAACAGGAGATGTTTTCCCCATGGCGAATGAATCAAGCGGAAAAAAAGCCCTGAAGGCCGGACTTGGCTACACGGTGGGCAATATGCTGGTGAAGGGCCTGTCCTTCCTGGCCATCCCCCTGTTTGCCCGGCTGATGACGGTGGAGGACTTCGGCATTTACAGCACCTTCAGCTCCTATGTGATGATCATGACGGTGCTGGCGGGCTTCACTCTGCACACCAGCGTCCGCAACGCAAAGCTGGATTATGTGGACCTCACCGGTTCCTACTGCTCCTCCGTGACCCTGCTGGTCATCGGCAACTCCCTGCTGCTGCTGGGCCTGAGCCTGGTGTTTGCCTCACCGCTGGCCCGGTCCCTGAGCCTGGAGCAGCCGTATCTTCCGGCGCTGATCGTGCTGGAGAGCTTCGGCATGGCCATGCTGACCTTCTACAACTCCGTCCTTTCGGTGGACTATAAGTATAAGGAGTACCTGGTACTGAGCCTGGTGTATGCCGTGGCCGGCATCGGCGGCTCCGTGCTGCTGATCCTGACCCTCTGCCGGTGCCAGGGATGATTTTAGGACAGGAGTTTTCTTATCGGACAGTAGATCTTGAAATA
>OGZW01003297.1_pt1 | contig 12041 bp, 11 predicted proteins | sample 1577001 | NCBI WGS metagenome assembly OGZW01 (sample SAMEA3541519, study PRJEB24748) | human gut metagenome | biome: human gut; feature: human-associated habitat; material: faeces | place: China | collected 2012
TTCTGCTAAAGATCAGCGACGGATTCCGGACAGAGAAATTCCGACAGCTGGGACTGACAGGCAACAGCGCGGATTGGGAGCGGCTTGTCCGGGGCGTGATCCAGGAGTTCGAGGAAAATAACAGCGGCGTGGATCTGTTTCACTTCGACTCCGACGAAGATGTGTTCTGCGTATACTCCCAATACATCGATGACCTGATGCTGTTGTCCAAAATGATCCGAGCGGCCTGTGACAATGAAAAAACGATGCGGACTTATCTGGGCAAAGGAGAGGTGGAACATGAGAAATAAGGAGCAGGAGTTCGTATGGCAAAAAGTAATAGAAGCCTGCATGGAGAATGTGAAACACGAAGAGCTTGCCTCCGTCGTCCAGAAGCAGGCCAAACAGCGTCAGGACTCCATCGAGCAGTTCACGGCGGCCAATCGGCCCGATCTCGCCGAGAAGGAAGCCGCGGAACTTTCCATTTTGAAGGATTACCTTCCCGAGCCGCTTTCCGAGGAAGAACTGGCCGCGGCCATCGACGCCGCCATCGCCGCGCTTGGCGTGACCAACATGTCCGGCATGGGCAAGGTCATCCAGTCCGTGATGGGCGACTATAAAGGCCGTGTGGACGGCAAGGCCGTCAGCGCCGCAGTCAAGGCGCGCCTGAGCTAGCCCCCCGCGCGGGACGCCGCGCCGGGAGGAAGTGAGTTTGCATGGATAGCCGTACGATAAAGGCTCTTGAATTCGGCAAGGTACTGGAGCATCTTGCCGGCTTGTCTTGGATTTTACGATCTCCTCGAGCTTTTTGATCTCGTTCTCGAGCGCCTCGGTCTCCTGCGTGCGCTTCAGGATATATTCCTTGTTGATGTTGCGCAGGCGGATGTCCGCGATGAACTCGGCCTGGATCTGGTCGATGTCGAAGCCTTCCATCAGGTTCGGGATGACCTTCGCGTCCTCCTCGGTGCCGCGGATAATGGCGATCGCCTTGTCGATGTCAAGCAGGATTTTGCGCAGACCGAGCAGCAGATGCAGCTTGTCCTTTTTCTTGCCGAGCTCGAAGAATACGCGGCGGCGGACGCATTCCGTGCGCCACGACGTCCACTCCTCTAAAATCTGCTGTACGCCCAGAACGCGCGGCATGCCGCCGATGAGGACGTTGAAGTTGCACGAAAAGCTGTCCTGGAGCGTCGTCAGCTTCATCAGACGCGCCATCAGCTTCTCCGGGTCGGTGCCGCGCTTGAGGTCGATGGCGATCTTGAGGCCGGAAAGGTCGGTCTCGTCGCGCACGTCCGCGATCTCGCGCACCTTGCCGGTCTTGACCAGCTCCGCGATCTTGTCGATGATGACCTCGATCGTGGTGGTGTACGGGATCTCCGTGACCTCGATGAGGTTTTCCTTCTTGTCGTACTGCCATTTCGCGCGCACCTTGAACGAGCCGCGGCCGCTCTCGTAGATCGCGCGCATCTCGCTCTCGTCATGCCGACCTTGTCAGTTTCACTGTAGCTTAAGCCCAGCTTTTTCATGAGCTTATAGTTTCCTGCCGCTACAGATACGCCATCTACCTTTGCAGTGATTCCGTGGCCGCTGATTTCCTCAACGTCTGTCACGCGGGTTCTGTCGATTTCCTTTCCATACGCCTTCTGTAAGCTCCTGCTGATTGGGTGCGATGAGCTGCTCTCTGCAAGTGCTGCGTACTCGAGCACCTTTTCTCTATCGAGCGTATTGTCGTAGACTCCTGCCACCTCGAAAACGCCCTCTGTCATGGTACCGGTCTTGTCAAATACAACGTATCTGGTCTGTGATAAGGTCTCAAGATAGTTTGAGCCCTTTACAAGAACACCCTCGCGGCTGGCGCCTCCGATTCCTGCAAAAAAGCTGAGCGGAATACTGATGACCAGCGCGCACGGACAGCTTATTACAAGGAAGGTAAGTGCCCTGTATATCCATATGCCCCACTGTGGTGCGGCTGACATGAAAAGTATTCTGACAATCGGTGGCAGTATCGCAAGTGCAAGCGCACTGTAGCAGACTGCCGGAGTGTAATACTTGGCAAATTTTGATATGAAGTTTTCTGATTTTGATTTCTTTGAGCTTGAATTTTCAACGAGGTCAAGTATCTTTGAAACCGTTGATTCGCCAAACTCTTTGGTGGTTTTAATCTTTAAAACACCGGACATATTGATGCATCCGCTGATTATCTCATCACCGCATTTTGCATCCCTCGGCACGCTCTCACCTGTAAGCGCACTGGTGTTTAATGTAGATGAACCCTCAACTATCACACCATCGATAGGAACCTTTTCTCCGGGCTGTACCACGATTACTGAGCCGATAGCAACCTCATCAGGATCAACCTGGGTGAGCTTTCCGTCCACCTCAATATTGGCATAGTCGGGTCTGATGTCCATGAGCTCACTGATATTCTTACGGCTCTTTCCGACTGCATAGCTCTGAAACAGCTCTCCTATCTGGTAGAAGAGCATAACGGCTATAGCCTCTGTATAGTCACCATTCTCATAAAGTGCAACCGCTATCGCACCTACAGTGGCAACCGCCATCAGGAAGTTTTCATCAAATACCTGCTTGTTTTTGATTCCCTTAAATGCTTTTTTCAGGATATCGTATCCTATAACCAGATAAGGCACCATGTAAAGCAGGAACCTGATAATTCCCTTAACCGGTATGAAATGTAATATAATCATGAGTACCGCTGCGATTATGATACGTGTAAGTACTTTTTTCTGCTTTTTATTCATATGCCAAAGCTCCATTCATTATAATCTCTTGATAATCACTCTTGAAAATCCCCCTTACTATAGCGCAGGCATTGAAAAAATATCATTTGTCATTCCTGCGCCCGGCAATTTATAAGAAAATCTCGCAGTCATCCTCTACCTTTTTACAGTTCTTAAGAACCTCCTGCATAACCGCCTTTGCATCCTGTCCCTCTTCAAACTCAACGCTCATCTTGAGTGTCATGAAATTGACTGTAGCATCCTTTACACCTGCTGTATTCTTTGCGGCATCCTCCATCTTGTTGGCGCAGTTAGCGCAGTCTACATCGATTTTGTAAGTCTTCTTCATAGTGGTGTTCTCCTTATTTTCATGAATTATTTGTTTTACTGTACGTTTTTCATTGAACATATGAATGATTGTTCATATGTTGATTTTATTATAGCACCTTTTGCACTGTTGTCAATACACAATGCGCATCTAAACACAAAATTTATTCACATACTCTAATCACATAATTAATCTCATAGTTTATGATTCAGGCTTCATCTGTGATATTTTCTTTCCAGCTGCTTCCCTCTTCTATCCCATTTGCCATAAGCCATTCATCCTCAACCTCTACATGACGCTGTCTGCCGTTTTCGTCCTCTAGATAAACCACGCATTTTGCTTTTGCGCCGTCTGCTCTTTCCTCACAGCCAAAATCAGCCTCATATATGTGTTTTACCGTATACATCTTCACTCCACCTTCTTTCATATGATTTTGCATGCCATAAATATATAGAAACTTCCCACATGTACAGGTGGATGTGTCCACTCTAAAATATCATGTGGGAAGCTTTTTTCAACTATATTTATGATTATAATGCTGCTTTAATCGCTGCAAGCAGCTCATCATATGTCTCATATGCAGGAAGCTCAGGGTAGTCCTTCTTTATAGCATCTGTGCTTCTGAAAAGGAAACCTGCCTTGCTGGCCTGTATCATGCCTAAATCGTTGTGGCTGTCACCGCTTGCGATGGTATCGTATCCGATAGACTGCAGTGCCTTTACAGTTGTAAGCTTTGACTGCTCACATCTCATTCTAAAGCCTGTAATCTCGCCATCTTCAGCAACCTCAAGCTCGTTACAAAAGATTGTCGGCCAGCCGAGCTTCTTCATGAGCGGGCCAGCAAACTGTGAAAATGTATCACTGATGATGATTACCTGTGTGATTGAACGAAGCTCATCTAAGAATTCCTTTGCACCCGGCATTGGATCTATCTTTGCGATTGTCTCCTGGATTTCTTTTAATCCGAGTCCGTGCTCCTTTAAAATATTTATTCTATAGTTCATGAGCTTATCATAATCAGGCTCATCTCTTGTTGTCTTCTCAAGCTCAGGAATGCCTGTCTCCTTTGCAAATGCAATCCAGATTTCAGGTACCAATACTCCCTCAAGGTCTAAGCATACAATATTCATTTTGATTCCTCCGTGTGTTTTATTCTGTGGATTTCGATGAATCTCAATATACTTGTCAGGTAACTATTTAAGCAGCCTTGAATAGTTACCTGATGTTCAGTTCACCGATTTAATCCAGTAAAGTATATCATACAAGACGACTGTCTACAATAGAATTATACGTGATTTTCAAAGGATTTTTCAGTAAATCATTATTACCGTCCATTACGCTCGCTAGCTTTTGCACGCGCACCGGCTTCCGCAGAGAAAACGCCCTCATCATCTATGATATTTCCGCTCTCAACATGCTTTTTCAGTATATTGTTAAACGCATAATCCCAGATTTTCTCTGAGCCAAGTGCTGTGCGCTTATTTCTGCCGAGTATCTGCGACAGCTTTACACTGTGCTCACGCCATGAAAGCCCATCCGATGCATCGTTTAGGAGCATTGGCTGGATATTGTCCATGGTACGGGCAAATCTGGCTTCCGGTGTCTGCTGCTCCTCAAATTCCTCCCACAGCTCTAAAAGCGGCTCGCCCTGTTCCTTTGGCAAGAGTCCGTATATACGCTCCGCCGCCTTCTGCTCACGCTCATGCTGTGTGGCCTTGCCTGCCTCATCATAGGCATATGTGTCTCCTGCATCAATCTCTACTATGTCGTGTATCAAAAGCATTCCTACTGTCTTTAGCACGTCTATCTTCTCATTGGCATACTCACTCAAGAGCATGGTCATGATAGCCATATGCCAGGCATGCTCCGCATCATTTTCCTTGCGGCTTGCATCAGCTAAATAAGTCTGGCGGAATATCTCTTTTTCCTTATCTATTTCTCTGATGAAATCAAGCTGTTTTTCTAATCTTTTGTCTTTCTCATTTTCCTGCATTATTGTATCTCCACGTTAATTCTCACTATATTTGCAAATCTGCATCTTTTTACTATTATGAATTAACCAATAATTTTGTCAAGCGGTCAATACAAATTACAGCGCATCCTTCATTGCTTTAACATACTCACCGACATACTTTGGTGAAGCCTCACCATACTCATCGATTATCTTGATGATGGCAGAGCCCACAATGGCACCATCCGAGATATCTGCCATCTTCTTTGCCTGCTTGGGTGTTGAAATGCCAAAACCGATAGCACATGGCACATCTGTGTTTTCTCTGATTACCTTGACTATTGAAGCCAGATCTGTCTTAATCTCGCTTCTTGTACCGGTGACTCCGAGGCTTGAAATCACATAGATGAAGCCGGTTGCCTCCTTTGCTATCATCGCAATTCGATCCTTTGATGTAGGTGCGATAAATGAAATAAGGTCCACATCATATTTCTCGCAGAGTGGTAAAAACTCTTCCTTTTCCTCATATGGGATATCCGGCAGAATGAGTCCATCAATGCCTATTTCCTTACATGCACTGATAAACTTTTCTGCACCGTATGAGTAAACCACATTTGCATATGTCATGAAAACCATAGGGATTGTGACATCTTTTCTCAAATCTCTCACAAGGTCAAAAACCTTGTCTGTTGTAACTCCGGCTTCAAGTGCCTTTATGTTGGCGCTCTGGATTACAGGTCCCTCTGCTGTAGGATCAGAGAATGGAATTCCAAGCTCTATAAGGTCTGCTCCGTTTGCAACAGCTTCTCTTACGATTTTTGCAGTTGTCTCTAAATTTGGATCACCGCATGTGATAAATGGTATAAATGCCTTGCCGTTTTCAAACGCACTTCTTATCTTACTCATAAATATTCTCCCCTCTGTATCTTGCTATTGCCGCGCAGTCCTTGTCGCCTCTGCCTGAAACAGTAACAACGATTATCTTGTCCTTGTCCATTGTAGGCGCCAGCTTCATGGCATATGCCACTGCATGTGAGGACTCGATTGCAGGGATGATTCCCTCTGTCTTTGCAAGGTATTCAAAAGCATTTACCGCTTCATCATCTGTTACAGGTACATACTGCGCTCTGCCGATATCGTGCAGATATGCATGCTCCGGTCCGACTCCCGGATAGTCAAGTCCTGCAGAAATAGAATAAACCGGAGCGATCTGTCCGTATTTGTCCTGACAGAAATATGACTTCATGCCGTGGAAAATACCAAGACGGCCTGTATTTACTGTGGCTGCAGTCTCAAAGGTATCTATTCCTCTTCCTGCTGCCTCGCAGCCGATGAGCTCAACTCCCTCATCCTCTATGAAGTTGTAAAAGCTTCCGATGGCATTTGAGCCGCCGCCCACACATGCGATAACCGCATCAGGCAGTCTGTGCTCCTTTTCAAGCATCTGCTCCTTGATTTCCTTTGAGATGACCGCCTGGAAATCTCTTACGATGGTAGGGAACGGGTGTGGTCCCATAACTGAGCCCAGGCAGTAATGTGTGTCCGAAATTCTCTTGGTCCACTCTCTCATTGCCTCCGATACGGCATCCTTTAACGTGGCTGTGCCTGATGTAACCGGGATAACCTCTGCTCCGAGCAGACGCATGCGGTATACATTGAGCGCCTGACGCTTTGTGTCCTCCTCGCCCATGAATACAACACATTCCATACCCATAAGGGCTGCGGCCGTTGCTGTTGCCACGCCGTGCTGACCGGCTCCGGTCTCGGCTATCAGTCGGGTTTTGCCCATTTTCTTTGCAAGAAGTGCCTGACCTAATACGTTGTTGATCTTGTGGGCTCCCGTATGGTTTAAATCCTCTCTTTTAAGGTATATTTTTGCTCCACCGAGATCCTTTGTCATCTTTTCTGCGTAGTACAGTCTCGATGGTCTTCCTGCATAATCGTTGAGAAGCTCTGTGAGCTCTCTGTTAAATTCAGGATCGTTTTTGTAATAATTGTATGCTTCTTCTAATTCTTTAACAGCATTCATGAGGGTTTCAGGAATGTACTGTCCTCCGTGAATACCAAATCTTCCGTTTGGATTTGTCATGATGTTTTCCCTTCTGATGTATATTTGTAAATATTTTGTTTTCTGTACTGAATAGTTACAGATATTCTTAAAACCATGAAGATACTTATATATCTCTATTAGCTTAATCGCAATTCATCAAGCTTAGCCTTTTTGTCGTCCGCTCTCATCAGCGTCTCTCCGATAAGCACTGCGTCAGCTCCGATTTCACGTATTGCCCTGATATCATCTGTGCTCTTTACACCGCTTTCCGATACAAATATGATGTCATCGGGAATCAGGTCGCGCAGCTTTTTGCTGTTAGCTGTATCAACTGTAAAATCCTTCAGATTACGGTTGTTGACACCTATTATTCTGGCACCGGCTCTTACTGCCATCCCTGCCTCTTTTTCATCGTGTATCTCCACAAGGGCGCTTATGCCGAGGCTGTCGCAGATTTTTATGTATTCACCAAGCTGCACCTCTGACAGTATGGAGCAGATTAAAAGCACCGCAGCGGCACCGAGTGTCTTTGCCTGATATATCTGATATTCATCAACCGTAAAATCTTTTCGGATGCACGGAATCGAAACCGTTTTTGCAATCTCCTTAAGATACTCATCCGAGCCTAAAAACCATTTCGGCTCTGTCAGTACCGAGATGCAATCCGCACCTGCCTTCTCGTATTCTCTTGCGATTTCAAGATATCTGAAATCCGGCTCTATAAGCCCCTTTGACGGCGAAGCCTTCTTGCACTCGCATATGAAGCTCAAGTTATCCTTTTTGAGTGCTTTTTCAAATGCAAAATCACAAAGCTTTTCGTTTTTCGTCTGAATCGCGATATTTTTCATTTCATCAAGGCTTATTTTTTTCTTGTCCTCTGCCACGCGGAGCCTTGAATATTCTGCTAGCTGGTCTAAAATATTCATCGCTTTTCCTTTCCTGGTTTGTGTGCTTAGCTATTGCTTACCTCGATGAGCTTATCGAGTGTCTCAAGTGCTTTTCCTGAATCAATGATTTCTGCTGCAAGCGCGATACCCTCTTTCATGCTGTCGGCCTTTCCTCCGATATAAAGTGATGCGCCTGCGTTCATAAGTACCGCATTTCTCTTATGGCCCTTCTGTCCTCCTAAGATATCACGTACGATTTTTGCATTTTCCTCAGGTGTACCGCCTTTTAAATCCTCCTTTGTGCAGCGCTCAAAGCCGAAATCCTCCGGTGAGATTACTGTAGTTCTGAACCATCCGTCCTTTATCTCGCATACCTTGGTCGGTGCACTCATGGAAATCTCATCGAGCTTATCCATGCCATATACTACCATTCCGCGCTTTATTCCGAGACTTACAAGGACCTGTGCAAGCGGCTCTACAAGGTACTCATCGTACACTCCGAGAAGCTGCATGACCGGTGAACCCGGATTTGTGAGTGGTCCTAAAATATTGAATACCGTTCTAAAACCAAGCTCTTTCCTGATAGGTCCGACATACTTCATTGATGTGTGATATTTCTGTGCAAAGAAGAAGCACATGCCGACTTTATTTAAAAGCTCTACACATTTCTCAGGGCTCTGGTCTATGTTGACGCCGAGCGCCTCAAGGCAGTCTGCTGTGCCGCATAATGAAGAGGCTGCCCTGTTTCCGTGCTTTGCCACCTTCATGCCGCCTGCTGCCGCAACAAGTGCAGAGGTTGTTGAAATGTTGAAGCTCTGTGCATTGTCTCCACCTGTTCCTACGATTTCGAACACATCCATACCTGTTTTCACCTGTATGGCATGCTCTCTCATGGCTGCTGCACAGCCTGCGATTTCGTCTGTTGTCTCAGCCTTTGCGCTCTTTGTGGAAAGAGCTGCAAGAAAAGCTGCATTCTGGGTTGGTGTTGTCTCACCGCCCATGATCTCATTCATCACTGCATATGCCTCGTCATATGTGAGGTCTTCTTTGTTTACTATTTTTACTATGGCTTCTTTTATCATGATTATGTCCTCCTGTATTCTGGTAATATTTCGTTTATAATTTTGTTTATGATTTTGTTCTGCTATTTGTTTTCAATTCAACAACTAATATATAAATTCATTAAACGCTGCAATTTTCAATTAAGCTTTGATAAAATTACTAAGCATCTGCTTTCCGTCCGGTGTCATGATTGACTCCGGGTGAAACTGCACACCGTATATCGGATATTCCCTGTGCTCAACAGCCATGATCTCACCATCATCTGTAGTGGCTGTAATCTTTAGGCAATCAGGCATCGTGTCCGCATCTGCAGCAAGTGAATGGTAACGTGCTACCTTTGCTTTTTTCGGGCAACCCTTGAATAAAAGGCTTTCTGTGTCAAACGATACATCAGATTGCTTTCCGTGCATGAGCTCCTTTGCATATGTAACTGTCGCACCGTATGCTGCGCATATCGCCTGATGGCCGAGGCACACGCCAAGGATTGGGATTTCCTTTCCAAGCTCCTTTGCCACAGCTATTATCACTCCCGCATCCTCAGGCCTTCCCGGCCCTGGTGATAATATGATGCGGTCAGGCTTTAAAGCCCTAATCTCTTCAACTGTCATCTCATCATTTCTGATTACTCTGATATCAGGCTCTATCTCGCCGATTAGCTGATACAAATTGTAAGAAAAGCTGTCGTAGTTATCAATCAGTAAAATCATTCTTCCACCTCCTGTGAGACTTCCAGTGCCTTAAGAGAAGCCTTTGCCTTGTTTATACACTCCTGAAATTCCTTCTCAGGATCTGAATCCGCAACGATTCCCGCTCCGCTTCTCACGAAAACCTTGCCGTTTTTCTTGTAGGCAATACGGATTGCAATACATGTGTCCATATTTCCTGTAAAATCTATATATCCAATCGCGCCACCGTAAATGCCTCGCTTGTTGTCCTCAAGCTCTCCGATAAGCTGGCACGCTCTGATTTTTGGCGCTCCTGAAAGTGTTCCTGCCGGGAGCACGGCCTCAATTGCATCGAGTGCGTCATACTCTTCTCTTATCTCTCCACGCACTGTCGAGCCTATATGCATCACATGTGAATATCGCTCTATGGAATGAAGCTTTTCAACTTTTACAGTTCCGAATTTACTTACCTTTCCGAGGTCATTTCTTCCAAGATCCACAAGCATATTGTGCTCTGCGAGCTCTTTTTCGTCCTTAAGCAGCCCTTCCTCAAGCTTTTTGTCCTCCTCTGCTGTGGCACCTCTCGGCCTCGTGCCTGCCAGCGGGAATGTGTGAAGCACTCCATTTTCAAGCTTCACAAGTGTCTCCGGAGATGCTCCAGCAACCTCCACATCGGTTCCCGAAAAATAAAACATATACGGCGAAGGATTTATCGTTCGAAGCACGCGGTAGGTATCAAAAAGGCTTCCCTCAAACGGTGCGCTCAATCTGTTTGATAAAACTATCTGGAAAATATCCCCCTCTTTGATATGGTGCTTTGCCTTCTCGACCATCTCACAATACTGTTCCTTATCAAAAAGCGGTGTGACCTCGCCCAGCAGCTTGCCACCCATATTCTGTTTTTTCTCTCCGTGCATCAGAAGCTCCCTAAGCTGCTTTAGCTCAACAATCGCTTTGTTGTAGCCTGTTTCCGGAGCATCAAGTGACATATTTGCGATTAGTATTATCTTCTGGCACAGATTGTCAAATGCTATTACCTTATCAAAAAGCATCAGATCAACATCCTTGAAATCCTCTGTGTCTCTTGCTTTTCCTCTGATACTTTTCTCCTTGTAGCCCAGATAATCATACGAAAAATAACCTACAAGGCCACCTGTAAACGAAGGCAGATAATCAAATTTCGGACTCTTGTACTCTGAAAGAATCTGTCTGATGTACTCTGAAGGATTTTCCGTCTCCACCGAAAGCTTTCCAAGCTTCATGTGACCATCTATGCAGTTAATCTCAAGCTTTGGATCATATCCCAAAAATGTATATCTTCCCCAGGCTTCATTGGCTTGTGCTGATTCAAGCAGATAACAATGTGTTGAAACATTCTGCAGAATCCTCATAGCCTCTATAGGTGTGATAAAATCTGATAATATCTCACAGCTTACAGGGAGAATGTCATACTTCCCGGTTTTTGCTATTTCTTTAACTTCGGTCAGGGTAGGTGAAATTTTCATATGCTTACCTCCAAATTTTGTGTGGTAGTGAATAAATGTCCAATGTTCAACCGTGAACAAATGCCCAACATACAGCTCAAATTCGCCTCTTCGAGGCTTCTCCGCAGCTTGCGCTGCTACAATTCTCGCTTTATATTGTACTGTCCAGTGTTTAACCGTGAACAAATGCCCAACATACAGCTCGAATTCGCCTTTTCAAGGCTTCTCCGCAGCTTACGCTGCTACAATTCTCGCTTTATGTTGTACTGTCCAGTGTTCGCATGTGTCCTTGCATGCGAGCATACAGATCCACCTGCTCCACTGTACTTTTTTGTTCACTAAAAAACGCCCTTGACAGAATTTTAGTTCTGTCAAGGACGAATAATCTTAACTATCCGCGGTGCCACCTTGAATTCACGATAAAGCTCGTGCGCTTGGCAGGATACCAACATATCCCGGGCAAATGACGTATGCCCACACGTCGCAGAATACTCTGGATGAATGATAAATCCATTTGACTGCGCCCTCAGCGGTCCATTTGACAACTTGTTTCACACCTGATTCTCAGCACCACAGGCTCTCTGTAAAGGCATCATTGCCGTTATCTCCGCTTCAACGGTTTACAACTTATTAAATTGTCGAAACAGTTTAAACTGTTTAAACTGTTTTCACTTCTTTAACGATTTAATACTTTATCTTGCTAAATTTGTTTAGAGTTTATCACTCCTTTTTGTGTTTGTCAACATACATTTTAAAATAAATTGTATGTTTAAAGGGCCAACAACTACATAACAGCAAAGCTTAATATGATAAAAAAGCATGTAATATTCTGCTCTAATGCATCTTCCAACTCTTCCTCATCATATCCTACAGAAAGTGATACAAAACCGAAATCAT
>OGZW01003298.1_pt1 | contig 12041 bp, 8 predicted proteins | sample 1577001 | NCBI WGS metagenome assembly OGZW01 (sample SAMEA3541519, study PRJEB24748) | human gut metagenome | biome: human gut; feature: human-associated habitat; material: faeces | place: China | collected 2012
ATTGTGGGGTAAGGGGATGTTGTAGGCAGAAGTGGGTGTTTCTGCCTCAGATTTTCTATGCAGTGGGTGAGGGTCAGAACAGAATCCGTGTTTCGGTGTACGTGGTGGTTGTATTGGCGGTTTTGATCGGCGGTATTTATGCCGGTCATCGGATCGGATACAGACGTTTCCTGTGGGGGCTGGCGCTGGGAGCTATATATTATATCACACTCTGCCTGATTTCAGTGGTATCCGGATGTATGGCTGCCGCCGGGTGGCAGTTCTGTCTGCCTTTTGTGTTGCTTTGCCTTGGCAGCGGGATGTGGAGAGCGGATTTACGGTTCCGACACAGCGTCCGAAAGTTGCATACCTGATTGAAAAGGGATGCCCTGCAGAAAAACTCGGCGAGATCATCGGAAAGGCACAGGAAGAACGTGCGGCAGGCAAACAGGTGCTGGTTGTCCGCATGAACAAGAATAAAAAATTCCAGAAGGAAAAATTAGACGCCGAGGGATACAAAGAGATTGTAGAATACTTCAATAAATAGATATCGGATAAAAGTACAATCTCTTCGAAATCATTGAGTTTTTCAATAAATAAAGTTTAATGACAGAGTGAATAATCTCTTCGAGATTGTAGAATTTTTTAATAAATAAAAGGAAAGAGGTTTGCAGTAATGGCAGAATCAATGCAAGGCTTACACAGAAGCCATAGATGTACCGAGGTTTCAAATCAGAATATCGGTGAGACCGTAACCGTCATGGGATGGGTACAGAAGAGAAGAAATTTAGGAAGTCTGATTTTTATCGACCTGCGTGACAGAAGTGGTCTGTTACAGATCGTGTTTGATGAGGAGAGTGTCGGAGCAGAGGGATTTGCAAAGGCAGGAACTTTAAGAAGTGAATATGTAGTGGCTGTTGAAGGAACGGTACAGAAGCGTTCTGCAGCAGTTAATGAAAACTTAAAGACCGGAGATATCGAAGTGATCGCAACCAGCCTTCGCATTTTATCCGAGTCACAGACACCTCCGTTTGCAATTGAGGAGAACAGCCAGACCAAGGAAGATATTCGTCTGAAATATCGTTATCTGGATCTGCGCAGACCGGACATTCAAAAGAACTTAATGCTGAAAAGCCGTGTGCTCGGACTGATGCGTCAGTTTATGGCAAACGAGGGATTTTTAGAGATCGAGACTCCGATCCTGTGCAAGTCTACACCGGAAGGTGCCAGAGATTATCTTGTGCCAAGCCGTGTGCATCCGGGAAATTTCTATGCATTGCCGCAGTCTCCGCAGCTGTTCAAGCAGCTTCTGATGGCATCCGGCTATGACCGGTATTTCCAGATCGCCCGCTGCTTCCGTGACGAGGATCTGCGTGCAGACCGTCAGCCGGAGTTTACACAGGCGGATATGGAGCTTTCCTTTGTTGATATCGACGATGTCATTGATGTCAATGAGCGTCTGTTAAAATTCGTATTTAAGGAAGCCATCGGTGTGGATGTGCAGATTCCGCTGCAGCGTATGCCGTGGCAGGAAGCCATGGATCGTTTCGGTTCCGACAAGCCGGATACCCGTTTCGGTATGGAACTGGTCGATGTATCCGAGACCGTAAAGGGCTGTGGATTCGGTGTATTTACCGGTGCACTGGAAAACGGTGGTTCTGTCCGTGGTATCAATGTCGAGGGACAGGGACATATGCCGCGTAAGAAGATTGACAAGCTGGTGGAGCATGCAAAGGGCTGCGGTGCCAAGGGACTTGCTTATCTGTGTATTAACGAAGATGGCACTTACAAGTCTTCTTTCGCAAAGTTTATGACAGAAGACGAGTTAAACGCACTTGTTGCAAAGATGAACGGCAAGCCGGGCGATCTGCTTTTGTTTGCAGCAGATAAAAATAAGATCGTATGGAACGTACTGGGCGCACTTCGTTTACAGCTTGGAGAAGAACTTGGACTGATCGATGAGAACAAGTACAATTTCCTGTGGGTAACAGAATTCCCACTTCTGGAGTGGTCCGATGAAGAGAACCGTTTTATGGCAATGCATCATCCATTTACCATGCCGATGGAAGAGGACTGGGATAAGATCGACAGCGACCCGGGTGCTGTCCGCGCAAAGGCATACGATATCGTATTAAACGGTACCGAACTTGGTGGTGGTTCTGTCCGTATTCATCAGGATGACATTCAGGAAAAGATGTTTGAGGTGCTTGGATTTACCAAGGAGCGCGCACATGAGCAGTTTGGATTCCTTCTGGATGCATTCTCCTATGGTGTGCCGCCACACGCAGGACTGGCTTACGGTGTAGACCGTATGATTATGCACATGGTACATGCAGATTCCATCCGTGACGTGATTGCATTCCCGAAGGTAAAGGATGCTTCCGATCTGATGTCTGAGGCACCGGGTTCTGTGGATGAGAAACAGTTAGAAGAACTTGGTATTGCGATCGTAAAGAGTGAGGATAGCGAAGAATAATTTCTATGAAAAAATGGAAGGCAAACTGGAAAAAAATACTCATTGTACTGATCCTTATCTTGCTTTTGGTGTTTGGAATTCTGATGTATGGCAAAGTCAGTGAGCTGACCAACCAGCTTGCCTATCTGCAGGATACGACCAACATCATTCTTTCGGATGTGGGAGGAATGCAGTCAAGCATTGAAAAAACACTCGAAGAAGAGGCCAGTATGGTCGAGGATTATTCCATAGAAGTAAAGGATATGGATTTTGCCCGTCACGAGTATAAGGTGGAAGTTTCCGTGATTCCGAAAGAGTATACCGATAATACGACGATGAGCATCTATTTCGGAACAACGGAATGTCCGCTGAAAGCAGATGGTTACATGTTCAAAGGAAATATCACACTTCCGCTTAACAAAACATTCAACGGAAATGTCACGTTTCTTCTTGCAAACGGAAAAAAGAAGACAACGGAAGTGGTGGAGGACTTTGATGGTGTCAGCGGAAAATTTGATCAGGTTTTATCGGGAACGTTAGATGGAACGCCGGCATTAAAGGACGGAAAACTTTCTCTGAAAGGAAAATGTACCTATACGCTTGATAATGTTGCGATGTATCATTTTAAAAGTTTTGAAATAGCAGCATCCCTGGATGGAGAGGAAATCTGGACGCAGGATCTGATGCAGAATCTGCTAGAGGAAAAACAGGAGTCATCAAAGGACGATAAGGATCTGGTGACGACAGAACAGGCGGTAGAGGAGAATTCGGAAGGATCTACCGTTGATTCGGGTTCCGGTACCGTTACCTGCAGGATGGCATATGAGATGCCACAGCAGCAGAAAGAAGACGTAGAACAGACGCAAGTACAGGAAGAACAAACCCCTTCGCGGAAACAGCTGCGTATCTATCTGCGGGCTGTAACAACAGAAGGGTATCGGTTTGAAACGGATCTGCTGCGGGAAGATGCCATGGAAGAAGAAAATAAATGGTCTCTGGATAAGGAAAGCATAGATACAAAGATGTATCGCAGTGTGTATGACCGGAAGGATCAGGAACTTACCATTGACTGAAAAAAGAAGTACGGTCAGTTATGACTGTACTTCTTTTTTTGCGAGTGGCAGGGTAAAGATGAACTCTGTTCCCACTCCTTCGGTGCTGATGACGTTGATATGTTCATTGTGTGCCTGAATAATTTCTTTTACAATAGCAAGTCCCAGGCCGGTTCCCCGTTTATCTTTTCCCCGGGAAAGGTCCGTTTTATAAAAGCGGTCCCAGATTTTTTTGATACTTTCTGCAGGAATTCCGATTCCGGAATCTTTCACGGAAATAAGAACTTTTTCATTTTTGATGCTTGTTTCAATCTTGATTGATGCATCATTGTGGGAAAACTTTGTGGCATTGTCGATCAGGTTATAGAGAACCTGCTGGATTTTGCTCATATCACCGTGAACATATAACTTTTGTCCTGTTAAGACAAGATCAAAGGAAAGCCCTTTGGCAGAACAGGTTCCTTCAAAGGTGAGGATGGTCGTCTTTATCATGCGGTTGATATCGAAATCTGTAAGGTCAAGCATCATACCCCGGTGCTGTCCAAAACGGTTCAGATCCAGAATTCCCTGTGTCAGTTTGGTCAGACGTTCGGTTTCAAACAGGATGATGTTCAGATATTTATTCTGTAGCTCCGGTGGAATGGTTCCGTCTAACATGGCTTCGATATATCCTTTGATTGATGTCAGCGGAGAACGGAAATCGTGGGAAACATTCGAGATAAACTTTCTCTGGTCTTCTTCGAGTGTGTCCAGTTCATTCGCCATATAATCCATGGTGTTGGCAAGATATCCCAGTTCATCGTTCCGGTGGATCTGTGTGCGCGGTTCAAAATTTCCTTTGGCATAACTCTCGGAGACGATTGTCAGCCGATGCAGTGGACGGTAAAATCCATGTGCAAACAGCAAAAGGAGGAACAGTGCTGTCAGAAAAACAAATTCAATGGTATAAAAAACAATGTTCATAAAACCGTTTGCATTCTGTGTGATGGAGGACACGGTCTTATGGATCATGACATAACTGTGAATCCGGTAATTGCTGGTGATCGGAGAAAATACCGTAAGTTTTTTTTCGGAAAACGATCCGTAAAAGTTACCGGTCATATAATAACGGTTGCCAAAGTCGGAAGTGTTGAAACCTTTGAGCGTTTTATAATTGGCATTTGCTGCATTTTTGCCGACGGATTCATCGGTAGAATCAAAGAGAATATTTCCCTGATTGTCCATGATCCAGATTTGGGCAGAAAGATATTCGCCAAGACTTTGCATCTGTTTTTGAAAATCCTGCAGCGAAAAACTGTATTTATTATAATTGTCAGCATAACCCGATGCAATCTGTACAGATTCCCGGTATAGCTGCTGTGCCTCCCGGTTTTCGGCATAATGTGTGATCGCATGCTGTGTGAACGTACACAGGATGATAAAGCCGAGAACCACAAACAGGACATAGCTGAAAATGAGTTTGGGGATCAGTGTTTTTTTCATCCTTTTACCTCAAATTTGTAACCGATTCCCCAGACAGTTGCGATCGACCAGGTTTCATGGTCTTTGATCTTTTCCCGGAGACGTTTGACGTGGACATCTACTGTGCGGGTATCCCCGATGTATTCATATCCCCAGATGTGATCCAGCAGCTGTTCGCGGGTAAACACCTGGTTGGGAGAAGCTGCAAGGAAATATAACAGTTCCAGTTCTTTTGGAGGCATGTCAATCGGATGCCCATTGTACATGACCGAATAATTGGACAGATTGACGGTCAGATCCGGATATTCCACACATTTTAATTCTACAACGGACTCGGTTTTGGCAGGCTGGAAACGGCGGAGAACTGCTTTGACGCGTGCTACCAGTTCCTTGGAATCAAATGGTTTTAATATGTAATCATCCGCACCGAGCTCTAGTCCGAGTACTTTATCAAAGATTTCGCCTTTGGCGGAAAGCATGATGATCGGAACGTTGCTTTTGGTACGGATTTCCCGACAGACCTGATAGCCGTCAATGCCCGGAAGCATCAGATCAAGCAGGATCAGGTTAGGGTTATAGTGTTCAAATGCGTGCAGGGCTTCTTCCCCGTCATTGACGATTTTGGTATCATAGCATTCCTTGGTCAGATACAGGGAAATAAGTTCTGCAATATTATTGTCATCGTCCACAATCAGTATTTTCTGTTTGGACATGGAAATCCCTCCTTATTATAAAAAATCAATAGGTATTTAAACATCAAAAGCAGCAATGGTCACACCGGCACCGCCCTCAGACGGCTCTCCCATCCGGTAAGATTTCACGTACCGCTGGTTTTTCAGATGTGCCTGCACGGCATTGCGCAGTGCACCGGTTCCTTTTCCGTGAACGATCCGGACGGATGGAAGATGAGCCACATAGGCATCATCAAGATATTTATCCAGATGGGCAATGGCTTCGTCTACCGTCATACCAATCAGATTGATCTCTGTAGAAACGGATGCCGCTTTGCTCATTTTTATTTTTCCGGAAGAAGTACCTCCGTATTTTTTTGCTGCCGGAGAGGCATCTTCATCAATCAGTACCAGATCTTTGATGTTGACCAGGGAACGTAAGATTCCCATCTGGACATACAGATCCCCTTTGGCGTTTGGCAGTGTGTGCACGGTTCCCTTTAAGTTCATGGACAGTACACGCACGGAATCACCGATGCGCAGCTTTTTAGGTACTTTGTGGTTGACCGTTTCCTTTTTCTTCATGGAGAGTGCTTTTTCACTGGCACTCATTTTGTCACGTACACGGCTGCGTTCTTTTTCCATTTTGGACATAGGCGCCTGTCCCTGTCCGTACTTGTTGAAATTGCGGATGGTCTCATCGGCAAGGTCTTTGGCTTCTTTGAGAATCTGTACGGCTTCTTCATTGGCTTTGCGCAGGATCTCGTCACGGCTGTTGTCCAGACGCTCATTTTTGGCGGTCAGTTTCTTCTTTAAATCTTCAATTTCTGCTTTATATTTCTGGATTTCCAGCTGTTCTTTTTCAATGGTGATACGGCTCTGTTCCAGATTGGCAAGCATATCTTCGAAATTGACGTCGCGCTCACTCAGGCGGCCTTTGGCATCTTCAATGATATTTTCTGCCAGTCCGAGTTTGGAACTGATGGCAAACGCATTACTTTTTCCCGGAATACCGATCAGCAGACGGTAGGTAGGACTGAGCGTATCGACATCAAATTCACAGCAGGCATTTTCAACACCTTCTGTGGAGAGCGCATAAACTTTCAATTCACTGTAATGCGTGGTAGCCATGGTGACCGCTCCATACTGGTGCAGTTTGTTTAAGATGGAGATGGCAAGTGCGGCACCTTCGGTCGGATCGGTACCGGCGCAGAGTTCGTCAAACAGACACAGGCTCTGGTCATCCGCCTTTTGTAAAATGCGGACGATATTGGTCATGTGGGAAGAAAACGTACTCAGGCTTTGCTCAATACTCTGTTCATCTCCGATATCTGCAAAAATTTCGTGAAAAATGGCAAGTTCCGAGCGATCTCCGGCCGGAATGTGCAGACCGGACTGTCCCATCAGAGTCAGCAGTCCCACCGTTTTTAAAGAGACGGTTTTACCACCGGTGTTTGGACCGGTCACGATCAGCTGACGGAAATCCGCACCGAGACGTACATCAATCGGAACCACTTTCTTAGGATCTAAGAGTGGGTGGCGGCCTTTGCGGATGTTAATCCGTCCCTCTTCATTAAAGACAGGGGCAACACCGTTGTAACTTTTGGCAAGTTCGGCTTTGGCAAAAATAAAATCCAGTTCCGCAAGAACAGTATAATCCTGACGGATTCCGTTTGCGTTTTCTGCCACACGGTTGGAAAGATCTGCTAAAATGCGGTCAATTTCTTCCTGTTCTTTTAAAAACAGTTCCTTAAGTTCGTTATTTAAATTGACGACAGCCATTGGTTCAATAAATAAGGTAGAACCGCTTGAGGACTGGTCATGTACCATACCGGGAACCGAGGTTTTGGATTCGGCACGAACCGGCAGACAGTAGCGGCCGTCACGCATGGTAATCACAGCATCCTGCAGATAGCTGCGGGTGGTTGTGTTGTTCATAAGACCAGTCAGCTGTGCGTGAATGCGGTCGTTCATCCCCCGGATGGATTTACGGGTTTTAGAAAGTGCCGCAGAGGCGTCGTCTGCAATTTCGTCTTCCCCGACAACACAGCGGCGGATTTCATCCAAAAGGGGAGAAAGCGGCTGGATCTGTGAAAAAAGCGGTGACAGGGAATCTGTTTTTTCATCGTTGCGGTCGCTTCGGTCGTATGCTTTGACCCGCTTGGCAACTTCCAACAGAGAACAGATCATAAGGAGCTCTGTGGTATTTAAGGTGCCACCGATATCGAGACGCTTCAGGGAAGCGTTGACATTGTGAACGCCGGAAAAACTGATGCCACTTCCGCGGTACAGGCGGCTGAGTGCGTCTGCCGTAGTTTCCTGCAGGTGTGCAATTTCCGCAGGATCGGTCAGGGGAACCAGTTTGTGACAGCGGTCTTTTGCCTCTTCACAGCTGGCATAATCTGCCAGACGCTCCAGTATTTTATAATATTCAAGTGTATGATAAACTTTCTGATTCATAGTGATATTCCTTTTTATATAGTATTCTCTCTTGTATTATAACGCAAAGTGCCATTTTGGAAAAGAAAAATAATGTGATTGTTGCAAGTGCATGGAAATGCGAATATAATAGTGGTTATGAGTGATAAACAGCAACCAAAGAATGCGTTTGTCAGAGAACAGATTAAGGACAAACCAAAGAATTATAAACGTATGTGGGTCCGGTTGGGGGAATCTGCTGCCTGTGGGGGTGTATTTGCGCTGGCTGTGTGTCTGGTGCTGCTTTTTATGATTCCGGTTCTGCGGCAGGAGGAAGGTTCTGTGCCGGATACCGGAGCACAGGATTCACAGCAGGCATCGGTGGAAGAAACGGAGCAGGGGTCTGAGGAAAAGGAGGAGACACAGACTCCGGAAGAGAGACAGCCGATGACGCTGGACGATTACCAACAGATTCAGACAGAGCTGTACGCCATTGGAAATACGGCAAATAAGTCCATCGTTACGATCACAGGGGTGGTCAGTGATACGGACTGGTTTAACAACTCTTATGAACGGGAAGGTCAGGGCTGTGGCACGATCATTGGAGAAAGTGGAGGTAAACTCTGGATTCTTACGGAGAAAAAAACGATTAAAGATGCTGCAAAGATCAAAGTTACCTTTGTAAATGATGCGGTGGCAGAGGCAAAGCTGGTCAGATACGATGGGAATACCGGTCTTGCGGCACTTACCGTGGATCTGGAGGATCTGGAGACTTCCACGCAGAATGCCATTACCGTGATGAAAACAGCAGGCTCGAATACTATACATAAGGGGAGCATTGTGATTGCTCTTGGCAGCCCGCTTGGAACGAATTATTCCATTTTGACCGGAACCATTACGGCGACCAACAATGAAATTTCCACTCCGGACAATAATTACAGTGTATACACGACAGATATTGTTGCCAGTGAAAATGGAAGCGGTGTGCTGATCAATATGGATGGCGAACTTGTCGGTGTTGTGATGCAAAGCTATAGTGCGGCTTCTGCAAATACGCTCACTGCAGTGGAAATATCAGAACTGATGCCAGTGATTGATCTATTATTTGCGGACAAAGAGGTGCCGTATTTTGGTGTGCACATTTCTACTGTTACCCAGCATATTGCGCAGAAATACGATATTCCGAAGGGCGTATATATCAAAAAAGTCGAGATAGATTCGCCTGCCATGGATGCGGGACTGCAGAGCGGGGATGTGATCCGTTCCGTTGCAGGCCAGGAGGTTGTAAGTGCAGAGCAATTCCGGGAGGTGCTGTTGCAGCTGACACCGAAAGAAACCTATTCGGTTACGGTTATGCGGGAAGGTACTAAGGGGTATAAAAAGATTACCTGTAAATTAAAAGCAGGGGTTTTGCAGTAAAATTGGAAATAAGGAGTTATTATGAAATATATTGAATCTCTCCGAGAAGGAGAAAAAGTAAATGAAGTATATCTGTGTAAATTCAAACAGGCGGCACTGACCAAAGCCGGAAAAGCATACGACAATGTGATCCTGCAGGATAAAACAGGAACGATTGATGCCAAGATCTGGGATCCGGGTTCTGTGGGAATTGATGAGTTTGACGCGCTGGATTATGTGGCGGTTACGGGAGATGTCACCAGCTTTCAGGGAAATCTGCAGATGTCGATCCGGCGTGCACGCCGTGTTTCAGAGGAGGACATTGATCCTAAGGAGTATCTTCCTTGTACGGACAAGGATGTGGAGGAGATGTATGCCGAATTGACAGGATATATTGATTCTGTGAAAAATCCTTACCTGAACCAGCTGCTGCACAGATTTTTCGACAATCAAACATTTGTGGACCGGTTTAAATTTCATTCGGCAGCAAAGAGTGTACATCATGGATTTGTCGGGGGTCTGTTGGAACACACCGTCAGCGTGACAAGAAACTGTAATTATTTTGCGCAGAATTATCCGTTTTTGAACCGGGATCTTCTGATTACGGCGGCGATTTTCCACGATATCGGTAAATTAAAAGAGTTGTCGTCGTTTCCGGCAAATGATTATACCGATGCAGGACAGCTGCTTGGGCATATTATGATTGGTGCCGAGTGGGTAGGCGAGGGAATCCGTTCCATTGAGGGATTTCCGGTAGTTCTGGAAAATGAGTTAAAGCACTGCATTCTGGCGCACCACGGAGAACTGGAGTATGGATCTCCGAAGAAACCGGCACTGGTTGAAGCGATGGCTTTGAGCTTCGCGGACAACGTGGATGCAAAGATGGAAACCATGCGGGAGATTCTGGCAAATGTACCGGACAATAATCTTGAATGGCAGGGGTACAGCCGTCTGCTGGAGACAAATATACGCAAGACAAGCAAATAAGATGAGATAAAGTCGGAGCCGAAAGATATTTTGACTCCGACTTCGCAGGTTAAAAGGATGAAAAAAAACGATTTATTTTCTTTGAAAATTACAGATATGGGAGTCGACGGGGAAGGCATCGGAAAGTACGATGGGATGACATTTTTCGTCAAGGATGCGCTGATCGGAGATGAAATCCGTGCCCGTGCCACAAAACTGAAAAAGCACTATGGATATGCCCGTGTGGAGGAAATTATCACACCATCTCCATACCGTGTAGAACCGCAATGTCCGTTGCACCGGCGCTGCGGTGGCTGTCAGATACAGGCACTTTCCTACGAGGAACAACTTGCATTCAAGGAAAACAAGGTGCGCAGTAATCTGCAGAGGATTGGAGGATTTTCCAAAGAAGAGTTAGAGCAGGTATGTTTGCCGATCGTTGGGATGGAGCATCCTTTCCGCTACCGCAACAAGGCACAGTTTCCGGTGGGACTGGATAAAGAAGGAAAACTTGTGACCGGATTTTATGCGGCACGTACGCATGCCATCATTCCGGTGGAAGACTGTCTGCTTGGGGTAGAGGAAAATAAGGATGTGCTTATGGCGGTAAAGGAATGGATGCTGCTAAAGCAGATTCCGGCTTACGATGAGACTACCGGAACAGGACTGGTACGCCATATTTTGATCCGCTATGGATTTACCACCGAAGAGGTGATGGTATGCCTGATTATTAACGGAGACCGGCTGCCGGAAAAAGAAGCTCTCATCGAGCGGCTTTCGGTGCTGCCGGGGATGACTTCCATTTCCTATAATGTAAATACCGAGCGCACCAATGTCATTCTTGGAAAACACACGGAATGTATCTGGGGCATGCCATACATCACGGATTATATTCATCTGCGTAATACCGGAGATTTTTCAGTGGAAGATACGGCGATTGCCTATCACATTTCTCCGCAGTCGTTTTATCAGGTCAATCCGGTACAGACGGAGAAACTTTATAGTACGGCGCTGGAATATGCGGGGCTGACCGGAGAAGAATCGGTATGGGATCTGTACTGTGGGATTGGAACCATTTCGTTATTTTTGTCGCAGAAGGCAAGGCAGGTGTACGGAGTGGAAATTGTTCCGCAGGCGATCGAGGACGCAAAAAATAATGCTGCGTTAAATGGAATTACCAATGCACAGTTTTATGTTGGAAAAGCGGAGGAGGTACTTCCAGCGTTTTACAACAGCAATAATCTGGATGCAGGAATGCGCCATCCGGATGTGATTGTGGTAGATCCGCCTCGGAAGGGGTGCGATGAGCAGTGTTTGTCCACGATGCTTGCCATGCGTCCGGAGCGGATTGTCTATGTGAGTTGTGATTCTGCTACGCTTGCCAGAGATCTGCGTATTTTAGTAGACGGTGGATATGAGCTGCAAAAAGTGCGGGCATTTGACCAGTTCGCTCACACCGGACATGTAGAAACTGTTGTTTTACTTTCCAAGGGTATAATCGACTCGCAGAAAGTAAAGGTTGAGATGTCTCTCGAAGATATGGATATGTCTGGATTTCAATAGCATGTATTTATAAGTAGATGGATATTATATTATAAGTAATACTAAATTGACCGCATAGCCTTATGCTCGTAAAATAAT
>OGZW01003299.1_pt1 | contig 12039 bp, 10 predicted proteins | sample 1577001 | NCBI WGS metagenome assembly OGZW01 (sample SAMEA3541519, study PRJEB24748) | human gut metagenome | biome: human gut; feature: human-associated habitat; material: faeces | place: China | collected 2012
TGATCTCGTGAGGAATGGTGCTGCCGGACAGGGAGATGGTGATCATGTTCTTCTTGGCGTCCTCGATGCCCTTGCGGATCGCCTCGGGCACTTCAGCGGCCTTGCCAAGGCCGAAACCGACCTTGCCCTTGCCGTCGCCCACCACCATCAGAGCGGAGAACTTCATGACACGACCGCCCTTGACCGTCTTGGATACACGGTTGGTAGCAACTACTTTTTCGATATACTCGCTGGGTTCTCTTTCAAATCTTGCCATTGTCAGTTATCCTCCTCTCTTAGAATTCCAGGCCGCCCTCACGGGCGCCTTCGGCCAGCTCGGCCACACGGCCGTGATACAGGTAACCGCCACGGTCGAACACGACGGTGTCGATGCCCTTGGCCTTGCAGCGCTCGGCCACCAGCTTGCCCACGGCACGGGCGGCGGTCTTGTTGCCGCCGTTGCCCTCGATCTCCTTATCCAGAGAGGAGGCGGAGACCAGGGTGTTGCCGGCCACGTCGTCGATGACCTGAGCGTAGATGTTCTTCTCGCTGCGGAACACGTTCAGACGGGGACGCTCAGTAGTGCCGAACACCTTGGCACGGACTCTCTTATGACGCTTCAGACGCTGAGCGTTGGTATTGGGTCTTTTAATCATTACGGCACACCTCCTTACTTCTTGGCGCCGGTCTTACCGACCTTGCGGCGGATGACTTCGTCGACATACTTGATGCCCTTGCCCTTATAAGGCTCGGGAGGACGCTTCTCGCGGACCTCGGCAGCAAACTGGCCGACAGCCTGCTTGTCGCATCCATGAATGATGATTTTATTGGGACCCGGAACCTCAACAGTGATGCCCGGAATCTCAGGAACGATCACCTGGTGGGAGAAACCCAGGTTCATGACCAGGTTCGTACCCTCCTTGGCAACACGGTAACCGACGCCGTTGACGTCCAGCTCCTTCTTAAAGCCCTCGGTAACACCGATGACCATGTTGTGGAGCAGGGTGCGGGTCAGGCCGTGAACGCTGCGATGCAGCTTATCGTCGGAAGGACGTTCCACGGTGATCGTCGTACCTTCCTGTTTAATGATCATCTCAGGCCGCAGGCTCTGAGTCAGTTCGCCCTTAGGTCCCTTGACGGTGACCACATTGCCCTCAGCAACGTTCACGGTAACACCGGCGGGAACGGTAATGGGCATTCTACCAATTCGAGACATTGTTCGATGCCCTCCTTACCAGACGCTCTTAATGCGGACTCCGACATCAGTTCCAAGAAAAGTACAATTCTCTACCAGTACATTTTTAATGCCTCGACTCATCTCACTTCCGATAACGAAACCGCCATGTCCCTTATTAACAAGGCAGTCATGGATATATACATCCTCACAAGGTCCTTCAATCTGTCTTGCTACGGCATTCTTGCCTGACTTTAAACAGATTGCATCATCACCTGTTTCAAATGTACAGTTATGTATATGAACCTTCTTGCATGATTCAACATCAATTCCATCACCGTTCTGCGCATAATATGGATTGCTCACCGTAACATTTCTTACTGTAAGATTCTTACAGAAAAATGGGTGTATATTCCATGCCGGTGAATTCATAAATGTTACACCATCAAGAAGAATTCTTTTACAGTGACGAAGGCTTACCATTACTGGTCTGTAGAAATCATAATATTCGCTTGCTTTCTCAAGTGCATTCTCAGCGTCAAGCTGGATATTATGCTCATTACCTTTAAATGAGCTTTCTGTCGGCATCCATATGCCGCCCTCTTTAGTATCAATTGTATACTGGCTCTTTTTCATAAGAGCTTCCCACTGTCTGTCAGTCAACTTAAACTGTTTTACAGGACGCCACAAATCACCGCTTCCATCAATAACACCGCCACCGGTTATACCGATGTTAATAGCATTTTCAGCTGTGATAGGAGACTTGGCTCTTATACACTCCTGACCTTCATAGTTAGTGATAATAAGTGGATACTGGTCAATATCTTTAGAAAATTTAAGTATTGCATTCTTCTCAATTCTTAACTCAACATCGCTCTTAATCTCGATTGGCGCTGTAAACCAGATTCCCTCAGGAATCACAACAGTTCCGCCGCCCTTTTCTGAGATATAGTTAATAGCCCTGTTTATAGCATCAGCATTTCTTGATGCATCTTCAATAGTATAGCAGTATGGTCTTGCACCATAGTTGTCAACATATACTATTCTGTCAACAAATGCTGGGAGTTTTACATCAAAATTAACTTTTTTCATTCCACATCTCCTTTTAGTTTTAAGTTCATGTGTTACTTTAAAAGCTCCTGTAACAAAGCATTTACCATTCCCGGATTAGCCTTGCCCTGCATTGCCTTCATTGTCTGTCCGACAAGATAGCCGATTGCCTGCTTTTTGCCGCCTTTATAATCAGCAACTGACTGTGGGTTATCAGCAATAACCTTCTCAACTGTTGCTCTGAGTGCGCCTTCATCATTAACCTGCTTTAAACCGTGCTCCTCAACATATGCGTCAACATCAACATTTTCAGCAAATACATGCTCAAATATCTCCTTAGCTGCTGCATTGTTGATTTCCTTTTTCTCAACAAGAGTAATAATCTTGGCAAGGCTTTCAGGTGAAAATGTTAATTCCTCGGCTCTGAATTCTCTTCCAGTCTTAGCTGATTCTTCCTTCATGAGTCGCATTGTCTCACCCATAATCCAGTTAGAAACCTTCTTTGGCTGGTTGCAGATTGCTGTAGCTTCCTCAAAGATTTCTGTGAACTTCTTAGAATCTGTAAGAATCTCTGCATCGTATTCAGGAAGTCCGAATTCTTCAATATAACGTACCTTCTTCTCGTCCTTGAACTCTGGCTGTTTTGCCTTAAGCTCTGCTAAATACTCATCACTGATGTGAATTGGAACAAGGTCTGGGTCTGGGAAATATCTGTAATCCTGCGCATCTTCTTTTGAACGCATAGCATATGAATATTCCTTGTCATCATTCCATCTTCTTGTTTCCTGTACAACCTTCTCGCCTGCTTCGATTAAGTCAATCTGTCTAGCTGTCTCGGCCTTGATTGCTCTTTCAATCGCTGCAAATGAATTGAGGTTCTTAGTTTCTGTTCTTGTTCCGAACTCGCTTGAACCACGCTCTCTTACAGAGAGGTTGACATCTGCTCTCATAGAACCTTCCTGAAGTTTGCAGTCAGAAGCACCAAGATACTGGATTGTTGTTCTTAACTTAGTAAGATAAGCAATAACTTCTTCTGCTGAACGCATGTCTGGTTCAGAAACGATTTCGATAAGAGGCACACCTGAACGGTTATAATCTACATATGACACGCCTTCCCACTCATCATGAACAAGCTTTCCTGCATCCTCTTCCATATGAATCTCGTGGATTCTTATTGTCTTTTCTGTTCCATCTGATAATGTAACATCAACATGACCGTTACGGCAGATTGGAAGATAAAGCTGTGAAATCTGATAATTCTGTGGGTTATCAGGGTAGAAATAATTCTTTCTGTCAAACTTGCAGTCCTGTGTAATTGTACAGTTAGTTGCAAGTCCTACTGCTGCTGCATATTCTACAACCTTCTTATTAAGAACAGGAAGAGAACCTGGCATACCTGTACACACAGGGCAAGTATGTGAGTTAGGCGCTCCGCCGAACTCAGTTGAGCATCCGCAGAAAATCTTTGTCTTAGTAGCTAATTCAACATGGACTTCAAGTCCGATTACAACTTCATAATCTTTCATACTTATGCCTCCCTCCTATTCAAATCTTCCTCGTGCCTGCTCATAAGCGTAACCTGCACGGATAAGATTATTCTCTTTAAAGCAGTCACCAATGAGCTGTAAGCCGATTGGAAGACCATTCTTGTCCTTGCCGCATGGAACTGAAAGTCCCGGAAGTCCTGCAAGGTTTACTGAGATAGTGTAGATATCTCCAAGATACATCTTAATAGGGTCAGAAAGTGATGAACCAAGCTTTGGTGCTGTTGTAGGTGCAACAGGTCCAAGAATTACATCGTATTTTGCAAATGCTTCATCAAATGCTTTCTTAATAAGAGCCTTAACTCTTAATGCCTTAAGATAATAAGCGTCATAATATCCTGAACTTAATACGAAAGAACCGAGCATGATTCTTCTCTTAACCTCTGCACCAAAGCCCTCTGAACGTGTCTTTTTGTACATGTTGTGGAGTCCTTCGTATTCTTTAGTTCTGTAACCATATTTAACACCATCGAATCTTTCAAGGTTAGAACTTGCCTCTGCTGCTGCAATTGTATAGTAAGTAGGAATCGCATACTCTACAAGGCTTAAATCAAATTCTTCTACGATTGCGCCCTTGCTCTCAAGAACTTTGGCAGCATTAAGAACAGCCTCCTTAACCTCAGGGTCAAGACCTTCTCCAAAATAATCTCTTGGAATACCAATTCTCATTCCCTTGACATCATCAACTAATGCCTTTGTAAATGAATAATCATCTCTTCCAATTGATGTTGAGTCCTTATCGTCCTTGCCTGCGATAGCTTCCATGATAGTTGCACAGTCTGTTACATCCTTACATAAAGGTCCAATCTGGTCTAATGATGAGCCGTAAGCAATAAGTCCATAACGTGAAACAGTTCCATAAGTTGGCTTTAAACCTACAACACCACAGTAAGAAGCCGGCTGTCTGATTGAACCACCTGTATCAGAACCAAGTGCTGCAAAACACTCATTAGCTGCAACTGCCGCAGCAGAGCCACCTGATGAACCACCAGGTACATGCTCAGGATTACGTGGATTCTTAGTTGCACCAAATGCACTTGTCTCAGTTGTAGAGCCCATCGCAAATTCATCCATGTTAGTCTTTCCGATAATTACTGCTCCTGCATTTTCAAGTCTTACTACTGCATCTGCTGTGTAGGTTGGAACGAAATTACCAAGTATCTTAGATGAGCATGTAGTAAGCATGCCCTCTGTACACATATTATCTTTGATTGCAAATGGTACTCCGGCTAAAGGTCCTGTAAGCTTACCTGCCTTGATATCCTCATCTGCTTTCTTAGCTGCTGCAAGAGCTTTTTCCTTGTCAAATGTGACATAGCAGTTAAGCTCATCTTCAGATTTTTCAATCTGTGCAATAACAGCTTCCATAGCCTCTGTTGCTGTTGTCTCACCCGCTTTAATCTTAGCAGCCAGTTCAACAGCTGTATAATCTAATAAACTCATATGCGTCCTTTCTATGATTCAACAGTTTTAGGTACAATAAATCCTGATTCATTACATTCAGGTGCATTAGCAAGAGTTGCCTCGCTTCCGTCACCATTAGTAACAACATCTTCTCTCATTACATTATTAACAGGGAACACATGTGACATAGGTTCTACCCCTGTAGTATCAAGCTCTCCGAGCTTGTCAATATAATCAAGCATGCTAGCCATATCCTTCTTGGCAGCTTCCTTCTCTTCATCAGAGAGTTCAAGCTTGGCAAGGATACCAACATACTCAATTGTCTCATCACTAATTACATTAGCCATGTGTGCGTCTCCTTTCGTTGTCGTTATATACGCCTGGAGAAATTGGATAAATCATCACAAGACACGCTTTCGCTACTTGTCGCTCGCAGCGGTACTAAGCGAAATCGGCCACCTCCGTCTGAAAAGCCAGCTTTTCAGACTCCGCCAGCCGATTTTGCTAAGTGCCGGCGGCTCCAAAGTGTCTTGTTCACGCTTTATCCAATTTCTCCAGGCTCACACATCTCCCCCGGAACGAGACGCGACATCGCTGCGCTCGTCGCCGGTGGCGAAGTGTAGTGGAAGTCTCTACCTCTTTGCATCAGAGGAGGTCATGTTAAGTTAGCGGTTGTTGGCAACGAACAGGCTGCGAGGTTTTATAAGTTCGCAAGCAAGGTGCTTTGGAGCCGCCGGCACTTAACGAGTTGGAAGCGGCTGCCTTTAGGCAGCCAAATTCCAAGGAGTTTAGTGTCCGCTGCGAGCGACAAGCAGCGAAAGCGTGCCTTGCGGTGAACTTATAAACCTCGCAGCCGTCCGTCTACCACTAATCCCTAACCTTAATATGAACTTCCCTAAGCTGCTGCTCTGTTACCTCATTTGGTGCTCCGCACATTAAATCCTGTGCTGTTCCGCTCATTGGGAATGGAATTATCTCACGGATATTCTCTTCATTTCTAAGGAGCATAATCATACGGTCAACACCTGGTGCCATACCTGCGTGTGGTGGTGCACCAAACTGGAATGCATTGTATAATGCTCCAAATTTTGCCTTTAATACTTCTTCGTCATATCCGGCAATTTCAAATGCCTTAACCATTATCTGCATGTCATGGTTACGGACTGCTCCTGATGATAACTCTACACCGTTGCATACGATATCATACTGGTATGCAAGAATATCAAGTGGATCTTTTGTATTAAGTGCCTCAAGTCCACCCTGTGGCATTGAGAATGGATTATGTGTAAATCCAATCTTCTTAGTTTCTGGATCTCTTTCAAACATTGGAAAGTCATTAACATAACAGAATCTGTATGCATTTTTCTCAATGAGGTCAAGTCTCTCACCAAGTTCGTTTCTGATCTGTCCTGCAAAGTATGCTGCTCTGTCTTCCTTATCAGCGATAAAGAAGATTGTATCTCCTGGCTGAAGTCCTGCAAGGTCTTTGATTTCTCCCTTAAGTTCTTCTGGAATAAATTTATCAATTGGTCCCTTGTAGCTTCCGTCTTCAAGAACCTCAAGGTATCCAAGTCCGCCCATTCCGATTCCTGTAGCGAACTTAAGTAACTTCTCATGCTGTCCCTTTGAAAGCTTTGCATGTACATTGATTGCTCTTACAGTCTTGTTCTGGAAAGGCTTGAATGTACATTTGTTAAAGAATTCTGAAAGGTCGATAATTCTAAGTGGATTACGAAGATCTGGCTTATCTGAACCAAACTCAAGCATTGCCTGCTTGTAGCTGATGATTGGATAAGGTGCCTGTGTAACTTCGTATCCTTCTGGTGCGAATTTTGCAAATGTTTCTGTAAGAACCTCTTCACCAATTCTGAATACATCTTCCTGTGTAGCAAAGCTCATCTCGAAATCTAACTGGTAGAATTCTCCTGGTGAACGGTCAGCTCTTGCATCCTCATCTCTGAAGCAAGGTGCAATCTGGAAATATTTATCAAAACCAGATACCATAAGTAACTGCTTATACTGCTGTGGTGCCTGTGGAAGAGCATAGAATTTGCCCTTATATTTTCTTGAAGGTACGATATAATCTCTTGCACCCTCTGGTGATGAAGCACAAAGAATAGGTGTCTGGATTTCAAGGAATCCCATGTCTGTCATCTTCTGACGAAGGAATGCGATAACCTTTGACCTGAATATCATGTTATCCTTAACCTTCTGGTTTCTTAAATCAAGATATCTGTACTTAAGACGTACATCCTCTCTTACTTCCTTAGAAGTCTGCACTTCAAATGGAAGCTGCTGGTATACCTGTCCAAGTATTGTTATCTTCTTAGCTTCAAGCTCAATTGTTCCTGAAGGAATCTTAGGATTGTATGTCTCCTCATCTCTCTGCTCCATAATACCTTCGATAGCGATACACTCTTCCTTGTGAATACCATCAAGTAATGTTGTATCACGAAGTACTACCTGAAGCACCCCATACATATCTCTTAAATCAATAAATGAAACTCCTCCATGGTCACGGATGTTCTCAACCCATCCTGCAACCTTTAACTCCTTGCCGATGTAACTTTCATTAACTTCACTTAAGTTAACATCTCTGTACATGTTTGCCATTGCAATCTCCTTTCTTTTCTGGACAGGCAAAATGTTATGTCCTGTCAAATAAAATAATAATACCTAACATCCTGCTATGCTTTTTCGCACAAAAAAGCCCCAGGATGTAATATACATCCCGGGGCGAATAAACTTATGTTATCCGCGGTACCACCCGCATTGAAAGGTGCTTAAGCCTTTCATCTCATTGCACTTAACGCGTGTAACGGAATGACCTACCCAGCCGTTCCCCGGCTGCTCAACCATTCAACTCCAGAGCGTTCCTCTTAACAATTCCCTGCGTATGCTTTCAGTCGGTGGCATCACTTTCCTGTCAGGTTCCATGAAAAGAAGTCTCTTTCCCAGTCTTTAATATATTCATATAGATGAATAATAGCATATCCTTATGAATCGTGTCAATCCATAACTTTATTTTTCCATTTTAAAAATTTATTATGATTCAATTTCTGAAGTTTATTCAACAATTAATTCTACACTTCATAATCAAGGCAGGATCTTACTGCCGTATATGGGCGTACCTTTCCGTCTGCTACAGCAACGTGGAGTGGATTAGTACTGTATGCCTTAAGTGCATCTGCATCTGTAAATGTTGTATCAAGCATAACATCTACTGTTGATGTTGCTAAACCATTGATATTAACCTTTATATCTACAAGACCCGGTATATTTCCTGCAAGTCCTTCAAGACCTTCCTTAATACCTACCTTTACATTTTCCTTCTCTTCTGCTGTAAGTTCTTCCTTTAACTTCCACAATATAACGTGTTTAACCATATATCTTAATCTCCTTTTCTATCAGTTTCTTTATTCTTCCATTTCTTTTTCCAGCATTTTTATCTGTTAAATATCAATTTGCACAACTATTAAATGTATAATTTCATCAAAATATTAAAAACTATGCTCTGTATACCCAGTTATCTTTTCTTGGGTGACACTGAGGTTCTTCTCCATCTACATAACCAAGTATACAATGTCCGATTCCTTCATAATCACCTTCTATGCCGAGTGATTTAAGTATCTCTCTGCCTTCTTCGCTCTCAAATTCTTCCTTAGCTCTATGTATCCAGCAGCTATCCACACCAAGTGCGTGTGCCTCAAGCATAAGATTTCCCATAACCAGAGTACCATCATATATGTACGTAGGCATACTCTTATCAGCAAGGACAACAAGCACAACTGGTGCACCATAAAATGGATCAAAATCTTCTGACTTTCCCATTATTCTAGAATTCATCTTAGAAAGCTTATCTCTTAATTCCTTGTCAGTAACTGCAAGTATAATTGGCGACTGTCTGTCCTTTCCTGTAGCCGCATATGTTCCCGCTTCAATAATTTTATCTATAATCTCCGCAGGAACCATATCACTTTTATACTTTCTTACGCTTCTTCTTGTCTTAATAACCTCTAATATATCACTCATAGCAGACTTCCTTTCTATAATTATATTTATATGATGTCTGGGTCAAAAGCCCCCGACTTTGATACCTACGAATTGTTCCGTGCTACGCACTTACACAATTCTGGTATCATTTATATATCATTTATCCTGTTATATGAAGCATACCGATAAGCACAACTGCAGCCAGTCCATAATATGTAACAACCGCAACAAGGTCATTAATTGTTGTTATAAGTGGACCAGAAGCTACAGCCGGATCTATCTTTATCTTATGGAAGAACATTGGTGTAAGCACACCAATAAGACTTGATATAAGCATTGCCAGCAATAATGATACACCTACACAGCCCGATATTGCAAATGCGTAATGTACTGGCTTGCCCTTAACAAGGGTAATATATATTCCAAGTAATATAAATGCCATAGAACCAAGCAGCAAGCCATTAGCAAAACCAATTCTCATCTCTTTTAACACAAATTCAAGCTTCTGCTTAGCTGATATATCTTCGTCCATAAGAACTCTGATTGTAACGGCAAGTGACTGTGTTCCAACATTTCCTGCCATATCAAGTATGAGTGACTGAAAGCATACAATAATCGCAAGCTGTGACACTACATTTTCAAATATGCCAACTACAGATGATACTCCCATACCAAGGAACAGTAACAGAATAAGCCATGGAAGCCTTTTCTTCATACTTGCAAAAAGCCCCTCTGTAAGGTCATTCTCCTCTGTCAAACCGGCAAGCTTTGCATAATCATCGCTCATCTCTTCATCTACCGCTTCTATGATATCAGAAGATGTGATAGCACCTATTATTTCTTTGTCTTTATTTAATACTGGAATTGAATCTTCGCTGTAATCCTTTAAATCTTCGATACATTCGCTCATCTTTTCGTGAGCATATACATATGGATATGATGTACTTATTATATCCTCAAGCTTCTGGTAATCTCTTGCTACAATAAGATCTTTTAAATCTATTGCACCATAATATATGTTATTATCATCAACCACATATATTGTATTGACGTTATCATTTTCTTCTGCCTGTGCAACAAGCTCTTTCATAGCTTCTTTTATTGTAAGCTTATTGTTTATGCATATGAAATTAGTAGTCATCTTACTGCCAATCTCATCATCGTCATATGAATAAATCAGACACACATCATCTTTGGCATCCTTTTCCATATGTGATATAAGTGCCTGTCTTTCTTCTTCTGATACATTATCAAGAATATCTACAGCATCATCAGCATCCATTTTTTCAAGGACATCTGCCGCCTCATCTACAGATAATTCTGTCATAAATTCTTCAATGTATTCAGGTGTATCTTCCAGATATGAGAAAATCTCTGCCGTCCAGTCTACACCAAGAATCTTGTAAAGCCTTATTCTTGTATCTTTGTCCAAAAGCTTAATTGCATCTGCTATATCATTCTCGTGATATTTAGATAACTTCTTGCGGATTACTTCATCAGATTTACTACTTCTAAGAACTCTAACAATATCCTTGCTATAATCCTTATGTATAACTACATTTGATAGAATCTTATTCATCATTATTCTCCTTTCATTCTGGCAAGAACAATGACTAAGATTAGAAAATACGCGACTTTAACAGACTATTGCACACGTCCCTTAAGAAACGCAGACAATAGCTTTGTCGGCTTATAATCTATGTCATTGTTCCCTATTCGAGGACTATCATGCCCGTCCATTATCGTCACCTCACTTTTAATATATTGTATATTAAGAAAATATATTGAACACACCAATCTAATATACCCAATATATACTCTTAACATTTGTCGAATTAATTGTATAATCTCATTTTCTGACTGTCAACTAAAATCATTGTAAAATATTATCATATACCTCTCATATACTAGTTACAATCAACCAGGACATACTTACATTCTTTGCAAGCATTATTCATTTACAGTTTTTAATTCCACTTGACGTCATATAGGTTCCTGCTAATATTACCAATACCGATATGACTGCAATAATGCCGGAAATGAAATCTCTGATACCATTTCTTATTATATCTTTTTGCTGAGCCCGCTTTATCCTTTTCGCCACAGATAAGAAGTGCCGGACAACTGATACGATATTGCAGGTCTGCTTTGATTGCCTCAGCAAGCATTCTGTAACCAAAACCATTTTGCAGTTCCATATGGTTTAGGGGCTGGTGCTATTGATGCATCTGTAAACCGTTATGTGGCCAATAAACTGATTAATTTTATCTTACATCAGTTTGGAGGTTTACTTTATTAAATTATTGCGAATCAGACAAACATAAATCTACCGATTCCATACCATTATAAATTCCTTTTCGCCTGTGTTATCGTCCACACTTTCGGATTGAATACTAAATTTCTCACGTAGATAAAATTTGATTGCTTTCTCATTTTCCTGATAGACACTTAATTTTAATTTTGATTTGAATTCCTTTGCATGATTTAGAAGTTGTTTTCCGATACCTTTTGATTGCATTGTTTCTTTTACAAAAACACCTTCGATATAGTCATCATTCAATCCAATGAAGCCATCTATCTGCTTTGTACAGTCATCCTCATGTACATATATTTCTGCGTGAGGAAGCATTTCTCTTACCATATTGCAGTTAGTACGCCAGTAATCGGACGGTATGAAATGATGTGCTTGAATATTCGTATCAAGCCATATCTGCATCACTGCGTCTATATCGTTATCGCTGTATTGTCTTACCAATTCTCTATCTCCTAACTACTACTTATTTCTTGTTCCAAAAGTGGAAGTATCTACATACCTTAAAATCGTTTTTATAACTTCATCAATCACAATCGGCTTTGACAAATGTGCGTTCATTCCTGCATCCAGTGATGCCTGAA
>OGZW01003300.1_pt1 | contig 12036 bp, 10 predicted proteins | sample 1577001 | NCBI WGS metagenome assembly OGZW01 (sample SAMEA3541519, study PRJEB24748) | human gut metagenome | biome: human gut; feature: human-associated habitat; material: faeces | place: China | collected 2012
TTTCTGCAAAGCTGACCCCGACACTGGAGCCGCCACAGCAAGGCTTTACAACACATAGAATATTTATCGTTGATGGTAAATGGACATATGGCATTAGAATTGGCAATTCAATCTATGCATTTTCCAGAGGGAAGTGAGATTATTACAACGCCATTTACATTTATTTCAACTACGCATGCAATTATACGGAATGGTCTAAAACCAGTATTTTGCGATATAAAACCAGAAGATTATACAATAGATGAAAATAAAATTGAGGATTTAATTACTGAAAAGACAGTAGCAATTGTTCCTGTTCATGTTTATGGAAATATATGTAACGTGGATGAGATTGAAAAAATAGCATATAAATATGATCTTAAAGTTATTTATGATGCTGCACATGCGTTTGGAGAAAGGTATAATGGAAAAGGAGTAGGGGAATATGGAGATATCTCAACATTCAGTTTTCATGCAACAAAAGTATATAATACAATTGAGGGCGGAGCAGTTTGTTGTCATACCAAAGAACAATATGAACGATTGTATAATCTCAAAAATTTTGGAATTCGTTCAGAGGAAATGGTTGTTTCTGTTGGGGCAAATGCTAAAATGAATGAGTTTCAGGCAGCTATGGGATTATGCAATTTAAATCATCTAGAAAATGAGATTGCGAAAAGAAAAAAAATAGTGGAGATGTATTTGGATAAATTTGGAAAGGAAGAATATATTCGTTTAAATTATCCAAAAGAAAATGTTAAGACAAATTATGCATATTTTCCAGTTCTGTTTGGAAATAAGGAACAAAGAGATAGGGTTTATCAGGCGCTAGCACAAGAAAATATATATTCTAGAAAGTATTTTTACCCAATAACAGCAGATCAGGTATGTTTTAAAAACAAATTTAAAAAGATGAATTTAGAAAAAGCAAGATATTGTGCAGATCGTATATTGGTATTACCACTGTATGCAGATTTAGAAGAAAAAGATGTAGATAGAATAGTAAAAATTGTAAAAAAGCAGGGAAATAATGGTGGAGAATTTAAAACATGTTTTAAAAGATGAACATAGACAATGTACAATAATAAAAGTTGATGATGTAACAATAGGTAAAGACTTTTTAATAATAGCCGGACCGTGTAGTGTTGAGTCAGAAAGACAGATTATAAATATTGCAACTCAAGTAAAAAAAGCAGGTGCTAATATGTTAAGAGGTGGTGTGTTTAAACCAAGAACATCGCCATACGCATTTCAAGGATTAGGTAATCAGGGACTTCTTTATTTAAAAAAAGCAAAAGAAGTACTCGGCGGCGACAAGGCGGGCCAGATCCTCACTGTCGGTGTTCAGGGCGATGTCCACCTCCAGCTCGGGATGCTTTTGGATGAAAAGCTCTGCGGCGCTGAGCGAGTAGTAAACCAGCGGCTTACCGCAGAAAACCTTCAGGTTTTTGTTCTTGAAGCCCTTGCTGCCGGCACGGCCGCAAATGGTAATAAGCAGACGATTCATTGTACATTCTCCCCCAAAGTCAGTTTCAGCACCTTCAGTGCCAGTGCGGGCGGGTTGCAGCTTTCGCCGCAGCCGGTCAGCGCATAGTCCACAAAATACTCCATCTCCCGCTCATAGCGGCGGTTTACATCCTCCTCATAGTGCTGCACCGTGCCGTCCAGCAGGGTCAGCGTGCCCTTGCCGAAGTCTGCCAGATAGCTGCCGTCCCGGCAGAAAAGTTCGATGCTGCGCCGGTAGCCGCGGCCGAAGTAGTCCAGATGCACCTCCGCCAGCAGCGTGGGATATTTTGCGATGTAAACAGAAAGATCGTCGGAGTCGATCTCCAGCTCGGAGTAGGTCCCCTTGAAATTGTACAGCTTTTCCGGCACGCCGAAAAGCTCGACCAGATAATCCCACTCATGGATCAGGTCGATGGTGACGCCGCCGCCCAGCGCCTTGCGGGCACTGTAGACCGTGCGGTAGTCCACGCCGGGCCGCCAGTCGGGCAGGTAGCTTGAGCAGATGACCCGCGCGCAGTAGGGGTGCAGCGCGGGCAGCCGATCCTTGAGGGCCAGCATGGCACCGCACCACCGCATCGGCGCTGCCACATAGGCCTTTTGGCCGGCGGGCAGCAGCTCGTCCAGCGCAAGGCCGGTCTGCTCGGCCGAGAAGATCGGTTTCTCGATAAACAGCGCCTCGCCGCGGCCCTTGACCTGCCGCAATGCCTCGGCGTGCAGGCTGGTGGGGTTCGTGATGAACACCATATCATAGTGTGCCGGGGCGGCGGTCAGGTCGGTGTACTGGGCGTGCAGCAGCTCCGCCGCGCCGGGGCGCAGCGGGCGGGTCAGGTCACTGCGCAGAGCATCGGCCTGCAGGGTCCAGCCGCGGTCGGCGCAGAGGTTGGCAAGGTTTTTCAAATGACGCGTCCCGATGGAGCCAAGCCCCACGAACAGCGCGGTGATGGTACGCATAGGTGTCCCCCTATTGCATAAATTTTTCTGGGGTTCTGTAGGGGCGAACATTGTTCACCCGAGGGCGTGTGCGGCAAAGGCAAAGTGCCCGGGCGGATATGGAATCCGCCCCTACGCGCAGGGGGCGATGCCTGCATCGCTCCGGGAACCCGGCAGCCGCCGCACAGTGGACGGGCGAACAATGTTCGCCCCTACAGTCTCAGCAAGGCAAAAAGCAGTTTTTACAGGAAAAAGGCTTACAAATTTTCAATTTTGTCCATCAGCTCAATCGCTTTCAGGTCTTTTTCAAAGCTCCAGCGGGGCTGCTCCTCGCCCTTCAGCACGGCGAAGAAGTTCGTCAGCTCGTCCACATAGGCATTCTCCACAATGTTGTCGCTGTAGCGGCTGTCGTGCTCAAAGCTGGCGTAGGTGTCCACCGGCTGCTTATCCCCATCGCGGAACTCATACAGCGCCTTGGGGTTGCCCTCCCAGAAAAGGTGGATGCCGTCACCGAAGCACTCAAAGCTGCGCACGGCCTTGCGGCTGACAACATCGGCCGCCAGCACGCCCTGCGCGCCGCCCTTGTGGCGCAGCAGCAGAGTCACGCAGTCGGGGTACGGCAGACCGAGATCGCTGATCGTGTCCTTCTGCACCGTGACCGACTCCACATCGCCGAAGGCATCGAGCAGCCAGGGCAGATCAATGCCGAATATCTCGCGCACGCCGCCGGTGCGGGCGTTGCCGACAAAGAAATTCTTATAGTTCTCCCACGGGTGCCAGTCGGGCAGATACTGCCCGATGTGATAGATATAATGCACCGGCTTGCCGAACGCTGCGACCTGCTGCTTGATATACTGCGTCTCGCGCCGGTAGAGCATGGTGGAGGAGAGGAAGAGCGGCAGCTGCTTTTCGGCAGCCTTGGCCATATTCTCGGCGTAGCCGTCCCGGACAAGGTTCAGCTCGGTAAAGACCGGCAGGCCGTTGTCCAGCAGCTCGCCGATGACGGCGGCGTGGGACAGCGGCGCCGTGCAGACCAGCGCGGCGTCCGGGTGCGCGGCGGCCACAGCCTCGGCGATGGACGGGTAGGCCTCGTCCGCCAGCGCCAGCTGCTTTGCCTCGGCGCGGCGGCCCTCGGCCGTGTCAACGCCGACGATCTGTATGGCGGCATCAATGCCCTTGGCCAGCCGGGCGCGGCGTTTGCCCATGCTGCCTAAGCCAACGATGAGAAGTTTCATACCAAAACGCTCCTTTGGGGGTCAAATTCAGGCACAGGGCCGTCATAAAATATTTTAGGTCTTGCAAAGTCAAAATTTTGCAGCACTGTGCAGATCTTTTCGCTTGTATTGCCGCCGTTGTAGGGGCTGCGCGCCGATGCCGCCACAGGGGCGAACGCTTTGGACAGAGCCTTGCGCAGCGCAGCCTCGATGGCCGCGCGGTCGGCATCGCAGCAAAGCACATTGGCGCAGACGGCGCGCCCTGCCTGCCGCCTGCCGATGTTGACGGTCGGCACCCGGAAGGTCGGCGTTTCGACCACGCCCGAGGAGGAATTGCCTGCGACCAGCGCGGCGTACTCCATCGCAGAGAGATAGCGCTTGAGGCCAAGGCTCTGCACAAAGCCGGCGCGGTCCGGGTGGGCAACGGCGAAATCCTGCATCATGCGGGTGCAGACCTCGCCGCCTGCATCGGCGTTGGAGCCGGTGATAAGCCAGAACACACCGTCCACGGCGGCCATAGCCGCGCACAGGGCCTGCACCTGCGCCGCCGGGCTGCCCGCATCGGGGGCAGTCTCGGGGTGGTAGGTCACGAGCGCAAAGGGCTGCATCAGGGGGAATCCTGTCGAATCGCACAATTCCCGGCGGCCCATTTTGGGCATTGTGCGGATATTTTCATCCCCCAGCCCGCCTACGCAGAACACTGTGCCGGGGGCCTCGCCCATACGGACGAGCCGCGCAGCGCTGTCGGCGCAGGACGGAAAATGCACCGCCGCCATCTTGGAGATGCAGTGGCGGTAGTATTCATCGGCCGCGCCCAGCGTAACATCCCCGCCCGAGATATGGGCGATCGGGATATGCCGCGCGGCGGCCGCGGCCGCCACAGCGAAAATTTCAAACCGGTCGCCCAGCAGCAGCACAGCATCGGGCCGGTGGGCGGCAAAGTAATCGTCAAAGACGGTCAGTGTGCGGGCGATGGTTTTTGCAACAGGCTCCCCGGCGTCCTCGGTGAAGATGGGGAGCCTTGCCGCAATGGGAAAGCCGTCCCGCTCGATCTCCTGCACAGTCTCGCCCAGACGCGGGCAGAGGTGCGCGCCGGTCACAACAAGCTGCAACGCCAGCATGTCCGACTTCGAGATTTTCTGTACCACCGGCCGCAGCAGGCCGTATTCCGCCCGCGTGGCGGTGACGATGCAGATGGTGCGCATAGAAATCTCACTTTCTCGGGGGACTGCCCGTATGGTTTTTTGCCGCTGCAAGCGGGCACGGCGCTGCATCAAACTTCTATTTTTTCATCCTCCGCAAAATCGCGTTTTGCGGTTTGGCCCAAAATTTCATGCCAGCGCATGGGGGAGATACCGTCACCGGGGCGCTTGGTGGTAAGGTTTTCCTCGGTAAAGACCTCGCCTGCCTGAATCGGCCGTGCGGCCACGATGCTCTTGCGGGCAATGGCCTTGTTGGGGGCCTCGCTGGCGGTCAGGTGCTTGTGGCCGTCCCCGAGCGCCGCCTCGACATGGCGCACGGCCTCGACCATCGCCTTGAACTCGGCGGGGTCGAGGCTGGCCTTCTGGTCAGGGCCGGGCAGGGATTTATCGAGCGTGAAGTGCTTTTCAATGACCTGCGCGCCCAGCACGGCGGCAGCCACATCGCACTCCCACCCGGGGGTGTGATCGGACAGGCCGACCGGCAGGCCGAACTGCTCATACAGCTCGATCATCGCGGTCAGGTTGGCGTCCTCATACGGGGTGGGATATTGGGTGTTGCAGTGCAGGATCGTGACCTCCGGGCAGCCGCCGTCATCCAGCACGCCAAGTGCATCGGTGATCTCGTCAAGGCTGCTCATGCCGGTGGAGAGCAGGACCGGCGTTTTCAGCGCGGCCATTGCCTCCAGATACGGCAGGTTCGTGATCTCGCCCGAGGGGATCTTGAGCAGCGGCAGCCCCAGCGTGCCGAGGAACCGGACGCTGGGCAGATCGAACGGCGCCGAGAGATACTGGATGCCGATGGAGTCGCAGTATTCCTTCAGCTCCCGGTGGGCATCGAATGAGAAATGCAGCCGGCGGATCATCTCCAACTGGCTCTCGGCGGCATCGGTGGTCTGCTTCTGGTACTCTGCCTTTTGGGCAAACTTACTCACAACCAGCTCCGGCACGGCGGTCTGGTATTTTACAATATCCGCGCCGCACGCCTTGGCCACGCGGGCCATCTCCTTGGCCATCTCGAGGCTGCCGTTATGGTTGACCCCGGCTTCGGCAATGATGGTGATAGGCATGGTAAAAAACCTCCGGTTTTTTAAGATAAAAGATAATAGATAAAAGATAAAAAAATAGGTGGAGCGCCGCGCGGCGCAAAATTTTATTTTCGCCCCTTGGCGAAAATCCCACATTTTTTATTATCTATTATCTTTTATCTATTATCTATCTTACTGCTGGTTTTCCAGCTTTCGGCGCATCTTTTCCAGCTCCTCCAGCTGGCCCATATCCATCCAGCTGCTCTCGCTGATGGGATAGACGCCGACCTTCTCACCGGCCTGACGGTACCGCTCGATCACATCGGGGAAGCCGATGAACTCGCCGTCGCGCATCTCCTCAACAACGCGGGGCTCCACAACATAGACGCCGGTGTTCGTCAGGAAATCCAGCTCGGGCTTTTCGCGCATGGCGGCGATGCCGCCGTCCTCGCCCAGCTCCACCACGCCGTAGGGCACCGTGTAGTGCTTGAAGGCGCAGATCATCGTGACAAGGTTGCCGTGGGCGCGGTGATACTCATAAATATCGCCGAAGTCCACATCCAGCAGCGTGTCGCAGTTTGTAAAAAAGAACGGCGTACCGATTTTTCCCTTCAGCAGGCAAAGCCCGCCGCCGGTGCCCATAAAGACATCCTCATCGGCGAAATCGACATGGTAGTCCTTTTCCAGCTCGTTGAAATAGGACTTGATCATCCCCTTTTTGTAGTTGACGATCATCGTAAAATCATGGCAGCCGAAATCCCGGAACCGGTCCATGATCATCTCGGCGATGGGCTGCTCCCCCACCGGGATCAGCGGCTTGGGCAGGATCTTGGTGTAGGGGTATAGCCGGGTGCCCAGACCGCCCGCCATCATGACAACGGGGATATCGACCTGCTTGCGGTTGTCCACATCAAGGCCGTGGGCAAAGATAATATCCGTGATGATGCCGCGCTTATTCAGCACCGGCAGCGCGTCAATGCAGTATTTCTGCAAGATACCGCGCGCCTTGCCGCGCTCCGCCACCGAGACACTGAGCGGGTGGTAGTTCGCCGCGTTGTCAACGGTCTGGTCGGGCGTGCCGCCCCGCAGGAAAAACTTGCGGATGTCGCCATCGGTGATGACGGCCTTCAGCTTGCCCTCCGGCGCGATGAACAGAATGCGCTGGCCGGTCTCGTCCAGCTTGCGCAGTGTTTCCAGCACCGTGGCGGTAGGTTCAATAAAGAGTTCTTCAACTTTTATCAAGGGTGGTCCCCCTTTGACATTTATTAAAGCCTTCCCCTGAGGGGGAAGGTGGCGCGCAAGCGCCGGATGAGGGGCGGCGCTTCCGTGTTTGCCCGTTCACGGACTGCTGCGGAAAGTCCGCCCCTCATCAGTCACCTTCGGTGACAGCTTCCCCCTCGGGGGAAGCCTTATTTCAGCAGCCCCAGCACCGCTTCGATCACGCGGTCGCAGTCCTCCATGCTCAGATTGGTCGAGCAGGGCAGGTTGACAATATACTTGCGGTAGTCCAGCGCCTTGTCCAGACCGTAGGCCTCGTTGCGGGGGTAATCGGCCTGCTCATGGATGAGCGCCCACACCGGGCGGGTCTGGATCTGCTGTGCCTGCAGCTTTTCAATCACGGTGTCGCGGTCAAGACCGGCATCCTTCACATACAGGCTGAAGAACCAGTGGTTGGCGCGGCATGCCTCCTCACGGAAGGGCAGGATGCGCAGCCCCTTGACGCCGTCCAGCGCCGCCACATAGCGGTCATACAGCGCCTTTTTGTGGGCGATGAATCCCTCAAGCCGCTCCAGCTGGGCAATGCCGAGGCTGGCCTGCACATTGGTCATGCGGTAGTTGTAGCCGACCTCATCATGCAGGAACTGCAGCATATCTGCCTTGGCCTGGGTGGAGAGGTGCTTGGCATGCTCGGCCCAGTCGGCGTGGTTGGATACCACCGCGCCGCCCGCGCCGGTCGTGATGATCTTGTTGCCGTTGAAGCTGTAGCAGCCGATGTCGCCGATGGTGCCTGCAAACCGGCCCGCATAGGGGCCGTCGGTGCAGCGGGTGCCGAGGGCCTCGGTCGCGTCCTCGATCACAATAAGGCCGTACCGCCCGGCAATGGCCATCAGGCGGGGCATGTCGGCCAGATTGCCAAAGACATGCACGACCTCCAGCGCCTTGACATGCGCGCCGGTCTTTTTATTGTACAGCTTGCCGTCCCGCAGCTCGCAGTGGTTAGCACAGAAATTCTCCACCGCGTCGGGGTCAATGCACAGGCTGTCGTCGCAGCCAATGAAAATCGGCTCGGCCCCCACATAGCGGGTCAGCGGGTTGACGGCGGCGATGAAGGTCAGCGTCGGGACGATGACCTCATCCCCGCGGGTGATGCCGGCAGCCATGGCCGCCAGATGCAACGCGCTGGTACCGGCGTTGCAGGCCACGGCGCGAGGCATACCCACATAGGCGGCGAGCTTTTCCTCAAACTCGGTGACCTTGCCGCCGCTGGTCGATACCCAGCCGGAAGTGATGGCCAGCCCGGCGAGCTCGGCCTCACGCGCGCCGAAATTCGGGACAGAAAGCGGGATAAATCCAGACATAGCAAATGCCTCCATACTATAGCAGTCCGGCCGGACAGCCCGGCGGACACAATTTTACAAATATTCTATTGTATTATACCGCTTTTTGGGCAATAGGGCAAGAAAAAGATATGTCTGCCCTCTGCAAAACGGCAATGCGCGTTTTTTGACAGCGGGGCCCGGTTCTTTGTATAATGGTACAAAAACCAACGGGGGCTTTGCCTTATGAAAAAACTTTCTGGCTGGTGCCGCGCCCACCGGGGCGGGCTGGCCGCGCTGGCGGGCGGCGGCGCGGCACTGGGGGTATTTGCGGCGGCGCGCAGCAGCCGTACTGCCATGGACTGGTGGCTTGCGCATATTTCGATGCCCGTCAAGCGGGGCATCTCGTTTGCGGTGGACCCGCTGCCCTTCAGCGCCTGCGAGCTGGGCGCCACGGTGCTCTGCCTCGGTGCGCTGGCCCTGCTGGTGCGGGCGGTGCGCCGCTGTAGGCTGGCCGACTGGGCGCTGCACACCGCTGTGCTGCTGGTCTGGGGCTATGCCGGGGTCTGCGCCCTGTGGGGCACCCAGTACTACGGCACCGGCTTTGCCGAGAAGGCCGGTATGACCGCGCCGCCCGTCAGCACCGAGACACTGGCCGCCGTGACCGACTGGTTTGCCAAAAGGGTCAACGAAACGGCCCCCCTGACCGAGCGGGACGCAGACGGCCTGTTTTCCGCTGACAAGGCCGGGATCTTTGCCGGCTGCAGCGGCCTGTATGACCCGCTGACGGAGCGCTGGCCCTTTCTCTCCGGGCCGGAGCGCCGCCCCAAGCCTGCTGTCTACTCCAAGCTGATGAGCGCTTGGGGCTTCACCGGCTATCTCTGCCCGCTGGTCGGCGAAAGCACACTGAATGTCGATTGCCCGGCGGTCTTTCTGCCGGTGACGATCGCCCATGAGCTGGCGCATCAGCGCGGTGTCGCGCCCGAGCAGGAGGCAAATTTTGTCGGCGTGATGGCGGCCACCGCCAGCGGCAGAGCCGCGTACCGGTATTCCGGGTGGCTGTTCGGCTATCTGCATCTGTCCAATGCGCTCTACACGGCGGACCCGGCGCGCGCCGCTGAGAGCTACCGCCTTTTGTGCGCCGAGGCCCAGGCAGACCTTGCCGCCAACAACGCCTACTGGAAGCAGTGGGAGGGTCCCGTGCGCGAGACCGGCGAAAAGGTATACACCACCTTTTTGCAGGGCTACGGCCAGACGCTGGGCATGCGCAGCTACGGTGCCTGTGTGGACCTGCTGGTCGAAGAATTTTTGCCCAACACAACCGCTGGTGACTGACCGGCACCCCAACCGCAATATGACTGAAGAAATGTTTCCGGCGTGTCACATTTTCAACATTCGTGCCGCTTCTTTGTGGAAAATTTCGGCGTTTTTCTGTGCAGTTTTTTCCCCCTGCCCCCTTGCGGCGGGGGGATTTTTCATGGTATGATGCAATATGTAAAGTTTTATCCAAAAACAGCGCCGCTGGATGCGGCCATACCACGATGACCACTGTGAGGAACAGGAATGTTTAATAAAAAGAACCCCATGCGGTATTTCTCCGGCAGCACCTTTGTGCGGCTGCCGCTGTACAAGCTGGCGGCCGGCGGCACGGCAGTGGCGCTTGCGGCCAGCATCGGTCTGGGCGCATTTGCCGCAGGCTTTACGCCGTTCACCGCCCCCGAGCCAAGCCCGGCCCCCATTGTGACCGCCACGCCCGAGGCTGCGGCCACGCCGACCCCCTCCCCCTCGCCAAGCCCGACCCCCGAGCCGGACAAGCCGCTGACGCTTGAGACCAGCGTGATCCAGCAGGATGTCGGCGTGACGCTGTTTGTCGAGCCGGTCACCGATGAGGCTGCCCCCGCACAGACCGCCGCCCCCGACCCGAACGCGCCGGACACGGAAGAAGAACCGGACAAAACCCCGCTGCTGGGCGTGGAGGCCACCGTCACCCTGACCGATGCCAAGGGTCAGGCCACCGACTACCCGCTGGACACCGAGACCGGCACAGCGCTGGCCGAGGATGTGACCCCCGGTGACTACACCGTGGCAGTGCAGCCCATCGAGGGGTACATAATGCCTGAGGCGCAGGCCGTGACCGTCAAGGAGAAGGTCGTCTACAAGGCCGATGTGCAGGCCGTCAAGGAGAAGATCGTTCAGGCCAGTCAGGTCAACGAGAGCGCCGAGGACTCCGGCGTCAGCAACGCCGGGTCGGCCCCCATCGCCAACGAGGTGACCGACACCGTCACCTACGCCGACAGCGCCCGGACGGAGGTCGGCACCAAGACCACCTACACCGCAAAGCTGAGCAGCAGCGGACATCTGCTGCTGGCTAACGGCAGTGAAGCCCCCTACTGGCCCGTCTACCGGGACGGCACCAAGGAGCTTATCGGCGCGACCCGCGACACAAGCTACGCCGCAAACAGAAACACCGCCGCCTGGGCGGCAGGCGCAAGGGATTCCATCACACTGCTGGGCGCTGCCAGCCACCGCATGGCGTGGGTCCACCGCGAGGACGCCCCCGGCGAGAGCACTGCCTTGAACGAGGGCGCTGCTGCGACCCCCGCCGCCGAAACGACCCCGGAGCCGACTGCCGAAGCAACTACCGAACCGACTGTGACCCCCGAGCCCACTCCGGAGCCGAGCAATGAGCCAACTGCCACGCCCGAGCCGACCCCCGAGCCGACCGCGACCCCGGAGCCGACCGCAACCCCGGAGCCGACTGTCACCCCCACACCGGAGCCGACCGCAGCGCCGACCCCCGTTGACCCCACCGCCGGCTGGCCCAGCGACATTGAGGCCAAGGATCTGGCCGGGTACGGCTTTGCCGTGACAAGCACCGACACCACCCAGTATGAGTACACCGGCTGGCAGGATATAGACGGTGTGACCTACTATTATGATCCCGCGACCCACCAGCCGGTCACCGGCCAGCAGGTCATTCAGGGCAATATCTACACCTTCGGTGCGGACGGCGCGCTGAACCGCACGGCGCGCGGCATTGATGTATCGAAATTCCAAGGCAGCATTGACTGGAACGCCGTCAAAAATGACGGCATCACCTTCGCCATCATCCGCTGCGGCTACCGCGGCTACGGCAGCGGCGCACTGGTTGAGGATTCGACCTACCGCCGCAACATTCAGGGCGCCATCAACGCCGGGCTCAAGGTCGGCGTCTACTTCTACAGTCAGGCCATCAATGAGCAGGAGGCCGTCGAGGAGGCCAGCATGGTACTGAGCCTTGTCAGCGGCTACAGCCTGCCGCTCGGCGTCTATTACGACACCGAGAGCGTGAGCGGCGGCCGTGCCAACGCGCTGAGCGCGGCTGAGCGCACCGCCTGTGCGGTCGCCTTCTGCGAGACGATCCGCGGCGCAGGCTACAGCGCCGGCGTCTACTCCTACGCAAGCTGGTTCTACAACGCATTGAATTTTGCGAACATCAGCAAGTACAACATCTGGATCGCCCAGTACCGCGACAAGCTGAGCTTCAGCTACAAGTACAACATCTGGCAGTACACCGGCTCCGGCCGCGTTAATGGCATCTCCAAGCCCGTGGATATGAATATTGGGTAAAATAAAAGCACCTGCGTTTTCGGACGCAGGTGTT
>OGZW01003302.1_pt1 | contig 12027 bp, 10 predicted proteins | sample 1577001 | NCBI WGS metagenome assembly OGZW01 (sample SAMEA3541519, study PRJEB24748) | human gut metagenome | biome: human gut; feature: human-associated habitat; material: faeces | place: China | collected 2012
AGTAATCAGCGATTTCCTTTAATAATTTCTGATCTAAGCCTGTGTCGTATGGTGTTCCCTTAAATGTTTCAACCATAACTTCTGTTGCAGGCTGAGATGTTCCCATTGAGAATGGTGAAATAGCTGTATCAATAATATCACATCCTGCTTCAACAGCCTTTAAGTATGTCATAGCTGCTACACCTGATGTGTAATGTGTATGAAGGTCAATTGGAATGTCTGTGCCTTCTCTTAAAGCCTGTACTAATTCTGTAGCCTTGTAAGGTGTAAGAAGACCTGCCATATCTTTGATACAAAGTGAGTTAGCACCCATATCTTCAATTCTCTTAGCTGTTTCTTTCCAGTAATCAAGTGTATAAGCATCACCTAATGTGTATGAAAGAGCTATCTGTGCATGACCGCCTTCTTTATTAGCTGCCTTAACTGCTGTTTCAAGGTTTCTTAAATCATTTAAGCAGTCGAAAATTCTGATAATATCAATTCCGTTTGCTAATGACTTCTGAACAAAGTATTCAACAACATCATCTGAATAGTGGCTATATCCTAAAATGTTCTGTCCTCTGAAAAGCATCTGTAATTTTGTGTTCTTAAATCCATCTCTTAACTTTCTAAGTCTTTCCCATGGATCTTCTTTTAAAAATCTAAGTGAAGCATCAAATGTTGCACCGCCCCAGCATTCTACTGCATGATATCCAACTTTATCCATCTTGTCGATAATTGGAAGCATTTCTTCAGTAGGCATTCTTGTGGCAATCAATGACTGATGAGCATCACGTAATATTGTTTCAGTAATTTTTACTGGTCTTTTTTCTGCCATTTTATTTTCCTCCGTTATCAATATTAAACGCCAAATATAGCCATAAATGTACCTGCAGCTACCGCTGTACCAATAACTCCGGCAACGTTAGGTCCCATAGCATGCATTAAAAGGAAGTTTGTAGGATCAGCCTCTGCTCCGACTTTCTGTGAAACTCTGGCTGCCATTGGTACGGCAGAAACACCTGCTGAACCAATTAATGGATTTACTTTTCCGTGTGTAGCTACACACAAAAGTTTTCCAAATAATACACCTGCCGCTGTACCAACTGCGAATGCAACTAAACCTAATACTACAATCTTCAATGTATCAACATTTAAGAATGCTTCTGCACTAGTTGTTGCACCAACACTTGTACCAAGCAAAATAACTACAATGTACATAAGTGCGTTTGATGCTGTTTCCTGTAACTGTTTTACAACACCTGATTCTCTGAATAAGTTACCTAACATAAGCATACCAACCAATGGTGCTGTTGTTGGTAAAATCATAACTACAACGATTGTAACTATAATAGGGAATAAGATTTTTTCAAGCTGTGATACAGGTCTAAGCTGTTCCATCTTAATCTTTCTTTCTTTTTCAGTTGTAAACAACTTCATAATAGGTGGCTGAATAATAGGAACCAATGACATATATGAATATGCCGCAACAGCAATAGGCCCTAGTAACTCAGTCTGTCCAAGCTTACCTGCAAGGAAGATTGATGTAGGTCCGTCGGCTCCACCAATAATTGAAATTGATGCAGCTGCCATACCGTTGAATCCCATAAATATAGCCAGGAAGTATGCAGAGTAAATACCAAACTGTGCTGCAGCTCCAAGTAAAAAGCTCTTTGGATTTGCAATAAGTGGTCCAAAGTCTGTCATCGCACCTACACCCATGAAAATAAGAGATGGCAAAATACTCCATTCATCCAACAAATAGAAGTAATGAAGTAAACCACCTGCTTCACCATCAGCAGGAGCTTTCATGATGTCAGGATACATATTTACTAAAAGCATACCAAAAGCGATAGGAACCAAAAGTAAAGGTTCATATCCTTTTTTTATTGCTAAATATAGGAAAACACAAGCAACGACAATCATTATATAGTTGCCTACTGTAAGGCTCATAAATGCTGTCTGATTAACCAAGTTTTCCAGTGTATCTAAAAAGTTCATAAGTTACCTCCTAAGTTCAATAAAAATATTGATTAGTTCAATGAGGCTAATGTAGCGCCTGCTTCAAAAGAATCACCAACTGCAACTACGATGCTTGCAACTGTTCCATCTTCAGGAGCAACTACTGAATTTTCCATTTTCATTGCTTCAAATACTAAAATTGTTTCGCCCTTCTTTACTGCCTGTCCAGGGTTAGCACTAATTGATAAAACTTTACCTGGCATTGGAGCTGTAACCTTAATGCTTCCTTCTGCTCCTGATGCAGCAGGTGCAGGAGTTGGAGCAGCCTTAGCTGCAGGAGCTGCTTTTGCAGCAGGTCTTACAGGTGCGCTTGCTGTGCTTCCTGTTTCTTCAACAGTAACATCATATACATTTCCGTTTACTGTAATTGTATAACTTTTCATTATTAATTCCTCCTAAATATACATAAGTGTACTAACGTCTTCTGATAGATCTAACTACAAAGCTATCAGTTGATGTCTGTTCGCTTGCAGCTATGGCTGCTGCGATTACTGCTATTAATTCTGAATCATCTTCTTCATTAGCTGTAACTGTTTCACTAATTTCTTCCACAACTTCAGGTTTTTCTACAACTGAAGATTTCTTAGATAATTTATCCATAATCTGCGGAATAAACTTAAAGCATGAAATAAGTAATGAGATAAATATAAGAACCAAGAATACTGTTCCCATACCCATTAAAGTATTTCCGGCAGCATCAGCCATCTTTTCTCCCAATGACTCTTCGCCTTCACCTTTAGCTTTAATTGTAACTGTATTTACTGATGCTCCAATTGTATCAAAGCAATCAACATGTAATGTTAAAATATAATCTTTCTTTTCAAATGCCAATGTTACTGTAACATCTACTGCATCTGTACCGTCCTCATCTTTGTTTTCAACAACTTTTACATCGTCCTTTGATGAAACGAAAGCTCCATATTTTTCTGTATCAACACTTTTGTTATATGCTTGAATAATTGCAACTGTCTGTGGCTGGCTTGAATAGTTTTCTTCAACATATTCTCTTTCACTTTCAGTCATTGTTGATAACTGCTGAACTAATGATACATAGTTCTGAACAAGTGTCTTTGCATCTGCCAAAGAAATCTTTCCACCTGCGTATGTTTTAAGTGAGTCTGCTGATGTTGTTGTTTCAACGGCATAATCACCTAAAGTGTCGGCATTAACTGCCACTGTACTCATACACATGCAAACAAGTAAAGCAGTCAGGCTAAATAAAAAACGTAATTTTTTTGTTAATTTCATATTTGCACCTCACTTACACTGTTCCGTGTTTTTTACCAGGTCTTTCTTCAAACTTTGTATATAACATTTCAAATGCACCGATTAAATACTTTCTTGTGTCAACCGGTTCAACAATGCTGTCAACATATCCTCTTGCAGCAGCAGCCATTACACTACCCTGTAAGTTCTGATATTCAGCAACCTTTTCATTAATAACCTGATTTGCGTCTCCACTTGCAATTTCATCTGCATACATAATTTCAACAGCACTCTTTGCTTCCATCATACCAACCTTAGCTGTTGGCCATGCATAAACGATGTCAGCTCCTGTAGCTTTGCTGTTCATTGTTACATAAGCACTTCCTATAGCATCACCAATGATTAAGTTAACCTTTGGTACTGTTGCATTAGCAAATGCATAAACAAGTTTTGATGAAGCCTTAGCGCCATTTTTTTCCTGACACATTGTTGCTGCAAATCCGTTTACGTTTGTAAGTGTAAGAACAGGAATATTAAATGCATCACAGAAATTTACAAATTCAGCAGCTTTGTTGCATCCCTTAGCTGTAAGCTTAGCATCGAATTCTGCTGCAACATTCATGTCATCATCATAAACCTTTGTTCTATTTGCAACCGCACCTACTGTAGCTCCATTAAGCTTAATGAAAGCTGTAACCATTTCAGGTGCATAATTTCTCTTTGCTTCAATAATAAATCCGTCATCAGAAATATTTTCTAATGCCAATAATGTATCTTCACCACAGTTTTCAATTCCTTCTGCTGCTCTGTTTAAATCATCATAGCATTCTAAATCTGAAGCTTCATCTTCATTATTTGATGGTAATACAGAAACTAGGTTTCTGATTCCTTCGATTACTTCAGCTTCTGTTCCTACGAAATCAACATTTCCTGCTTCTTCGCTCTGGAACTTAGCTGATGCATTGTCACAGATTTCTTTTCTGTTTTCTGTAATTGCATTAGGTGAGTTAACGAATAACTGTGCATTTTCAACTTCCATGAAAGTAAAATCTGAAAGTCCTGCAACAATACTTAATCCGCCACCACAATTACCGAAAATAGCTGTAATTGTTGGGATTACTCCTGATGCAAGTGACTGCTTCATATAAATCTGTCCGAAAGCATTTAAGCCGTCTACAGATTCCTGAAGTCTAAGTCCTGTGCTGTCGATAAGACCGATAACAGGTGAACCTGTTTTCATTGCCATATCGTAAAGACTTGCAATTTTTTTAGCGTGCATTTCGCCTACAGAACCGCCAAGTACTGACGCATCCTGGCTGTAAACATACACTAAACCACCATTGATAACACCATATCCGGTAATAACGCCGTCAGATGGAGTATCCTTGGCCTGAATGTTAAAATCAGTATTTCTTGCTTTTACATAAGCACCGATTTCAACAAAACTGTTATCATCAAGAAGATTTTCAATTCTCTGTCTTGCTGTAACTTTAGCTGATGTACTCATAAGTCAGTCCTCCATTATATATATTGTTACATGAAATAAATCATGCGTAGCAAACAACCAATTTTTTGCCTATTAAAGTTTAACCTTTTTCTTGTCAAATATCAAGTAAAAGAAGATACTTTTTTACTTATTTTTTCATTTTTTACCTGATATTTACATATTGCCCCGAAAAGCAATATTTCGAGGCAATAAAAAAATTAATTTTTTTAGTTTTTTTATACAAACTTTTTCACTTTGTAATATTGTTTCAAGCCACCATAGAATCTACTATGCAGTTCTAACTCTATTATCAATCCAATCCTGATTAATTGGTCTAAAGTCTTCATCTTCAAAATAAACCTTATACCATACAAGGAATACATAAACAGTCCAGATTCTTCTGCTGTTATCAGCCTTTCCTGCTCTGTGATCTTCCATTAATTTCACTAAAATATCTGTGTTAAAGAACTTCTGTGCAGCTTCTCCTGTTAACGTTTCCATAACCTTGTTGTAATAATCATCTTCCTTTAACCAAACACGGATAGGAACAGGGAAACCAAGTTTCTTCTTGTTAGCTGTAGCTTCCGGAATATGTCTCTTTGCCGCAATACGGAAAGCTCTCTTTGTTGCTTCATCATTGCATCTAAAGTCAATTGGAAGCTTCTTTGCGTAATCAAATACCTTAACGTCAAGGAATGGAACTCTTGATTCAAGGCAATGAGCCATACTCATCTTATCAGCCTTTAACAAAATATCTCCCTGAAGCCAGAAGTTAGTATCGATGTACTGCATTTTTGCAATATCATTTAAATGCGAAACTTTCTTATAAGCATCAGCCACAATATCCTGTGGTGTCTTATGCGTAAGTTTAGTTTTTAATAGCTTTTCTCTATCTTCTACTGAGAACATATTAGCATTTCCAATAAATCTTTCTTCTACTGTTTTGCTTCCTCTGATTATAAAATCTCTTCCCTTAATATCAGGCATCTTCTTTGCAATTGCTGCCAGTCCCTTTCTTACACACTTAGGAATCTTCTGATATCCTTTAAGAGAAATAGGTTCATGGTAAATATTATATCCACCGAAAAATTCATCGGCACCTTCACCTGACAAAACAACCTTAATCTGCTCCGCTGCCAGCTTGTCAACAAAATAAAGTGCAATACATGATGGATCAGCCAATGGCTCATCCATATAATACATAACAGTTGGAATAGACTTAAAATATTCTTCACTGTCAATGTTCTTGTTATAATTCTTCTTGCCTAATTCTCTTACAAGACCTTCAGCATATCTGATTTCATTATATTTACTTTGTTTATCTAAGAATCCTACTGTAAATGTTTTATCACCTGGAAATTCTGAAACAACATAACTTGAGTCAACACCACTTGAAAGCAATGAACCAACTTCAACATCAGCTATCATATGAGCATCAACTGTATCATGTACAACTTCTTCAATCTCGCTTACTGTTTTCTCAAGGTCGCCGTCCATAGCAGGTTCCATCATTGGATCAAAATATCTCTGAACATCTAATTTCCCGTCTTTGAAAATCATATAATGTCCTGCAGGAAGTCTGAATATCCCCTTAAAGAATGTTTCAGGTAATACTGAATACTGGAAGCTTAAATACTGTTCTAAAGCTTCTTCATTTAATTCTTTCTTAAATCCCGGAAATTCCAAAATAGACTTTGTTTCTGATGCAAAAATCAAAGTCTTATTAAATAATGAATAATAAAAAGGCTTAATTCCAAAATGGTCTCTTGCACCAAACATTGTATTAGTTCTTGTATCCCATATTACAAACGCAAACATACCTCTTAACTTAGATAACAAATCTGTTCCATATTCTTCATATCCGTGAATAAGACATTCTGTATCTGAATCATTGGCAAACTTGTGACCTTTTGCTATAAGTTCCTTTCTTATTTCCAAATGATTATAAATCTCACCGTTAAATACAATTGCCACATCTCCTGTTTCATTGTACATTGGCTGGGCACCGTGACTTAAATCAATAATACTAAGTCTTCTATGTCCGATTGCAGCATGCTTGTCCACATACATACCTTCATCATCTGGTCCTCTGTGAGCAATTTTATCCATCATCTGTTTTAGGACTTTTTTGCTGTCATCAACTTCACCTATAAATCCACAAATTCCACACATAACTCTTTTCTCTCTTTCATTAGTTAATATACTATATTAAATATTAAAGCTTATAAAATAGCCTTAACCTGATCTTCTTCCATAATTTCTTTAATTAAAACTCTTTCATCCATCGGATGTTTTACGCCTTTAATTTCCTGATAATCTTCATGACCCTTTCCGGCAAGAATAATTACGTCTCCATCTTTTGCATTAAGAATTGCATATCTGATGGCATCCTTTCTGTCAGGAACAGTAACATATTCACCGTCAGCTTTTTTAACACCTACTAATATATCATTAATAATATCCATAGGTTTCTCAAATCTTGGATTATCAGAAGTAACTATTGTAAAGTCTGATAATCTTGATGAAACTTCCCCCATTTCAAATCTTCTTTCTTTTGAGCGGTTTCCACCACAGCCAAAGACTGTTACAAGTCTCTTTGGATTGTACTGTTTAAGACTTGTAAGAAGGCTCTCAAGGCTCATTGCATTATGAGCATAGTCGATCATAAGAGTGAATCGCTTTGATATAGGAATGATTTCCACTCTGCCCTTAACTTTTACATTTTCAAGGGCTGTCTGTATCTTTTCAACATCTTCTGTAAAATGACTGCAAATAGCAATGGCACACAATGAATTGTATACACTAAACATTCCCGGAACATGAATTTCAACAGGAAAGTCCATCTTACCCTTTAAGTCATAAGATACGCATAAGCATCCCGGCTTTGTAAATAATTTAATATTCTGTGCCTTAAAATCATAATCACCGTTTACACCATATGTTTCAATGTCGCAGGTATGACCTTCCAAAACTCTGTCTATAAAATCAGCATCCATATTTACAATCCCATGTTTACATTGCTTTAAAAGCATGCTCTTGCAATGAAGGTAATCGTCAAAATCTTTATGCTCGTTAGGTCCGATATGATCAGGCTCAATATTTGTAAAAATACCATAATCAAATGTAAAGCCTGAAACTCTGTGAAGCATAAGTCCCTGAGATGAAACTTCCATAACTACACACTTGCATCCTTGTTCAACCATTTTTGCAAAAGTTTCCTGAACAACATATGATTCAGGTGTTGTATTCTTCGCAGGAGTGACTTCATCGCCTATTATTGTTTCAATTGTTCCAATAAGTCCTGTCTTAATGCCAACGCTTTCAAGTACTGAACGAACCATATATGTAGTTGTTGTTTTTCCCTTAGTTCCTGTAATACCAACAGTAATAAGTTTTTCAGCAGGATTTCCAAAATAGTCTGCAGACATACATGCCAAAGCTAATCGTGTATCGTCTACTTTAACAACTGTTACATCTTCATCAACTTCCACATCATCCATAACAACAACTGCTACTGCTCCCTTAGAAACAACATCTCTTATAAATTCGTGACCGTCAAAACCTGCACCTTTAATACAAACAAAAGCATCTCCATCACTTACTTTTCTTGAGTCATTCTGTAAATGTGATACTTCAATAGTATCGCTGCCCTTAACAACCTTATATTCTAATTTAGTTAATAACTCTTTTAATTTCATTTTTTTCACCAAACCTTTGTATCATAATTTTAAAGTAACTCCAAAATTAGTAATTAAACTCCCCTGTAAAAGTTATTCTTGCAGGACCTGTCATATAAACAGCATCTTCATCCCTGTTATACTCAATAAATAAGTCACCGCCTAAAAGTTTAACAGTAACATTGTCTTCTGTTAAGCCATTTAAAACACATGCCACAACGCTGGCACATGCACCTGTACCGCAGGCTAATGTTTCTCCTGAACCTCTTTCCCAGACACGCATTTTTATAACATCTCTGCTTACAACCTGAATAAATTCAGTATTAACCTGCTCAGGGAAGATTTCTTTCTTTTCAAACATTGGTCCAATATGTTCAATATCTAAAGAAACTATATCATCGACAAAAGTAATTGCATGAGGATTTCCCATTGAAACGCATGTAATTCTGTATTCTTTATTGTTGACCATAACAGGTTCATCTATAACCTTATCCTTTTCTGAAACTACAGGTACTTTAGCAGATTCCAAAATTGGACTTCCCATATTAACCCTAACAGTTTTAACCTTGTCATCTTCAACATTTAAAACTAATGTTTTAATTCCTGATAAAGTTTCTACTGTAATTGTAGTTTTGTCAGTCATCTTATTGTCATATACATATTTTGCAACACAACGTATGCCATTACCACACATCTTGCCTTCTGAACCATCTGCATTATACATACTCATTTTAAAATCTGCAACATCTGACGGATTAATAACGATAAGTCCATCTGAACCGATTCCAAAATGTCTGTTGCTTACTATTTCTGATAATTTATTTGGATCTTCTATTTTTGTGTCAAAGCCATTAACATATACATAGTCATTGCCACAGCCTTCCATCTTTGTAAATTTCATAGTTCCTCCATTTCAAGTTTGCTTGAGTTTTTTACACTCAAAAACCTAAATACATTTTTGGTATAAATATACCACATATAAATTCATAAGTAAAACAGGAAAAATTTTTTCATTATTTTTTTAAGTACAAATCTATAATCATATTTTTCCACATTTTCAAAAGCGTACAGCATAATCTTTTTCGTCTTTTTTCCATTAATGGTTATTATAATATTTCCAACAACATCCCATTTTTTTATTGGTAGTTTATAATTAAAATTTGTTTCCGATTTAACATTGTCATCTTCTGAAATAAGTGTCGTATAACCTTCACTTACACCTACATTGATTTTCTTTTTTGTTCCATTAGGAATTTCTATTTGAAACTTTGTTCCGGAAGCTATTATTTTTTTCTCGTTATATTCCCTCTTCCCATGATTCATTAATGCTGTTGTATCTTTCCACTTGTAGCTTTTATTAGGGGGCCAGCCACAGGCAAGAACACAGCTTACAAAATGTCTGCCATTACTTTTTACAGCTCCAACAAAGCAATATCCTGCCTTTCCCGTAAAACCTGTTTTTATTCCTATCGCCTCATTATCCATAGCCAAAAACATATCTTTATTATTTACTGTAATACTTCTCTTTGCGGAAACATCAGTAAAAGAATAAGATTTAGTATTAGTAATTTCATTGAATTGTTTATTCTTTGTGGCATATGCACCAATTAATGCCATATCATATGCCGTGGAATAATGATTATCAGCGTCAAGTCCGTTAGGAGTGACGAAATTAGTATTCTTTGCCCCTATTTCTTTTGCTTTTTTATTCATCATTTTTGCAAATTCTTCCTGACTGCCACCAATCTCTTCTGCCACAATCATTGCCGCATCATTAAAACTTTCAAGCATCATTGCATATAGCAAATCCTTTAGATAGTACTGTTCCCCCTTCTTTGCATACATTTTTACCTTTGGCATTGATGCAGCCTTAGAAGAAACTTTAATAATCTGATTCATCTTTCCACTTTCAAGTACCACTATACAAGTCATAATCTTAGTTGTGCTTGCCATTGGCATTTTTTCATTTTCATTTTTGCCATAAAGAATTCTTCCTGTATTTCCATCTATCAAAACTGCTGATTTTGATTTAAGGTCTAAATCTTTTCCAAAACTATTGACCTTTAAAAAATTTATTGTAATGCATATTATTAAACAAACGCATATAAATATTTTTCCTGAATAATTTAAAGAACTATTCTTTAAATAATTTTTTAATTTACTTCCAATTCTCAATTTATGTTATTACCATTTTATGTAATCTATAAAATATATGCAAAAAAGAGCTATCTCAAAACCATATTCTTTCAAATTGGTCTTAAAATAACTCCTTTGTTATTAAATCAAATTATACACTAATCTTAATCGTTAGATTTTAATGTTACTTCTTCCTCAGCTTCCTGCTTAAATTCTTCGATTACATCAGGATTAACCATTGGAAGGCTATCGGCTGATTCAACACCAAATCTTCTTAAGAATTCCTCTGTTGTACCGAACAATAAGGGTCTTCCCGGTGTATCCATTCTTCCCACTTCCTGAACCAATTCGTATTCAACAAGCTTATTTACAGCAAAATCAGATTTTACACCTCTGATTCTTTCAATTTCAGATTTTGTTATAGGCTGCTTATATGCAATAATCGACAAAGTTTCCATTAAAACATCTGTTAAAACCTGCTTTCTAGGCTGCTTTGCAACTCTGATTAACGCCTCATACATTTCAGGCTTAGTACACATTTGGTACGCACCGTCTAATTCTATGATTTTTATTCCTCTTGAACTGTCGTTCATTTTCTCCTGCATTGATTTTACAATCTTCTTAACTTCGCTGGGCTTTAATTCTAAAGCCTTAGCTATTTTTGTAATTTCAACAGATTCACCCATTGTAAAAAGAATGGCCTCAATCTGTGCTTCGTAATTTATTTCCATATATTAAACCTGCCTAGTATATTATTCTATTGAATCAATATAAATATCGTCAAATGTTCTTTCCTGATGAACCTCAATCTGACCTATTTTAATTAATTCAAGCACCGCCAAAAATGAAACAATAACTTCCATCTTTGAACTTTGTTCTTCAAGCAACTGCTTAAAACTGCATCTCTTCCTTTTCTTAACCTTGTTTGCTACATAATCTATTTTTTCAGGAAGACTTACTTCTTCCATTTCGATTTTTCCATCGGAAATCTGGTCGGCGACCTTATCGGGATGACCTTCGGTCACGGACTCGGACGTAAAGAAATATCTGCCTTTTTCGGGCTGCATGGTATAGCTCCTTAATCGGGCGACGAAACGGACATCGCCTGTAAATTGACCTTGTTCCATCTTGATATGCCGGATACGGAATAAGTTGTGAACACTAAATGAAAACGTCTGAAAAACTTCTCCGGATGTGTCTTGCTGAGAATACTGGTACTCGTGTATTCTACCATTGAAAGCGTGGTAAAACGTTTTGCTTCCCGACGCCAATTATGAAGTAACGACGTGGGGACCACAATAAGTGTAGCGGGCTTTCGTGGCTTTCGTGCTTGTGGTTGTGATACATTTTCCGGATTCATTTCTTTTCCACGAATCTCGTTTGGTTGGGGCAGTAACTCATCTTCGGAGTCGAAAGAGAATAAAGAGAACTGTCCGTCGATATCCGCTTTTGCTTCCCGGATGGCGCCCGGTGGTTTGGGTGGTCTGCTTTTTCCAAGTTACGGTAATTTTCTTTTTCCCG
>OGZW01003304.1_pt1 | contig 12019 bp, 10 predicted proteins | sample 1577001 | NCBI WGS metagenome assembly OGZW01 (sample SAMEA3541519, study PRJEB24748) | human gut metagenome | biome: human gut; feature: human-associated habitat; material: faeces | place: China | collected 2012
TGCTGAAACCTGCATTCCACGGTATCTGTTAAGATGGTCTGCAATTGCTTCACGAAGCTGCAGCACACCGTTAAAAGGTACAGTCTTAAGAAGAGAAGTGTTATAATCGGTCAGGGTTTCCCTCATAACCTTTGCCCATGTAGCAAATGGAAATCTATCATACCGGATATTATTTGCCGTCAAATCAGCAAGATAAGTCTCCTCCTGGAATCTTTTCACAGGAGCAGCATACCCTGGTGCACCGCTTGTAACCACGGCAATCTTATTAACATAATACCCTCTTTTTTCCTCAGATCGGATATAACCTTCCAGAAGAAGCTGCTCATATGCGTTCTCCACCGTCTTGACACTTATCTGCAAATGCTGTGAAAGCCCTCGCTTTGACGGCAGCTTCTCATCAGCCTTAAGCTTCCCGTCAGCTATATCTTCCTTAATCAGTTCATACAGATATTCGTACATTGTTTTGTTTCCGCGTTTATCTAAATCATATGTAAGCAAATCTGGTCTCCTATTATATATGCGTTTTGGATATTTAAAAGATATCAGTTCTAATTATAATAAGCTCATAAGCAAAAAACAAGGAGGAAAATCCCTCTCCTCACCTGAAGGGTTCGGATTTTTCTTCGAAAAACAAGGAGGAATAGAAATACTATGGGAATCTATGCTATTACTGGTGCTTCAAGCGGTATCGGTGCAAAAACTAAAGAATTGTTAATACAGCAGGGACATAAGGTAATTAATATTGATCTTAAAGACGGTGACATCTGCGTAAACCTTGCATCGCAGGAAGGCAGACAGTCTGCTGTTGATCAGTTACATACTATGTGCCCTGACGGACTTGACGGAATGATATGCAACGCTGGTGTTTCAGGCGCATGCGGTAATCTCGGACTCATTATCTCTCTTAACTACTTCGGAACAGTAGCCGTTGCAAATGGTGTATATGACCTTTTAAAGAAGAAGCACGGAAGCTGTGTTGTAACTGTTTCTAACACAATTTCACAGGGTGCAGGCCGTAAGGATATCGTTGATCTTCTTAATAACATCGGTGATGAAAAGCGTGTATTAAGCCTTGTTTCTTCTATGGACAGTACTAACCTTTCAGTAGGAAACAGTCTTTATGTTTCTACTAAATACGCACTTGCAAGATGGGTACGCCGTGTATCTGCAACATGGGCTGCTAACGGTGTCCGCATAAATGCTGTTGCTCCTGGTAATGTACACACAGCCATGACTGCAACAATGAGCACTACAGCAAAAATGGCTCTTAATGCACTTCCTATCCCAACCAAGTACGGTCAGGAGTGTCTCATGGCTCCAGAGGAAATTGCTGAGGTTATGGTATTCCTTGCTTCAGATTCAGCAAGAGGCGTCAATGGAAATATCATGTTCGTTGATGGTGGAACAGACGCATTATTAAACACAGAGAAAGTATATTAATTAAGGAGGGCATTAAACATGACAGCAATTGAAAAATATGTAGAAGCAATGGAAAACAAAGATTACGCAGGACTTGCCAATCTCTTTTCTCCAAACGGAATAATCAACGATTATTGTACTAACTCAGCAGCCCAGAACGAATATCATATATATGGACGTGAAGCTATCAACATGTTCTTCCGTAACAAGTTTGGCTTCCGCAAATACTCTATCTTAGATGGTGAAGTTGTGAATTCTACCCAGGCAGAATTCATCGCTAACTTCGGCGGTTACAACATCATGGCCATCGCTACAGTCCGTGAAGTAACAGAAGATGGGCTTATCAAAAGACTTACTGTAAGACCTAAGTAATTAAATATTAAAAATCGTGTATAACCAATCAGGGCATTTGAATTGCAAGTTAATCCCTTACAATCCAAATGCCCTCATTTTTCTTTTTAACATAAACAATAAACTTTTCAAGAGATGCCTTTTCTCTGCCCCAATGTCCAATCTACCACTTTCTTGCAGTCGTTTTGGACTTTCACTTACCTTCTATTCGCTTCTAGGTCCAATCGGTTATACCCGCGCGGACTTTTTGGACATCCACTTGGCTCTTGAATATATTCAAACCTGTATTTTAATACAGATTGACCTGTTTTTCCACAAGTCTGCTGCCTTCATACTTAAGCTTTATCGAGAAAAATCTCTCCTCCCCCGAAAGAAGAAGGTTAAGAAATACCCTGTCGCCCTCCCATGTCGGAAGCTCGGGAACTTCTTCTTTATCAACCCAAGCCAGTTCTCCTTCATCACATTCAATAAGCTCACCTGTAAAGCCATCTGCCGTAAATACACACATAAGCTCTGGCTCACATTCATTACTTATAAATGTTACAAGTCCGCGGAATCTGTATGAAGTAAGCGTAAGACCTGTTTCTTCCTTTACCTCACGCACAAGACATTCCTCAGGAGTCTCCTGATTCTCAGCATGACCGCCTACTCCAATCCATTTACCTTCATTAATATCATTATGCTTTTTCACTCTATGAAGCATAAGATACTTCCCGTCCTTCTCTATATAACATAAAGTTGTAGTTATCATCAATTCTACCTTTCATGTCCGATTTTTTCAATTTCATAATTTCTGCATACAACATTAATACCTTCAGTCTTATCCCAGTCAAGACTTACATACACTTTCTTCTTATTAACATCCCACTTAAGTTCATCAATAGTTATTCCGCATCTTGTACGAAGTCCCTTAACCATTCCGCTTCCAAGCTTGTCTGACCATGCCGGAAGCAGTTCAATTGTGTGTTCGTCCGAATATACAAGCATTTCATTAATAATTCCAACCAGTCCAAATGCAGTATCTGTACAATATACACCTTTGCTCCTGTCAGTATTGTGGTCTGTAAATAAAGTTGTGTAAAATATGTCACTGTGTACAAGCAGATTAAGCGTATCATATACAGCATCTGCATTTTTAAGACGAGCCTCTACTAACGCCTTATGTATCCAGCCATGTGAAGCGGTATCATCTTTTCCTTTATTCTCATGGTTTCTGTTAATGATTGCCTGACGACACGCAGATGCTAACTTACTGTCATGCTGAGTCTGCAAAGCCGGCCATGCCGGATAAAGATGGCTTATATGCCTGTGAGCATTATTCTCGCCATACTCCTTCATAGACCATTCCTTAACTGCGCCTGACTCATCATACATAAAATCAGGTAACATTCTTAAGAGTGCTTCCGCCTCTGATACAGCCTGCTCATATCCATCAACCTTCGTATAATTAAGCATCTCCGTGTACATATTAATTACATCTTTAGCCGCAGAGATATCCATTGCTGCATTGGCAGTAATCGCACTATGATATCCAAAAGGCTTATTCTCCGGTGAAAATGATGGAATAATAAGATAATGCTCACTCTCATTAAGACTGCATTTACCCTTCTCATACCTTGCATTACCGTCTGTATCTGTGTAATACTCAGGATTTCCAATCTGTTTCCAGAAATTATAAGTCTTCTTAAGAAGCGGCTCATATACATCTTTTCTTACATCAAATGTATCTTTGCCGTACATCTTAATCAGCGCCACATCATCAGTTGTTATCACAGCGTCACCGTAAGTCTGTAAGAATTCATATATAGGAATAAGCATCCAGCCAGCACCGGCATTCCAGTACTGGAATGGATAATTAATATCGTACTCTACCATCATTGCCCTGTGTCCATCAGTATTAACCGGAATAAGCACTGCATCCTTCATTCCATACACCATTGCCGCATTGTTAACCCAGTCAGGTATCTGTCGAAGTATAAACCACATATAACCAGCACCTGCTTCATACAACCCTGAGCTGTTTATTCCCGAAACCTGAATATTAACATTGGCATCCATTGTGTACGCACTTCTCCACAACAGATTCCACTCACCAACCCACAAGCCGCTGAGTCTTGGTGCTGTCGTTCCTGCGCATGCCTGCATTCCATACAGACCGTTATAATATAATTTCTCCAACAGATGAGGCATAATGTCATATTCATTTTTCTGCAAGTGAAGCAGTTCTTCATTAGCAGACTCGCAAAAATATCCGTCGTCAAGCTTAAGCTCTATATTCTTATGTTCTAAGCTTACCGGTTCTTCCGTTATATCGACACTGTTAACTTTGTTAATACATTTGTCTACCAGTGCAAATGTATCTTTGCCATTAACTCTGTCCCTGAACTCACAATATTCCCCCAAATCATCTGTCCAGTCTGTGTAAGTTATAAGTGTTATGCTCTCTGCATGTGATATATTAATAACCGGCGCAGTCTCATCAATGCAAGTGTACGCCCGGCTGTCTTTTGGCTTTGATGAAACCCTCATATCACCATCTGTCAATATCCTTGTAACACCTGCAAATCCACCCTTTGCAAGCTCACTTCCCTCATATTCAGGATAATGCACAACCGTACCTATTATGTTACCTCTTACAAATCTTGAATACAGCATATTTCTTTCAGGTGCAGGAATATTGTTCTTCTGAACTCCGAATTTCGGCATAGACTCAAAATCATCTATTGATATCGACATATTCACAGACTTTTCAGATATTATTTTAGTTATAATCACATTCTGTTTTCTCGATACATATGTACTTTTTGAAACAGAAGCTCCGTCTGATTTAAATTTAGTATTTATTGTACCAGTCTTATAATCTGTCCATCTTCTGTAACCAGAAATATCCGGCTCTCCTTCAAGTGTCAGTCTTATCATATGGCCTGGATGATAACAGTACATATTCGTTCTTTTTCTATCATGTATATTCCATGTATCATCAAAATTAATAACTGACTGTCTGGCTTCATCTAACTGTGCTGTAACATCGTAAGGCACATGTCTTGGCTCTTCCGATGGCATGACAAATTCAACATTCTGATATATAAGACTGTCCTCTATAGGCGCACATGATTCAAGCACGCCAAGCCTTCCATTACCTGCCACCATAGCCTCATGCCATGGTACATCTGTGACATTATAATTATCGTAAGGTTTAATCTGCCTAAACTTCTTTGAAAATGAACTATACATTTTTAGACTTCCTTTTCTACTTATCTTGTTTTTCTTCTTTCTCTTCAGTTCCAAATGATTTAGCGTAAAGAAACTTATGTGTTGCAAATAATCCCGCAATTGCAGCCACCCCAGCCAGTACCTCAAAACCTGATACATGTCCTACTATCATCTGTCTTGAAATAGCAAAAAGCAGAACTTCAATAACCGTACCCGGAGTATGAGTGCAAAGCATCTTTACAAACTCAACTCCAATTGCAAATGTCATAACATTCTCAAGGAAATACTCAAGCGTGGCATTATCACAGCCTATTCCCAGCACGCTTTCCACAATAAATTTCCCTGCAAGAAACATTATAACTATCAGTAAAAATGCAGATAATACAATCTCGATATATGATGCAGCCTGCTGCATTAATTTTCTTAATTTCATTTTCATAGGGTAAACTATCCTTTCAATTAATTTTATATATAGTGCCTTATTTAGGCATTAATTATATCTTATTCTTAATAATTAAGCAATTGTGCCCATATCGCTTTCATTAAATAATTTAACATAATTATATAGTGAATATGCATAATTCAATTTGACTTTCATAATGTTTTTTAGTAAACTTTAACAAGTTGGTGTTTTGAAGTATGATAATAAATGACGCCACATTTATTATCTCTACAGGCACGCGTAACGGACATAATTTTTTAACGAGGAGAAAAACATGGAAGCTTTATTAATTCTAGTCATCGTTGCAGCCCTGCTTGCGCTCGGTTATGCAGCATTCAACTTCATCGGTGTTAAGAAACTTGATGAAGGAACTGACCGTATGAAAGAAATCGCAGCAGCCATAAGAGTTGGTGCTAACGCATTTATTACATACGAGTACAAAATCATTGCAGTAGTAGTTGTTATTATTGCAATCGCATTTGCAGCTATATTCACTGTCCAGTATGGAGAATTCAGCTGGGAGCCATCTGTATGTTTCATGATTGGTGTTATCATGAGTGCATCAGCAGGCTGGGTAGGTATGAAGATTGCTACTTACGCTAATGTAAGAGTTTCTAATACAGCCCGCAACACTAAGAACATTGGTTCAACACTTAAGGTAGCTTTAAAAGGTGGCTCAGTTATGGGTCTCTGCGTTGGCGGTTTCGCACTTTTAGGACTTTTCCTTGTATACATCATATTTGGATTTGGTCTTAACATGCTTGACATTGAGGCGCTCCGTGGTGCTCATGTATTCACACAGTGTCTTTCATGCTACGCACTTGGCTGCTCTATTGTTGCTATGTTTAACCGTGTTGGTGGCGGTATATATACTAAGGCAGCTGATATGGGAGCTGACCTTGTTGGTAAGACAGAAGCACACATTCCTGAAGATGATCCAAGAAATCCTGCCACTATCGCAGATAACGTTGGTGATAATGTAGGTGATGTTGCCGGACTTGGTTCTGACCTTCTTGAATCATTTGTTGGAGCTATATCTTCAGCAATTATTCTTGCAGTAAGTCTTTACCTTTCAAATGTAGCTAATAACCTTGAAGTTTCAGACGAAATGCTCTCTAAGATGATGTATTTCCCACTTGTATTCGCTGCAATCGGACTTATCGCATCTATTCTTGGTATCGCTTATGTTCTCTTAAAGAAGGGTTCTGATAATCCTCACAGAGATCTTAATATCTCAACATGGAGTGCTGCCGGAATTACAATTATCGGCGGATTCGTTGCTACATATCTGTTATTCAATGGCGAGAATGCAGATATTCTTAAGGTTGCAGGATTTAACATTGGTTTCATATCACCTTGGATTGCTGCTTCACTTGGCGTAGTGAGTGGTGTTATCATCGGTGGTATCGCAGAATACTATACAAGTTATGATTACAAGCCAACACAGACAATTGCACAGGCTTCTAAGGAAGGTGCAGCTTTAACTATTACACAGGGTCTTTCAGTTGGTATGAAGTCTTGTATGTACCCACTTATTGTTTTAGGTATTACAACTTATGTTTCATACGCAGTTTCAGGCATGTTCGGTATTGCTATGGCTGCCGTAGGTATGCTTTCATTCGTATCAGCAACTGTTTCTGTTGATACTTATGGACCAATCTCTGATAATGCCGGTGGTATTGCAGAGATGTCAGAGCTCGAACCTGAGGTAAGAGAAATTACTGATAAGCTTGATTCAGTTGGTAACACAACCGCTGCCATCGGTAAAGGCTTCGCTATCGGTTCAGCTTCACTTGCAGCACTTTCACTTATGGTTAGTTTCCTTTATGCATTCCAGCCAGAGGGAAGCAGCCTTGACCTTAACTTCACTAACCCGCTTATTCTTGCCGGCGCTTTAGTTGGTGGTGCTCTTCCATATCTGTTCTCAGGTATGCTTATTGAAGCCGTTGCCAATGCTGCCCGTAAGATGGTTGAAGAGGTAAGAAGACAGTTTAAAGAAATTCCTGGTATCCTTGAAGGAAAGGCTAAACCAGACTACAAGACATGTATTGAGATATCATCTCAGGGTGCATTAAAAGAAATGCGTATGCCTGCTATCATCTCTATCATCTTCCCTGTAATTGCCGGATTCCTCTTTGGACCATATTTCGTAGGAGGACTTCTTATAGGTGCTACTCTTTCAGCTATCATGCTTGCTATCTTTACAGGTAACGCTGGTGGTGCATGGGATAACGGTAAGAAGTATATTGAGTCAGGTGCTATTGAAGGACAGGGCAAAGGCTCTCCTGCACATGACGCAGCCGTTGTTGGTGATACTGTAGGTGATCCATTAAAGGATACTGTAGGACCATCTCTTGATATCCTTATCAAGATTATGTCTACTGTTTCACTTGTTGCAGCAGTAATGTTCTACAATTACAATCTGCTTTACCTTATCTTTGGTATAAGATAATACATTTTCATAAAATACATGGTGAGGGCGCCGATAGCTGTCAGTAGACTATCGGCACCCTCAATGCAGTGTATATCTATTTTATGAATTTGACATTAGGATATATTGCTTTCTTAGCTTCTTCTTTTCTTTCATTGAATGTAACCTTATTCTGTTCAAAGAGGTTGTCACCATTAGCATCTATTGATACTATAAGCGGTCCAAATTCCTTAACCTTACAGCACCATAATGTTTCTGGCATACCAAGCTCATCCCAGTGATGCTCAGCAATTCTTTCAACCTCTGTTGCTGCTACTACAGCACATCCGGCAGGGAATACGCAGTGGATAGCACCAAATTCCTTACATGCTCTCTCTGTATTAGGACCCATTCCACCTTTTCCTACAATTACTCTTACACCTGTCTGCTTAGTAAATTCGTATTCGAATTTCTCCATACGCATTGATGTTGTTGGTCCTACAGATACCATCTCATAATCATTCTCTGTTCCTTCAATCTTTCTTACGATAGGACCTGCATGGAATATTGCCTTGTCCTTAATATCATAAGGAAGCTCTCTTCCATATTCTACAAGTCTTCTGTGTGCAACATCACGGCATGTCATTAAATCTCCGTCAAGCCATACAATGTCACCAATCTTAATATCCTTTAAGTCCTCTGCACTTACTGGTGTAACAAGAACCTTTTTATCGCCTCTGATTTCTACCATTTTCTAATCCTCCTATGCGTTCAGGTCTATTGTTGAATGTGTATCACATACTGCATTTAAGTCTTTATCAAATATTACATGACCTCTTCTGTGTGACCAGCAACCTACATTTACAGCTACACCAATTGTTGACGGATGTCTTGCTGTATTTTCAATATTAACTCCCATAACGGAGAATTTACCGCCCATACCCTGAGGTCCAAGTCCGATAGCATTGATTCCGTCTTCAAGTAACTTCTCCATCTTAGCTGCATTTTCATTCTCATTATGTGAACCGATTGGTCTCATAAGTGCCTTCTTAGAAAGAAGTGCTGCTGTCTCAACAGATGTTGCAACGCCTACGCCTACGAGAAGTGGAGGACATGCATTAAGTCCATAGCTTGTCATCTGGTCAAGTACGAAATCTGTTATTCCTTCATAACCTGCACCTGGCATAAGAACCATTGCCTTACCTGGAAGTGTACAGCCGCCGCCTGCCATGTATGAATATATCTCGCAGTGGTCGTCATTAGGAACGATATCCCAGAATACTGTTGGAGTTCCCTTACCAACATTTCTCTTAGTGTTGTACTCGTCAAATGTTTCAACAGAGTTATGTCTTAATGGTGTTGCAAATGTTGCCTGTACAACAGCTTCCTTTAACAATCCCTCAAGTTCATTAATAAGCGGGAAGTTGGTTCCACATTTAACCCAGAACTGTAATACACCTGTATCCTGACAGCTAGGTCTGTCGAGTGATACTGCAAGTCCCTGATTCTTAGTCATTGTCTCATATAATACCTTAGGAAGTGGTGCTGTTTCCTGTGCTGCAAGCTCCTCAAGCTTTGCAATTACATCATCTGGTAACTTCTTACCGATATGACCAACAAACTTAGCCATCTTGTCTGTCATCAGCTTTACGCTCTCTTCTTTGTTCATAATAATCCTCCTTGTTTTGCGAAGCAAAATGCGACTGCCCTTGCAGGAGCAGAGGATTTTAGCCTCCTTGTTTTGCATTGTTATGTAACATTTTTTATCTCCGCCATATCCTATGGATAGAACGGATATAATATTGGTAACAAAATCATACACAGCACAAACGATACGAGTATAAGCGGAAGTCCTGATTTTACATAATCCTTGAACTTATATCCGCCAACGCCAACTACCATTGTGTTAGCCGGCATTCCGATTGGTGTTGCGTATGCACATGATCCTGCAATAACTGTAGCAATTACTACTGCCCTTGGATCTGCATTAAGGCTCTCTGCCAGTGATACGGCAATTGGAACCATAAGTGCTGTTGTTGCTGTATTGGACATGAAATTCGTAAGTACACATGTGACTACGAATATCACAAGCAGAAGAATTGTAGGACTTGGATTAGAACCCATAATTCCAACAATCTTATCTGCTATAAGTGTTCCTGCTCCTGTTTTTTCAAGAGCGCTTGCGAGTGCAAGTGAACCACCGAATAACAACACAACTTTTAAATCAATTGACTTCAGCGCTTCCTTCTCAGATATAACACCTGTAAGAACAAGTATTACTGCTCCGAGACATGCTGAAACCTGTATCTTAATTCCTATCTTATCCTCAAATATCATGGCAAGAATAACAAGAATTAACACAATAAGCGACATTGCCTGCTTCCATTTTGGGACATTGCTAAAATCTTTTGTCTGCTCTGGAACATCTTCTGCGATAACTTTCTTATCTGGAAGAAGTCTGCAGCCTATTACAACGAAATAGATAATTCCACATATAAGCATTGGTATTCCTATCGGTGCATACATGAAGAAGCTTGTTGAAAGCCCTAATTCTTCAAGAGCATTTACACCCATAAGATTTCCCGGTGCTCCAATTATTGAAAGATTTCCTCCAAGTGCTGCTGCAAATACCAGTGGCATTAACAGACGGCTTCTTGAATATCCTGATTCATCTGCTATTCCACAGACAACAGGGATAAGTACTGCAGCTGTTCCCGTATTGGAAAGGAACCCTGACATAACTCCTACGATTAACATTATCGCAACTATAAGTATCTTTTCAGACTTGGCAAATTTAGTAACAATACCTCCGATTTTATTAGCCATGCCTGTTTCAAATAGTGCCTGTCCGACTACGAACATTCCGACACACAGTATTACATTGCTGTTTACATATCCTGCAAATGTTTCCTTTACCGTAAGTACATTGGTAAGGTTCAGACCAAGTGCAACTATTGTAGCTGTAAGCCCCAGCGGAATCTTTTCAAGTATGAAACTGACTACAGCAAACAATAAAAACAGTAATGTTATTGTGGTTTGAGACATAACGTTCCCCCTTTCACATATTATTAATTAACTTTCTGTCCGGACTCATCTTTAATGTAACTAAAGTATAATTCTGTTCTCTTAAAAAAACAATTTAACGATTTTTATGTTTCAATAAAAAATTTTTATGCTAAAATATATGTATAAAATGCACTGATTTTTGCAGCATTTAACAGGAGGAAGCGCGCTATGACACTTAATCAGTTAAAATATTTCTGCACTGCATGCCGCACCCGCAGCATAACCAAAGCCTCAGAAGAGCTTTTTGTGACGCAGCCTACAATCTCGATTGCCATTAAAGACCTCGAGGCTGAATTTAATATTATTCTTTTTGCAAGAAATGGTAATCATCTGGAACTAACAAGTGCCGGTGAGACATTTTATGAAAAAGCTAAAGACCTGCTAAAACACAGTACAGAAATGCAGAATGAATTCTTAGAATTAGGCAACCGGGTTCCGGTTCTTAAGATAGGAATACCACCTATGTTCAGTACAATCTTTTTCCCTGAAGTACTTAATGCATTTGAACAGAATCATCCTGATATCCAGACAGAGCTCGATGAATTCGGCTCTGTGCGTGCATGTGATCTCGTACAGGATAAAAAGCTTGACCTTGCAATTGTTAATATGGAGCAATTTAATATAGATAAATTCGAAAGCTGTATTCTTGCTAAAGAACAGCTTATGTACGTTGTCTCTAAGAAACATCCTATGGCTAAGAAAAAATGTATGACAATTGAAGACTTCAGAGATGAGAATCTGCTTATGTTTAATGTAGACTCTGTGCAGAATGAGCTTTTGAAAAACAGATTTGACCAGCTAAAGCTTAACCCGAGAATTATTATGCGAAGCAGCCAGTTATATACTACATTGAAATTCATTGACAACGGAAGCTGCGGTTGTTTCCTTTTCTCAGATATGCTGCCTCATTTCAAGCAATATAAAGGAATTCCCCTTGAACCACCGATTGATGTTAATATCGGAATCGTATGGAAGAAGGGGAATTTCTTGAGCCACAGTGCCCAGTTATTTATAGATTTTGCGATGCAGTACTGCTCAGAAAACATTACTACTTAACAAGTGCTTCCCAGCGCTCCTTTGGAATTGAACTGCTCGTCACAATACATTCAGGGTCTGGT
>OGZW01003311.1_pt1 | contig 12005 bp, 10 predicted proteins | sample 1577001 | NCBI WGS metagenome assembly OGZW01 (sample SAMEA3541519, study PRJEB24748) | human gut metagenome | biome: human gut; feature: human-associated habitat; material: faeces | place: China | collected 2012
CCATTCTGCCTGTCCTGCTGACAATTCCGGTATTTCTTCTGCTGGGGTGGCTGATTCCTTGCATGATGTATGACAACGCAGCGAAATGCAGCGTTGTAGAGCAATTAAGGGATGCTCAATAACTGTTAAGCAAAAAACGGCCCTCTGCCAATGAAAAGGCAGAGGGCTGAGTTTTAATCTAAGGGTTTACATTCAGTTACAGTTTTTAGATAAATTTCGGGGTTTCCGTTCAAAACAAGGTCTGCATATCCAATCGGGTCATTGTAGATTAGATAGTCCAGCTCTGACCGCTGATACATATTGTCAGCAACCTCATTCTCCACGGCTATTGTATCAATAGCAATCATACTGCCATCTAAGAATTTCAGTTCCACACAGGCATTATCCATGTTGAACTCACAAGAAATCAACCTATCCATAAGAAACCTCCATTCTGCGGGATGTTAGATCATCCCAAAATATTTGAATGCTTCTCGGATTGCTTTCTCTTTTTCCAGTGGGCACTGTGGCTGTCTGGAATCCTCGGACTTCGGCAAATTATAGTTCTTACCACCCCCCCCCACATTTTCGCTTAATTTGTGAGATCTACAGGTTAGATACCTTTAACCCGCTATGTGTTTTTATCCACTCAATTAAATTTTTGATCTCAATTATAACATCACCATTTTTAATACTGTACAATGCAACGAACAAAGACAGAATAGTTACGATCATCATGATCCACTGCAGTTTTATGTTTGATTCACTGCTTCTGTATTCAGCCGCATCATTCAATAGCTTTAGGATATTATCAATTTGCACTTTTGTTTCTTTGATTCTTTTAGATATACCTTCAAGACTCCTTGACGATACAGAACCTTTTTTATAAAACTGATGTCTAAAGGCTTTGACGTCATCGTGACCTATAGACTTACCTGAGAATTCTGAAATAAAGCGATAACAATAATATAGCTTTCGTTCAACTGCAACTCTGACTTTTAGAACAGAGGATGTTTTAGTTTTTCTAATCACTTTGCTGATTTTTTTATTGCAGATCGCAATGTCTCTATCTGCAACATATTCCAATGTAGCCGCAGTTAAATAAACCCCATATATATCCGAGATATCATGGTGGGCTATCTCCGGCAAATGATCGTCTCTGGAGTAATTTCCGCCGCAGAAAGCAGATAAACGTATCCCCTCATTTTCTCCATGCTTATAATCCCAGCATACGCAGGCGTTATACGTTGGTGCATAGTCGGCAACTCTGTCAAACGAGATACTATCCCAAAACTCTAAATTGCGACGCTCATTACTGGGACGGATATTGGTTGAATATGTTTCAAATGTCGGTGTAAATATTCCGTCGTCCCAAAAGCGAACGGAATATGTCTTGCGAATTTCCATCAATATTTGCCACTTCAGTTGAGAAATCATCTTATAGATTTTTTCTTGACGAACATTATTACCAGTATGAGATGATCTACCAAATTTTTTTACAGCATACCAAGGTGTATTGAATTGTCTATAAACCATTGTATATCCAGAATACTTTTTCTTACATACTTCTGCGATCTTAGTATTAAATTCTTTTGTAATATATACACGATACTGTACTAAAAGAAAAGTGGCTGACAGATTACGAAGAGATACGGAAAGATCAGAACAAGATTGTTGGAGCTTTTCGTTTTTACGAAACTGAACTGATAAAATATGTGTAAAAGCCTGACCATCATAATACCGACCAAAATTGTCGATCTTATCAATATCCTCACGGGAACGAAATGCACCAAAAGGGGCTATCTTATTTCGGCGAACACATTTTTTCAGTTCCTTAATAAACTTTGGCAGGTCTTCTTTTGGAAGATAATCGTACAAATCTATGTAGTCTAACTTTACAAAACTATCGACATCCTTCTTTTCTATGTAATCAAAACCTTGCGGCATATCTGCAGCTTCTTCTTTTGAAAATAGATCATCATCAAACCGATATTTCTCATGTTCTGAAAGTGGGAATATCTTTGCCAACTGCAATCTCAGTGTTCTGTACAGAGAATACGAAGATTCAGCCAGTTTATCTGAAAAAGACATTGTATATCTATCGAACACCTTGTTGTAGGATAATTTCATCGCACACACTCCTTTCGCACGATTATATGGGTATTTGCTTTATTCTTAGAGATTCTTGTAAAAAGGTTCAGCGGCAAGAAGAAACCAAGCTCCTTGCCACTTTAAATTATCAGCTATCCAAAGATTTATACTCTGTGACAATTTTCAAATAGGTTTCGGGATCACCGTTCAATATCAAGTCTGCATATCCAATCGGATCATTGTAGATCAGATAATCCAGCTCTGACCGCTGATACATATTGTCGGCAACCTCCTTTTCCACGGCGATGGTGTCAATGGCAATGATGCTGCCATCAAAGAATTTCAGCTCTACACAGGCAGTATCCATGTTGAACTCACAAGAAACCAATCTATCCATAAGAAACCTCCATTCTGCGGGATGTTAGATTATCCCAAAATATTTGAATGCTTCTCTGATTGCTTTCTCTTTTTCCGGTGGGCACTGCGGCTGTCTGGAATCCTCGGACTTCGGCAAATTATAGTTCTTACCAACCCCAATCCCACATTTTCGCTTAATTTGTGAGATATACAGGTTGGATACCTTTAACCCGCTATGCTCCAGCACATAGTCCTTAATCTGGGTGTAGGTTGCCCCATCTTGAAATTCGGACATATCCATATCTTCCAAAGAGAACTCAACCCGAATCTTTTTCGAGTCGACCTCGCCCTTGGAAAGCAAGACTACCGTCTCCACATGTCCCCCCATCGGGAAGTTGTCAAACGCCCTGCCGCATTTTAACTCATAGCCCTGGCTGCAGAGATATTTTAAGTCGCGGGCGAGCGTCGCGGAATCGCAGCTGACGTAAACCAGGCGCTTCGGGCGCATTTTTAAAATGGTATTAAGGCACTCTTCGTCACAGCCCTTGCGCGGAGGATCAACAACGATAACGTCCGCAAAAATTCCTTCTGTTTCGTATAAGTGCGGCAGCACCTCCTCCGCTTTTCCGACATAAAATTTCGCATTGTCGATGCCGTTGCGCACTGCATTCTGGCGCGCATCATCGATTGCCTGCGGGACGATTTCCACGCCGTAGACCTGCTTCGCCTGGCGCGCCAGGAACAGGGAAATCGTGCCGATTCCACAGTAAAGATCCCAGACTGTCTCATTTCCGGTCAGTCCTGCATAAGAAAGCGCCTGACTGTAAATATTTTCCGTCTGAACCGGATTGACCTGATAAAAGGACTGGGGTGAAATTGTGAAAACAAGCCCGCCGATCGTGTCCTCAATGCGGTCTTTCCCGCGGATCGTCCGGGTTTTCCTGCCCATAATCACATTGGTCCGCTCTGTATTGGAATTGACCGAAAAGCTGGTCATTCCGGGCACCTTTTCAAACAGCCTGTCCGCAAGCTCCTGCTCTGCCGCAAACGAACTGCCGTTGAGAATCAGGCAAACCATAATCTGTCCTGTTGAAAAGCCTTTACGGATCAGGACATGGCGCAGCAATCCCTTTCCTGTCGTTTCATCGTATGCTGGAATTTTCTTTTCCGTACAAAAATCCAGCACAATATCCAAAACGATTTTGTTTTCCGCAACACCGAGCGCACAGTCCCTGTTTTCAATAATCGTGTGTGTCCGTCCGGCATAAAAGCCCGCAATCAAACGACCATTTTTGTCCATTCCGACCGGAAACTGCGCCTTGTTGCGATAATGGAACGGATGCTCCATCCCGACCGGCGCTTCCATAATTTCCTCTACAAAATCCGGGGCAAAGCCGCCGATCCGGATCAGGTTGTTTTTGACCTTGCGGTCCTTAAAGGCGAGCTGCTTTTCATAGGAAACCGCCTGCAGCTGACAGCCTCCGCACTGTCTGGCATACGCGCAGACCGGCTCCACACGGTCGGGAGACGGTTCCAGCACTTCTTCCAGACGCGCAAAGGCATATCCTTTTTTCGGTTTTACGACTTTTGCACGCACCGTATCGCCCAGAACCGCGTCCTTGACAAACAGCGTATAACCATTGCCTGAAAGGGCATCGGAATCCTCCAGATGTCCGATGCCCTCTCCGTCAGTTCCCATATCTGTAATTTTCACTGTAAAAATCTGATTTTTCTGTATATTCACGTCATCCTCCATGCTTCGGCCAAGCCGTCTTAGTCCATCCGCGTCATGCGCAGATTGGATTCAAAGAGCCGGTTGTAACCCAGCCATCCGGTTTCAGAAGTTCCCTCCAGAATCTCCGTAAAGGTTTCCAGCTTCGCATCTGCATTATCCGCCAGGTTCAGTGCCATTGCTTCCATGAGCGCAGGCTTTTTGGGAGAACCGTATTCATATTCTCCGTGGTGCGCCAAAATGCAGTGTTTCAATTCCGAAGCAAGCACAGTCGGAAAGCCCGGGATCATCCGAATTTTGTCGCTGACCATCTCCGTTCCGATTACGATATGACCAAGCAGTTGTCCATCATCCGTGTAATCGTTCTGTGGGAAAAGGGAAATTTCTTTTGTCTTGCCGATATCATGACACATCGCGGCAGCCAAAAGCAGATCCCTTTTTAACATCGGGTAGGATTTTGCAAAATAATCGCACAGCTTCACAACGCCAAGCGTGTGCTCCAGCAGACCGCCTACAAATCCATGATGTACGCTTTTCGCTGCGGAAGATTTTTTGAAGTTTGTAAGAAACGCCTCGTCTTTTACAAAGAACGCCTCCATCAGCTTTTTGAGCCATTCATTTTCCATGCTGTTGATATAGGAAAGCAGCTCCTGATACATCACGGAAATGTCCTTTTTGCTGACCGGAAGATAGTTGGCAGGTTCGTATTCGCCCTCACGGCACAGGCGGATTCGTTTGATATTGATCTGGTTTGCGCCCTGAAAACAGGTCACATCGCCATAGACCTCAATATAATCCAGGCTGTCGAAATCATCGATACCCGCACTGTTGGGATCCCAAATTTTGCCGTCTACCGTGCCGGTCTTATCCTGCAGGATGACGGTTTCATACGGCTTACCATTCTTCGTCACAGCAGACTGTTTATGCTTGCACAGATAAATATCGAATACTCTGTCGCCTTCTTTATAATCCTTAATAAATTTCATTTTCTTTTCCTCTTTTCCAAAAATCTCTATTCTGTTGACAATGCTGCGCAAAACCGAAAACGGCAGCCCTGCATCAAAAGCCTTTCGCTATCCTCTACGCCTTACTCCTGCAAAAGCACCTCAATCTCCATTTCCTGATATTCTTCCTGTCCCTGCCGCATCACAGTGACTGTCACCGTCGTGTCCGGCTCACAGGAAAGAAGCGCCGCATGATAGTCTGCAAACGAAGTGATCTCTTCTCCTTCCATGCCAACGATTACGTCGCCGCTCTGGATTCCCGCTTTCATCGCGGGAGAATCCATTATGATTCCCGTCACATATGCACCGACCGGCACATGTTTTTCCAGATGGATTTCGTCCGGTACATCCGTCCCGGTAATGCCCATATGGGCGATTTTCTGACCATTCGACAGCTTGCCAACCGTCGTCAGCAGATCGGAAATGCCATATGCGCTGAGCACATCGGAGCTCTCTGCTTCCCCGGCGTGCACGATGCCGAGTACCTTTCCGGAAAGATTGATTAAAACGCCTCCGGTTCCCTGCAACCCCGTCATATCTGTCTTCAACAGGCGGACATTATGATCCGTAAGATTTTGATAATAATCCACAGAAGTTACCATTCCGAAAATTATCGTTTCCGCACCCTGCGGACGTCCGATTGCAATCACCGGCACAGCCTGTACACTACTGCCGGAGCTTCCCATCGTCGCCGATCCGACATTTTTCCGGATATCCTCCGGAATATCCTCCAGCGCCACACTCAAAATGGCGAGTCCCGTTTCCTCATCCTTTCCTTTCAGTGAAGCGGACACACTCCGTCCGCTGTAAAAGGAAACCTCCAGTTCCTCCGCCTGACGGATGGCTGCCGCGTCCACAAGAATCAGCAACTCCTTACCGTTGTCCGCAACGATCAGCCCTGCCGTCTGTCCCTGGTTTTCATAAGTGTTATCAAACCAGTCCACATCCGACACCACACCGGTCACGGTTACCATCGAATGATCTGCAAATGTCTTCGCCACCGTATACATATTCCGGTACAGCTTCTGATAATCCCCGATTTCCAGCGCAACCTTTTCCACAACGGTCTGCAGCTCTGTCGTTGTCTCTGTTTCTGTCTCTTCTTCCAGAATCATATCCTCCGGACGCATCTCATCCTCGATATTTTCTTCCTTCAGCTCCACCTGCTGCGGCTCCTCCTCCGGGTACAGCAGATTGGAAAATACCGGTTCCAGCACAAGGAAGGTCACACAGGCGATCAGCCCGAAAATTGCTGCCATGCTCGCCGTCAGCAACGTTTTTTTGAACAGTTTTCGGCGGTTCAGCGGTCGTTCTTTTACCTTTTCTTTGATAAACTCGATATCCTGATTCGTCAGATCCTGATTCGGTCTGTTATCCTCCATAAGTATCGGTTCCTTTCTGCCCGTTTGGGTACTTTTCAGTATACCTCATCTGCCCGCCTGCACACAAGTGCCGGAAAGACTTTTTCCGGGCGCAAAATTTTTCCCCGGTTTCTCTCTCTATATGGTATGATAGGAGTAGCCGCCTGTACCACAAGACAGCAGCATCAATCCTGTGTAATGATTCTGCTGTGCAGCATTTTATGGAACGAATATAGGTGCCTTTTGGCACTGTGTTTTGAAAAACGAAAGGAACTACTATGAACGCGAAAGTGTTACGCGTATTGGAATATGATAAAGTCATTCATATGCTGGAGCAAAAAGCAACCTCGGATCCTGGACGACAGCTTTGCCGGGATCTCGTGCCCATGACCGATCTTGCGCAGATCGAACAGGCTCAGACCGAAACTGCAGATGCTCTGACCCGGATTTTCCAGAAGGGCAGCCTGAATTTCGGCAGCAATAAGCCCCTCGGCATGTGCCTGCGCTCCCTGGAAATCGGCAGCACCCTCTCCTCTGAAGAGCTGCTGCGCATCGCCGGTCTTTTGGAAAACACCGCCCGCGTCAAAAACTTCGGGCGCTCTGACAAGGATGAAGAACAGCAGGATTCCCTGACAGAATATTTTCACTGTCTCGAACCCCTCGCACCCCTTTCCAAAGAAATCCGCCGCTGCATCATCGATGTGGACGAAATCGCGGACGACGCCAGCCCCGCCCTCAAAAAAATCCGGCGGAGCATGGTATTAACCGGGGAAAAGATTCACAACCAGTTAAACAGTATGGTAAACGGTTCCGCCAGAAGCTATCTGCAGGATGCCGTGATTACCACCCGCGACGGGCGCTACTGTATCCCCGTCAAGGCGGAATATAAAGGTCAGGTGCCCGGCATGGTGCACGACCAGTCCTCCACCGGCTCCACCTTTTTCATCGAACCCGCAGCCGTTGTCAGCTTAAACAATCAGCTGCGTGAGCTGGAAATCGAGGAGCAAAAGGAAATCGCCGTTATTCTGGCAAATTTGAGTGCCGAAGCAGGTGCACACACCCTTGAAATCGCAGAAAACCAGCGGATTATGACGCAGCTCGATTTCATCTTTGCAAAGGCTTCCCTTGCGATGGATCAGAATGCTTCCCGTCCGCTTTTCAACGATGAGCATATCGTTCGTATCCGTCAGGGACGACATCCGTTGCTTGATCGCAAAAAAGTCGTTCCGATCGACGTCGAGCTTGGCAAAAATTTCGACCTTCTCGTCATCACCGGTCCCAACACCGGCGGTAAAACCGTATGTTTAAAAACCGTCGGACTGTTCACGCTGATGGGGCAGGCAGGTCTGCACATTCCTGCCCTGGACCGCTCGCAGCTGTCCGTTTTTACAGAGGTTTTCGCAGATATCGGCGACGAACAGAGCATTGAGCAGAGCTTGAGTACCTTTTCCTCCCACATGACCTCCATCGTCTCCATCCTGGCAAAGGCAGACGCAGATTCCCTGTGCCTGTTCGACGAGCTGGGGGCCGGGACTGACCCGACTGAGGGTGCGGCGCTGGCGATTGCGATTTTAAACTATCTGCATGACCGCGGCATCCGCACAATGGCGACCACACATTACAGCGAGCTGAAAATCTACGCCCTTTCTACGAAATTTGTTGAAAACGCCTGCTGTGAATTCGATGTGGAAACGCTGCGCCCTACCTACCGGCTGCTGATCGGCATTCCCGGAAAAAGTAACGCCTTTGCAATTTCCAAAAAGCTCGGTCTTTCCGACGAAATCATCGAAGCCGCCAAGGAGCAGATCGACGAACAGGACGTCAGCTTTGAAGACGTTATTTCCGATCTGGAAAAGAGCCGCGTTACAATTGAAAAAGAACGCCGCGAAATCGAAGATTACAAAAAAGAAATCGAAGCCCTCCGGCATAAGCTGCAGGAGAAAAACGACAAAATCGACCAGACGCGGGACCGTATCCTGCGCGAAGCGAATGAAAAAGCGCGGGATATTCTGCGTGAAGCAAAGGACACCGCAGACGAAACGATCCGCATTTTCCAGAAAGCCGGTCCCGGCGCTTCCATGAAGGATCTGGAACAGGCGCGTCAAAAGCTGCGCAGCAACATCGACGACAAAAACAGCAAGCTTTCCGTCGCTGCAAAAGACAAGCCCAAAGCTCCGGCATTAAAGCCCGAACAGCTCAAAAAAGGCGATGCCGTGCGCATTGTTTCCATGGGGCTCAAGGGTACGGTCAGCAGCCTGCCTGATGCAAAGGGCAACCTCTTCGTGCAGTGCGGCATCATGCGCACCTCCACGAACATAAAAGACCTTGTCCGCATCGAGGAAGCGACGATTACCACGCCTACGATGTCCAAAACAAATACCGGCAAGCTCCGGATGTCCAAGTCCTTCTCCGTTTCCCCTGAGATCAATCTGCTGGGCAAAACGGTAGACGAGGCCCTCGCCGCCCTCGATAAATATCTGGACGACGCTTATCTGGCACATCTGGAAAACGTCCGCGTCGTACACGGCAAGGGGACCGGTGCCCTGCGCAAGGCCATCCAGCAGCATTTAAAGCGCATCAAATATGTCAAATCCTTCCGACAGGGCGAATACGGCGAAGGCGATGCCGGCGTAACGATTGTAGAATTTAAAAAATAATCCGCAGGACGGCAATCATCTGCCGCCTTTGCAAAAACAAATAACGAGGTGCATTATGGTAAATAAACAGAAAATTCTGATTGTTGACGACGATGCCAATATCGCCGAACTCATTTCGCTGTACCTGACCAAGGAATGCTTTGATACGATGATCGTGGAGGACGGGGAATCCGCCCTCCGCGCTGTGGATACCTTCGCGCCGAACCTGATTCTGCTGGATCTGATGCTTCCCGGCATCGACGGCTATCAGGTCTGCCGTGAAGTGCGCAGCAGTTCCTCTGTTCCCATCATCATGCTGTCCGCCAAAGGCGAAATTTTTGACAAGGTGCTCGGTCTGGAGCTTGGTGCGGATGATTACATGGAAAAGCCCTTCGACTCCAAGGAGCTTGTCGCAAGAGTCAAAGCGGTGCTGCGCCGCTACAAGCCAGCTGCTGCCGTTCCGGCAAAGCCTGCTGTGGAATGTGTCGAATATCCCGATCTGACCATCAATAAAACCAATTATTCCGTTATGTATATGGGAAAAAATGTCGATATGCCGCCAAAGGAGCTGGAGCTTCTCTATTTTCTGGCAGCTTCGCCCAACCACGTTTTTTCCAGAGAACAGCTTCTGGATCAGATCTGGGGCTATGAATACATTGGCGACACCCGCACGGTAGACGTACACATCAAGCGTCTGCGCGAAAAGATCAAGGATCACGCGAACTGGAAAATCGCCACGATCTGGGGAATCGGCTACAAGTTCGAGGTAAGATGACATGCGCAAAACCCTGTATCTGAAATTTGTACTCGGCTACCTGATCTTCGGATTTTTCGGATTTTTAGTCGTAGCAACCTTCGTTTCCAGTATGACACTGGAGCATCTGAAACGGGAAAAGGCGGACTCCCTTTATAAAGAAGCTACTCTGATCGCAAATACCTACGCTTCCGACTTATACAGCAGCAATGTTTCCCTCGAGGAGGTCAAAAAACAGCTGGATGCACTCAGCACCTATCTGTCCTCCCAAATCTGGATCATTAATCCATCCGGACGTATCATCATGACAACGGAAACACCGCTGGATGTGGAGCATGAGTCTCGGGTGGAAAATTTCGACTCGACCATCACCGCCGGTTCCTTTTATACGGTTGGTGACTTTTTCGGCTGCTTCCAGGAGGAAATGCTCAGTGTATTTGCGCCCATCACTTCCAATTTTAAAGTGCAGGGCTATGTTGTCATCCATATCCCCATGGCAAATATTCGGGCTTCCAGCGAAAGCCTGCTGAATATTTCCTATATTATGCTGGTGATTTTTTTCCTGCTGTCGCTGATCATTCTGATTTTCTTTACAGAAATGGTCTATCTGCCGCTGCGCAAGATCACGGCAGCCACCGAGCAGTACGCGGCAGGCAATCTGCATTACGAATTTCAGGTAGACAGTGAGGATGAGATCGGTTATCTGGCTGCCTCCCTGTCTCTCATGGCAAGTGAGATCGCACGGGCCGAGGATAACCAGAAAAAATTCATCGCCAACGTTTCTCACGACTTCCGCTCTCCGCTGACTTCAATCAAAGGGTATCTGGAAGCGATGCTGGATGGAACGATCCCGCCAGAGCTCCACGAAAAATATCTCGGCATCGTCTTAAACGAGACGGAACGCCTGACAAAGCTGACCAACAGCCTGCTGACCTTAAACAACCTGAATATGAAGGGCATGATCCTGGAAAAATCTGTTTTCGATTTAAATTCGGTCATTCGCTCTACTGCCGCTTCCTTCGAAGGAACCTGCCAGCAGAAGCATATCGGCATCGAGCTGCTTTTAACCGGCGACCGTATGCCCGTTCTCGCCGACAAAAGCAAAATCGAGCAGGTCTTATACAACCTGCTCGACAACGCGATTAAATTTTCCCACCCTGACTCTGCTATTCGCATCGAGACAAACGAAAAGCATGGAAAGGTTTTTGTCTCCGTCAAGGACAGTGGTATCGGAATCCCGAAGGACAGCCTGCGGCTGATCTTCGATCGTTTCTACAAGACCGACCTTTCCCGTGGCAAAGACAAAAAGGGAACCGGGCTGGGACTTTCCATTACAAAAGAAATTATCCAGGCCCACAACGAAAATATCAACGTCATCAGCACCGAGGGCGTCGGGAGCGAGTTTATCTTCTCCCTGCCCGTGCAGGACAACGAAGCGTAGGGTAGAATGCCCTACGCTTTCCAGTGCAGCCGATGCAGCTCTCCGCTTTCCTGTAACCCAGTGAAATGATTCTGGCGCAGCGCTTCATACAAAACGATTGCTACGGAGTTGGACAGGTTCAGGGAACGGATATCCTGTCCCATCGGAATGCGGATACAGCTCTTTTCATACTCCACAAGGATTTCCTCCGGAATTCCGGCACTCTCCTTGCCGAACATAATATAATCGTCCGGTCCGATCTTTACATCGCTGTAAACCTGATGCGCTTTCGTCGTCGCCATCCAGAGCTTCGGCGCATCCGGCTCGCCGCTTACAAGCGTCGGATTTTTTTCCAGAAAGTCCGCAAAATTGATGTAGCGGCGCACATCCAGCAGATTCCAGTAATCCATGCCTGCGCGCTTTAACTGTTTTTCACTCAAAGAAAAGCCCAGCGGCTCAATCAGATGCAGAACCGTCCCGGTCGCGACGCAGGTTCTTCCGATATTTCCCGTATTCGCCGGGATTTCCGGCTGATGCAATACGATGTTTAACATATCTTTATCATTCCTTTTCCGCTTTCAGTTTTTTTACAAAATGCGACAGCCGCCCGATCGCAACTTTCAGATTTCCCAGGGAATAAGCGTAGGAAATACGGATGTAGCCCTCGCCGC
>OGZW01003312.1_pt1 | contig 12005 bp, 12 predicted proteins | sample 1577001 | NCBI WGS metagenome assembly OGZW01 (sample SAMEA3541519, study PRJEB24748) | human gut metagenome | biome: human gut; feature: human-associated habitat; material: faeces | place: China | collected 2012
CCAGAGCCTACAAGTGCATTTGGAACAAAATCATTAGGAGAGCCGCCTACCGGGTGTTATAATATGTCCTGCCCCGCCGCCGCAAAATATCAGTTTATTGGCATCGGCTATGTCTGTGAGCTTGTCAAGTATATCTGCCGCCGTCGCATCGATTACAGATACTTTAACAAATATCCCGATTTCTTGAAACTCTCCCTTATGGAGTTTCTTACGTAGTCGTTTTTTCATAGCCTTACTCCTTTCCTACTTTCTCAGCCGTCAACCTCAACTCCGTGCCACAATTAGGGCAAGTAATAACCCCCTCGGAGGGTTGCTCAAAAAGTTCGGCAATATTTACCTCTAAAGCAGTAGCCAGCTTCTCCAATGTATCAAAAGACGGTTTCTGCTTTCCGGTTGCAATACCACTGATGGATGGCTGGGAAACTCCTATTTTCTCGGCCAAAGCATTTAATGTTATCCCTTTTTTCTTGCAAAGCTCTTTAACTCTCAACTGTGTCATATTTACAAAGCGTTGATTTATACCACAAAGATATAATAAGTAAAGCAACACCTAATAAAAATGGCAAAAAAAATAGTAATGGCATGTATTTTTATTGAAATAATGCTTGATTAATACAAATTAATGCCTTATTTTTGCAGTAAGAAAACAAAGCACTACCTAATAATTACCACTATGGCAGCACACTTCACCACATCAGACTACCAGGCGATAGTAAACAAGATTTACGGCGAGATATCGGATGAAAGCGCCGAATCTGTGATAGAGTTCGAGAACGGCGATTGCCTGCTGGTCGTTCAGGTAAATCACCGAATAGGGTACAGGGATGAGATAGGCGGTTCTTACGAGGGTTACGACTTTGAGATGCTGGCGGTGGTGGATGAAGAAGAATTTGACGTACTGAGCGCCGATTGCTATGACAGCGAGGGCAACGAAGTGGACAGCGACTTTGACGCTAACGAATTATACAAACTCTTAAACTAATATAACGATGAAAAGAAACGATTTACAAAACATTATGCGGCGGGCTTGGGAACTGTACCGCACGACCGGCAAAGCCTTTGCCGTATGCCTTTCCCGTTCTTGGGTTATTTTCCGCCTTATACAGCGAATGCGATCCAGTGTAGTACAATTCTCCTATGAAAAGATAAACGGGACACTACGCAAAGCAAAAGGCACGTTAAAAGACGTGACCGCACTGGTCAAAGGAACGGGAAAGGAAACGCCTAAAACGGTGCGTTACTTCGATGTCGATGTACAGGCGTTCCGCTCGTTCAAAATCGAAAATCTGATAACTGTATATTAAAATCATTAACCCGGCATTCAGGTATAGAAAAAGTTCATATATTTGTAGTGTCAAAGTTTTTCAAATCAAGAGGCGGAACGATTACCGCCGCCCCCTTTCGGGATGGCGTTTTTTGTTTCCGTACATACACGAACGCAAACAGTTTGCGGTGCGTACCCCCGTGCATTTGCTATAATGGCATTTGCAAGCCTCTTGGTTAGACTTTGACAGCGGGAAAGGCGCACCGCTTTTTTGTGCCTGAATGTCAAAAAATAACCCCTATGAAAGGATTAACCCCCAAACAGATCGTGCAATTAATCAATATTGCCGGTAACATCCAAAATCAAACCTCAACCCCCGTATTTGATGAAGTGGCGTTTGTCACTCTGATGCGCATTTGCCGAGATTATGTAACCCCCGGACTTTATCCAGCTATTCCGGACGATGAGCGAGACAAATGGTTTATGGATCGCCTCAACAAATTCCGTGTCCGGTTCTTTGAGAAAATATAGACCGTTATGGAGCAGGCAAAGATGATGATTTACGAACTTTCTTATTGATGGTTATTTGCTGGGGATGTTCCCCACCGAGGCCGGAGCCGTCCGCCGTGCGGACTACTTGCCGAAAAGTCGATACACTCTCCGTGAATGGGAAAAGGACGGCGAATTTTTAACGTTTGATACATTAACCAAATAAACCAAATAGTTATGACAACAATCACATTTAACACTGAAGAACTGGCAATTATCACATCTGCGTTACACTGGCGCAATCGTTACCACGCCTACCGTATTGAGAAACTGGAGCGCAAACTACTTTCGGGCAAAGCTTCTGATCCTGAAACAGCAGAACGTTCCTTGCTTGAAAGAAAACGATACCAAAATCTCCGTGCAGATTTGGAATTAAAAATCAAGATGGCGGCAGGTTCAGCCTATCGTGGCGACCGAGAGAACAACTATCGTACAACTGAAACGTATAACATAGAATGAAAAATGAACCTTAAGAGTAATATTTAAGTGTACCTTCAAAGGGCATCAAAAAGGGCAATAAAAAAACAGGGACTAACCGTATTTAGCCTCGGCGGCATCGGCGGGGTTGGCGACGGTCAGGGTGTGGTGCACCGTCCTGCCCTCCAGCCGGAAGGTGCTGGTCAGGACAAAATCAAACGGGAAGCGCTCTGCCTTGCTCTTTTCATCCGAGCGCAGCTCCAGCCGGATGGTGTCGCCATCGGCGCAGAGCAGGGTGTGCTCCACATCCCGGGCAAAGCCGTGCTGACCGCCGGGGTAGGTCTTGCCCTTATGGGTAAAGGCCCCGCCGGTCAGCTTGCCCGTCCAGGGGAAAAGGATGGGGGCATGGCGCTTCCAGACAGCCGGGTCGGCCTGCCAGAGCATCTCCTGCCCGGCGGCATTTTTCAGGCTGACTGCTTCGGCACCATGGGTATCCACGGTCAGGGTCAGGAATTCGTTGTGAATGGTTGCCTGCATGATTCATCTCTCCTTTTTATCTGTTGACGATGTGCTCGCCGTTTCCTTCCAGCCAGGTGCGCAGGTTCCGGGTGGTAATGTCCATCAGGTTCTGCAAAGCCTCCCGGGTCGTCCACGCAATGTGCGGTGTGAGGATAGCGTGGGGTTCTGCCCGCAGGGGACTTTCCTGGGGCAGAGGCTCGGTGACAAAGGCATCGGCCCCGTAAAAGCCCAGCTGACCGCTGTGGAGGGCCGCTGCCACGGCCTCCTCATCCACCAGCGCGCCCCGGGCCGTGTTGAGCAGAATGGCCCCGGGCTTCATCTTCGCCAGCGCCTCCGCGTTGACAAGGCCCCGGGTCTGGGGCGTGGCCGGGCAGTGCAGGCTGAGGATATCGCACCGCCTCAGCAGGGTATCATAATCCACGAACTCCACACCGTCGGCGGCATATTCGGGCCGGACGGTGCGGGTGCAGACCAGCACCTCCATGCCAAAGGCTCTGGCAATGCGGGCTGACTGCCGCCCGATGCTGCCATAGCCGTAAACGCCATAGGTCTTGCCGTAGAGCTCCATCTGGGGCAGCAGGCCGATGCTCTCCGGGATATCCAGCTGCCAGCATCCATGCTTGACGGCACGGTTGTAGCGCTCCGCGCACTGGCAGATGGCCAGCAGCAGGCTGAAGGTCATCTGGGCCACGCTGTAGGTAGAATAGCCCGGCACATTGGCCACTGCAACGCCGTGGCGGCGGCAGGCTTCCAGATCCAGGTTGTCGGTGCCCGTGGCAATGATGCCCACCCATTTCAGGTTCGGGCACTGCTGTAAGATCTCCTCATCCATGCGGCACTTGTTCAGCAGAACGATATCCGCATCTCCGATGCGGGGGGCGATCTCCTCGTAGGCCGTGCGGACATAGCTGGTGGTATCGGGCACCAATGCCTTTACCCCCGACCAGTCGAGGTCGCCTTCCTCCATGACATAGCTTTCCAGAATGACAGCTTTCATCTCAGTCCTCCAACAATACGTCCTCGCTCAGCACCTGACCGATGGGCTTGGCAATGCACAGGTCGGCCTGCGCATCGGCCCCGGTGGGCTGCATGTTGATGACCACCAGATGGCGGCCCCGGAAGTACCGGATAAGCCCCGCCGCCGGGTAGACCACCAGACTGGTGCCGCCGATGATGAGGGTATCCGCCTTGCGGATGGCAGACACAGCCCCGGAGAGCACTTCCTCGTCCAGCCCTTCCTCGTACAGGACGACATCCGGCTTGACGATGCCGCCGCACTTGGGGCAGCGGGGCACGCCGGTGCTGTTGGCAATGAAGTTCACATCGTAGAACGCGCCGCACTTCACGCAGTAGTTGCGCAGGGTGCTGCCGTGGAGCTCGTAAACGGTCTTGGAGCCTGCCGCCTGATGCAGGCCGTCGATGTTCTGGGTGACGATGGCTTTCAGCCTGCCCTCCCGCTCCAGCTTTGCCAGCCGCAGGTGGGCAGCGTTGGGCTTTGCCCCCTTCACAATGAGCTTATCCCGGTAGAACCGGTAGAACTCCTCGGGGTTCTCCTCCCAGAAGGTGTGGCTCAGGATGGTCTCGGGCGGGTAATCGTACTTCTGGTGGTACAGGCCGTCCACGCTGCGGAAATCGGGGATGCCGCTTTCGGTGGAGACCCCCGCGCCGCCAAAAAAGACGATGCGGTCGCTCTCGGCAATGATTTTTTCCAGTGCAGGAACCATAAAAGAAACGCTTCCTTTCCGGCAGATCGTTGTGTTTTGGATAGCTCCAGTATAACACAAATCCAGCGGAAAGGAAGCGTTTCTTTTTTGATGGGATTGTCCCCTTGCTCAGCGCCCGTTTTCGGCAAACAGGGTCCCCAGCGCATCCAGCAGATCATGCGGGAGCATTCCGGTTTCCCCGTGCAGGGCAGCGGCACGGTCGGCAGCTGCACCATGGAGATAAACGGCACAGGCGGCGGCCTCAAAGGCAGGCAGACCGCAGGCCAGCAGGGCGCTGGTCATGCCCGCCAGCACATCCCCGCTGCCGCCCCGGGAAAGCCCCGGGTTGCCGGTGGGATTGACCGCGCAGCGGCCATCCGGCCCTGCAATGACGGTATGCGCCCCCTTCAGCACCACCACAGCATTCCATGCTTTCGCATAGCGCAGCGCCATGCCTTCCCGGTCCGCATTGATCTCTGCCGCAGAGTGTCCGGTCAGCCGGGCCATCTCGCCGGGGTGGGGCGTTAAAATCAGTTTCCCTTGAGGGTGAGGCATTTTTTCCGTTTGGAGCAGGTCAGCAGCGGCGTTCAGGCCGTCCGCATCCAGCACCGCACTGCCGGAAAAGCCGGGCAGGAGCGTTTTTACCAGCGCCCGGGTCTCGGCGGCACGGGCCGCGCTCTGGGCCGTATAACCCAGCCCGGGGCCCGCCAGCAGGACAGAGGCCTTCTGCCGCCGGATATGCTCAATATTCTGGGGCGAGATGCCGCCCCCTGCCCCCGCTTCGCAGGGGCAGAGACAGCACTCGGGCAGGCGGGCGGCCACAGCCGCCAGCACCGGCTCCACACTTGCCAGCGTAACGATACCGGCTCCGGTGCGCAGGGCACCTTCCACGGCCAGCGCCGCCGCGCCCCGGTAGGACGCACTGCCCGCCACCGCCAGCACGGAACCAAAGGTTCCCTTATGCGCATCCCGGGGGCGGGGCTGGATGGCCTGCCAGACAAAATCGGAAGTTATTGTCATTTTATCACGCACCCTTTCACACAACCTCTCAGTCGGGCTTGCGGCTCAACCCCCCAGTCGCCTGCGGCGACAGCCCCCACTAGTAGGGGGGCCCTTGGCATTTCGTAAAGCTCGTCCTCTTTGCCAAGGCCGCCCCTATTAGGGGCGGTGGCATCCCGCAGGGATGACGGTGGGGTTTAATCCGTTCCCTGCAAATACCTCCGGATCTCCTTCTCCGCCTCCTGCACCTCTTCATGGAACATGCGGGCAGAGACCCGGAGGGCACCATGGCCCAGGATGATGACCTGTTCCATGCCATCGGAGGTAGCCACGCGGACGCGGCGGCCCTTGCCGATCTCATGGGTGACACGCTCGATGAACATATCGGCGGTCTCGGCTTCCCGGGTGTAGACCACATGGATATTGTGGTACTGCTCTATGCTGCCGGGGTTGCCCGGCACACGGTAGGCATCAAACACAAGGATGAGCACGCACTTCTTAAAGCCCTGATAGTTGCAGAGGATGTCCATCAGCCTGTGGCGGGCCGCTTCCAGGCTCTCTTTGGAGAGTGCGTTCAGCTCGTCCCATGCAAAGATGATGTTGTAGCCGTCCACCAGAAGGTATTCAGGCTGGATCTCCCACTGCTCGGCGTTGAAATCAGGGCGTTCCCGCTTCTGGGTGGGGCGGAACGCCGCCAGCGGGTCCCGCTTGATGGGCCCATAGGTCTGCTCAAAGATCTTCAGCAGCTCAGCATCCTCTTCCAGAGTGGCGCGATAGGCGGCCATCCGGCGGGGACGGGCCTGCACCGCTTCCTCGGTCTTTGCAGTCTTGCCCCAGCCGCTGTCCACATGCATGTGGCTGCGCACCTGCTCCCAGGGCACCACAAATCCGGCCCCGTGGGCGCAGAACACCGAATCCGCCGGGTTGTCGAGGTCGTGTTCCGGCTCATAGCCCGCAGCCTCGATGACCTCTGCTGCATTGTGGCAGGGACGGTAGCCGTCCAGCGTCAGGGTCAGGTGTCCCCTGCCCCGGGTGTAGCCCACCACCTCCATGGGGTAGCTGCGCATGGTGGAGGCCGGTGCCGTGCCGGTGAGCAGGGTGGTATCCCCGTCGGCGCCGGTCTCGGGCGGGTCAAAGCTGCCGCCCATGTTCTGGATATCGTTCATGGCGCGGCCCACGTTGTCAGAGGGCAGCTCCAACCGGAAGGCATACCACGGCTCCAGCAGCTGGGTCTTGTGGATCTGGTCTGCCATCATCAGGCCCTGCCGGACGGCGCGGTAGGTCGCCTGCCGGAAGTCGCCGCCCTCGGTGTGCTTGAGGTGGGCGCGGCCCGCAATGAGGGTGATCTTCACATCGGTCAGGGGTGCCCCGATGAGCACGCCCAGATGCTGCTTTTCCTCAAGATGCGTCAGCACCAGCCGCTGCCAGTTCTTGTCCAGCACCTCTTCCCGGCAGTCGGCGGCAAACTGCATCCCGCTGCCCCGGGGCAGCGGCTCCAGCTTAAGGTGGACTTCCGCATAGTGGCGCAGGGGCTCGTAGTGGCCCACGCCCTCCATGGCTTCGGTGATGGTCTCCTTATGCAGGATGCCGCCGGGGCCGAAGCTGACCTCCAGCCCGTACCGCTCGGCCAGCAGGCTTTTCAGCACCTCCAGCTGGATCTCGCCCATCAGCTGGACATGGATCTCGCCCAAGGTCTCGTTCCAGACCACATGGAGCTGGGGCTCCTCCTCTTCCAGCCGATGGAGCTTTCCCAGCGCGGCGTGCACGTCTGCGCCCTCGGGCAGCAGCACCTGATAGCTCAGCACCGGCTCCAGCACCGGCAGGTCGCTGTCCCGTTCCGCCCCCAGACCCTCGCCCGGGCGGGCTTTGGTCAGGCCGGTAACGGCGCACACCTGGCCGGGGCCGATGCACTCCGCCAGCGTGAATTTTGCACCGGAATAGAGCCGCAGCTGGTTGGCCTTTTCGGCCCATGGCTCCCCGTCGGCTTCTCCGGTGAGCTGGGCTTTCACCTTGAGCGCGCCGCCGGTCACCCGCAGCCAGGTCAGGCGGTTTCCCTGCTCATCCTGGCTCACCTTGAACACCTTGGCCCCGAAGGCTTCCAGCGCAGGGGCCGGGCGGGTATAGCGGTCAAGGCCCTCCACCAGCGCATCCACACCCTGCAGCTTCAGGGCTGAGCCAAACCAGCAGGGAAACACATGCCGCCGGGCAATGGCGGGGATGAGGTCGGTATCGGTCAGGATTCCCCGGTCTAGCATCGTCTCCATCAGCCGCTCATCGCAGAGAGCCAGCGCCTCGTCCCGGTCGGCCTGCTCTGCCCCAAAATCCACAAAGCCATCCCCCAGCCGACGGTTCAGCTGGGTCAGAAGCGCTTCCCTGCCCGGGCCGGGCAGGTCCATCTTGTTCACGAACACAAAGGTGGGGATGCGGTACCGCCGCAGCAGCCGCCAGAGCGTCTCGGTATGGCTCTGCACGCCGTCGGTGCCGCTGATGACCAGCACCGCATAATCCAGCACCTGCAGTGTCCGCTCGGTCTCCGTGGAAAAATCCACATGGCCCGGGGTGTCCAGCAGGGTAAAATCGGTATTGCCCGCCGTAAAGAGGGCCTGCTTGGAGAAAATGGTAATGCCGCGCGCCTTTTCCAGCGTGTCGGTGTCCAGAAAGGCATCCTTATGGTCCACCCGGCCCAGCTTGCGGATGGTGCCGGTGCCGTAGAGCAGGGCCTCGGAAAGGGTGGTCTTGCCGCTGTCCACATGGGCCAGAATGCCGATGACCAGCTGCTTGTGCTCTTGTTCCATGCCGCGGCCCCCTTACAGCACGCTGGCGATCAGCGCAGCAGCAACCAGCGGCAGGCCCAGCACCAGATTGGAGAGCAGACTGCAGTAGGTGCGCTCCTCGGGTTCCAGCTCCTCAAAGGAGACGATCTTCTCATCCGCATAGTCGATGATGGAGCGGGTGGAGTGGATCTTTTTCTGCCGCTTGCCCATCCCCTTGAACTCCTCCAGCAGGTGGTGGATGGTCACGCCATCCAGCCGCAGGTAGTCCACCCAGGCCCAGATGAGCAGCACCACGCCGCACAGAAAGCCCGGGGCCTCCCAGATGGTAAACGTGCCATCGCTGACATAGCGCTGCCACAGCAGCATCAGTACGGCCACAATGGAGGTGCGGGTCACGGTCTTATATAAAATGGGGTGGAACATGTAGCGTTTGTACATCGAGGTCAGTTTCTTCATGGTGCGCTCCTTATTGATACAGATACACTTTATTGTATCATGTTTTTGTGAAAAAAGATAGCTGTTTTGTGCGCACAGCGTGAACAGTTTCTCTCTTTTGCCTGTTCTTCATAGATATACAGTTCTTTCCATTTTATAGTAATTTTTTCCATATTCTTTTCCCACGAAAGTGTTTGTCACCGTTTTGTTTCCAATTCTATGCTGTGGCGGATTAACTTCTTTCCAGTAAAGTGCTAAAATATACAGTGGTGCGACTTTTGTCTTTCCTGTGCACTTTTTGGAAAGGCAGACAGCCTCACTGCGTTTAGGAAAAGGAAAAACGCGCGGCTCTGTCCGCGCAAGATCTGGGAGGATCATCCAATGAGCTTCAATTTTGATCGCCGCACCTTCCTGAAGGGTGCAGGTGCTGTGGGTGCCGCCAGCCTGCTGGCAGCCTGCGGCGAAAAGTCCAACAACACCGGCAATGGCGCTGCCGCCAGCGGTGCTGCTGCCCCCAACTCCACCGGCGCTACCCCCCTGAAGGAGTTCATCTCCTTTGAGAGCGGCAACCGTGAGCTGGAAAGCTGGAACATGCTGTACAGCCAGAGGGCTGAGGATGCCAACGTGGTCACCAACCTGTGGGACGGCCTGCTGAGCTTTGACTGCTACGGCAAGGTGGTTCCCGCCATCGCTTCCAGCTGGGAGCACAATGAGGATGCCACCGTCTGGGCCTTCCACCTGCGGGACGACGTGGACTGGGTGGATTGCAACGGTGAGGTGAAGGCTCACCTGACCAGCAAGGACTTCCTGGTTGGCTTTGAATGGGTGATGAACGCCATCAAGAACGAGGCCAACAACACCTCCATGCCCAACGACACCATTGTGGGTGCTTACGAGTACTACCAGCTGACCAAGGAAGCCGGTGACGCTGCCGCTGACATGACCTATGAGGACATGCTGGCTGCCGGTGTGGGCATCGAAGCTCCGGATGATTACACTCTGGTGTTCACCTGCCCCAACGCCTGCCCCTACTTTGATACCGTTGCTGCCTACACCAGCTTCTACCCCGTGGCTCCCGCTCTGATCGAGGAGCTGGGTATCGATGGCTTCCGTGGCTGCGACAACACCACCATGTGGTACAACGGACCCTATATGGTGGAGGAGTACATCCAGGGCAACACCAAGAGCTACATCCCCAACCCCAACTACTACGATGCTGCCAACGTCAGCCGCTTTGAGCGTTTCACTGTCACCATGATCAGCGACGGTGCCATCAGCCTGCAGCTGTATCAGAACCGCGAGCTGGACGAGGTGGACCTGGGCGAGAGCAGCATCACCACCATTCAGTCCGACCCTTCCAACGAGTACAATCAGCAGCTGTGCGAGAAGCGTGCCAAGAAGTTCAGCTACTGCTTCATCTTCAACTACGACAAAATGAACACCGATGGCACCCCCGATGAGAACTGGAACAAGGCCATTGCCAACAAGGCCTTCCGTCAGTGCTTCTCCAAGGGCATGGTGCTGAACAAGTTCTTCGCCCGTTACAACCCCATCAATCCCCTGAAGTGTGAGAACGATTTCTTCACCATGAAGGGCCTGTGCTACACCTCTGACGGCACCGACTACACCAACCTGGTGGCCAAGGAGATGGGTCTGGACGGCGAGGCTTACGATGGCAAGACTATGAAGCGCCTGCGCGCCAACAACGGTAACATCACCGAGCTGAAGAAGCAGGCCATGGAAGAGCTGAGCGCCATTGGTGTCACCTTCCCTGTCCACTGCTCCTACTACATTCTGGCCGGCTCCACCTCCGCTCTGGACCACGCCACCGTCCTGAAGCAGTGCTTTACCGACAGCTTCGGCGATGACTTCATCGTGCTGGATGTCAACACCTTCGTGTCCTCCACCATGAAGGAAGTCGTGGCTCCCAAGCTGCAGAGCTTCACCCACATGGGCTGGGGTGCTGACTTCGGCGATCCCGTCAACTTCCTGACCCAGATCATCGTTCACGACGACAATGCTTACTACAGCTGCAACATGACCAACATCGCAGGCATTGTGAACAATGGTCCCGCCAGCTACCAGACCGAGCTGGTTGCCGCCTACGAGAAGTTCACCGATCTGGTGAACGAGGGCCGTGCCATCGTTGACGACACCGATGCACGCTACGCAGCATTTGCCAAGGCCGAGGCTTACTTCCTGGACGAGAACCTGATCTTCCCCACCGTCTACGATATCACCTGGTGCCTGACTCACGTCAACGAGTACAGCAAGATCAACGCAATGTATGGTCCCTGCAACTACAAGGCTGTGAACTGGGAGACCAGCGAGGAGGCCTACACCACCGAACAGTACGATGAGTTTGCTGCCGCATACGACGCAGCCACTCAGGCCTGATCGCGTGAACCAGTAGCCAATCGCAAAAAGCAGAACCGGACGTTTTTGAAGCGTCCGGTTCTTTTTTTGCTCCCTGACAGCACAAAACCCCGCCGCGCGGGAAAGCTCCCAGCGCGGCGGGGTCATTGTGTTAAAATACAGGAAAGCGGTTCAGCTTACAGCTGGCTTTCATACTCCTTGCGGTAGCCTTCCAGCTCACGCTGGTTGCCATACACGAAGTGGCCGTTTGCGATCTCTTCCCAGACCGGCTTATCCACGCTGTAATCGTGGATCGAGGGGTCATAGACCAGCAGCTTCTTATGCTTTTCCAGGCTGGGGTCAGGGATGGGAACCGCGCTCAGCAGGGCTTTGGTGTAGGGATGCAGCGGATGGAGGAACAGCTCCTCCGCCTCAGCCAGCTCCACGATGCGGCCCTTGCTGATAACGGCGATACGATCCGAGATGAACCGGACCACCGACAGGTCATGTGCAATGAACAGGTAGGTCAGGCCGCGGCTCTTCTTCATCTCGTTCAACAGGTTCAGCACCTGTGCACGGATGGAGACATCCAGTGCGGAGATGGGCTCATCGGCCACGATGAACTCCGGCTCCATGACCAGAGCACGGGCAATGCCGATACGCTGGCGCTGGCCGCCCGAGAACTCGTGGGGGAAGCGGGAGGCAAACTCCGGCAGCAGGCCGACCTCATGCAGGGCGTTCATCACCTTTTCATGCAGATCTTCCTGATCCTTGTAGAGATGATGGTTCAGCAGGCCCTCAGCAATGATATACTCGACCTTGGCGCGCTCGTTCAGCGAAGCCATGGGGTCCTGGAAGATCATCTGGATCTTACGGATGACCTCTTTGTCCAGTTCCTTGGAGATCTTGCCGTTGATCTTCTGGCCCTTGAAGAAGATGTCGCCGCCGGAGGTCGGGTTGATGCGGCAGATGGCACGGCCAATGGTGGTC
>OGZW01003313.1_pt1 | contig 12000 bp, 14 predicted proteins | sample 1577001 | NCBI WGS metagenome assembly OGZW01 (sample SAMEA3541519, study PRJEB24748) | human gut metagenome | biome: human gut; feature: human-associated habitat; material: faeces | place: China | collected 2012
AAGTAGCAACACGTGATAGTTATGGTAATGCTTTAGTTGAACTTGGAAAAGAACAGACGCGGGTGAGGATTTTTTTGCCGCGACGGAGATCGCGGTGCTGTTTGCTTTTTTGCAGGTCATCGACAATCCGCGTCAGGACGTGCCGCTGCTGTCGGTGCTGCGCTCGCCGCTCTTCGGCTTTACGGCCGACGAGCTCGCGGCAGTGCGCGCAAAGCAGAAGACGGGCGACTTTTACGACGCGCTGCTGCTGGACGACACGGAGAAGAGCAGGAGCTTTCTTGCGTCGCTGCGCGCGCTGCGCGAACAGGCGGCGTCGCTGCGTGTGCGGGAGCTGCTGGACGAGATCTTCCGCCGCTGCCACGTGCTCGCCGTGTTCGGCGCGATGGACGGCGGCGCGGCGCGGAAGGAAAACCTGCTGGCCTTTTTGCAGCTGTGCGAAAATTATGAGCGCACGGGACACCAGGGGCTTTTCTCCTTCGTCAGCGCATTGCGCGAGCAGCTTGCAAGCGGCGAGGCCGCCGCGCCGCAGGTGGAGCACGCCGCCGGCGGCGTGCGCATCATGTCCATCCACAAGTCGAAGGGCCTTGAGTTCCCGGTGGTCATTCTGACGGATCTTGCGCGACGCTTCAGCAACATGGACTTTCAGACCTCGGTGCTGGTGCATCCGCAGCTGGGACTGGGGCCGGTGTGCGTGGATACGAAAAGGCGCATCCAGTACCCGACGAGTGCGCGGCAGGCGATCGAGCGCACGCTGCGCCGCGAGGCGAAGGCGGAGGAGCTGCGTGTGCTGTACGTTGCGATGACGCGCGCGAAGGAAAAGCTCGTCATGGTCCACACGCAGGCAAACGCGCGCAGCCGCGTCGCCGATCTGATGGCGGTGAGCGCGTGCCCCGTGCTGCCGGAGGCGGTGGACGAGGGCAAGTGCATGGGCGACTGGCTCATGCTGCCGCTCCTGCAGCGCAGCGAAGCAGCGCCGCTGCGTGCGCTCGCAGGACAGAACGGCGAGGGCCGCGTCTTTGTGGATGAAACGCCGTGGGTCGTGCGCGTACACGAGGGGGAGGAGCTGCTGAGCCCTGCGCCCGAGAAGGACACGGCGGCCGAAGAGCCGACGCGTGCGCCGGAGCTGCCGGTGGATACGCGGGCGATCGAGTATGAATACCCCCATCGCGCGGAAACACTTTTGCCCGCAAAGCTCACGGCGACGCAGCTCAAGGGCCGCGCGCTGGATGAGGAGATCTCCGAAAATACGGTGCTGCCGCCGCGCCTGCGCAGCCTGACGAAACCGCGCTTCCTCGCGGGGGAGCAAAAGCTCACGGGCGCGGAGCGCGGAACGGCCATCCATCTGGCGCTGCAATATCTCGACTTTTCGGAGCAGGGCGGCGAAGCGGGCATTCGCGCACAGCTCGAGACGATGCGTGCGCAGCGCAAGCTGACGGACGAGCAGGCCGAGGCGGTGGATGTGCGCGCACTCATGAGGTTTTTGCAGAGTCCGCTGGCTGCGCGCATCCGCGCGAGCGAGCGGGTCGAGCGGGAGTACCGCTTCTCGCTGCTGCGGCCCGTGCGGGAGTTTGCGGATGTGGACTCGGACGATGAGGTGCTTTTGCAGGGCGTGGTCGACTGCTTTTTTGAAGAGGACGGCGCGCTCGTGGTCGTGGACTTCAAGACCGACCGTGTGACGCGCGCGGAGATGAGCGCGCGCGCCGAGCGCTATCGCCCTCAGCTCGAGGCGTATTCGATGGCGCTTTCACGCGTGACGGGGAAAACAGTCAGGGAAAGGGTGCTGTATTTCTTCTCCGTCGGAGAGGCGCTGCGGCTGTGAAAAGGAAAAGGGCCTCCGCTCAAGGCGGAGGCCCTTTTGACAAAATCAGATCATACAAGGAAAAATTCCAGGATAAACACCGTCGCGCAGCAGAGAAGCGAGACGGGGAAGAGCGCAAGCCCGCGCCAGGCGGCGAGAATGCCGACGAGCATCGCCGCCGCGCCCGCGATGGGCGACTGCGTGACCGTCATGATGGCGGGGAAGGTCATCACCGCGAGCGTGACATAGGGCACGTAATAGAGAAACGAGCGGAGAAACCGGTCGCGGATGGGCTTGCGGATGAGCGTGAGCGGCAGGACGCGGATGAGATAGGTCGTGAGCGCCATCACGAAGAGATACAGATATGTTTTCATGCGACAAGATCCTCCTCACTGTGCGGGAACAGAAGGGCTGCGATCGCCGAAATGACGATGGTCAGGATCAGGATGCGCATTCCCTCGGACAGCTCGCGCGTGAGCGGCAGGACGCTTGCGAGCCAGCCGCAGAGGAAGCTTGCGGCGATGCAGCCGAGCACGATGCGATTCTGCTTGCCGACGGGAATGATGATGGCGAGGAACATTCCGAAGAGCATGACCGAAAAGCCGCTCACGGCCCATACGGGCATGAGATCGCCCATCAGCACGCCGAGCACGGTGCCGAGACTCCAGCCCGGCATGGCGGCGCACATCGCGCCGACGTAATACCACACGTCAAGATATCCCGGCTGGGCGATGGCAAGCCCAAAGATCTCATCCGTGAGGTCGTAGGCAAGGAGCATACGCCAGCCCAGGGGCGTATCGGGCGAGAGATGCTGACTGAGCGCGCAGCTCATCAAAAGATAACGCGCGTTGACGACCAGCATCATAACGGCCATGGCAAGAAAACCGGAATCGGACGCGATAATGGTGATGCCGCCGTACTCGCCGGATGAGGCGTTGTTCAGAAAGCTCAGCAAAAAGCCCTGGAACACGCTCAAATGCGCGCTGTGCGCGCTGATGCCGATGCCGAAGCTGACGGCGAAATAGCCAAGCCCGATGGGGACACCGTCGCGGAGCCCCCGCAGGAAGACGTTTTTTGACATGGGATGGACCCTTCTCTCTACGCTCTCGCGCAAAAGCGCGGTAACGCTCATTATACGTCGAAGAAGAGCAGAAGTAAAGAGGGAGCCGGGGGATAAAAGGGAAAAACGGGGAACGGCTCTGTGACAGGTGGAGCAAAAGAATGAGAAATGATCAAAAAGGGAGAAAATTTCTCTTGCAATTTGACACAAAGCGTGGTAATATCCTATATGGCTTTTTTAGAAAAGTACATTTGGATCAGAAAGAGGTGAACACGAGCAATGAAGGAAGGAATCCATCCCAATTATCAGCAGACTACTATTACTTGCGCCTGCGGTAATGTGATTGAGACAGGTTCTACCAAGCAGAACATCAAGGTAGAAGTGTGCTCTAAGTGTCACCCCTTCTTCACTGGTAAGCAGAAGCTGGTCGATACCGGCGGCCGCGTTGCTAAGTTCAACAAGAAGTTCGGCCTGAACTAATTCAATCACAAAAGCAGCTCTGCTACGGCAGAGCTGCTTTTTTCTGCTTTTTTGGAACGCTCAGTTTTGCCCGTCGGGATATTCGACGATGAAGGGGAGCGGCTCAAGGGCCTGATCGAGATAATTCGTCTCCTCGTAGTAATCGCTGCCGCCTGCTATGGTGCGCACCTGAAGGAGCCGGACGCGCAGAACGGCGCCGTCGGACAGCTCCACGATCAGCTCACAGACGAGCGGGGAATCGGTGATCTTGATGGAGAGCTCCAGCGCATCTCTGGCAAGGGGGTAACGGAAGAAATATGAAGTGCCGAGGTCACGCGCCGCGGTCACTTCGGCAGTATCGCCGGAATCGGCGGAGGCGGAGTCCTCTTCTACGTTGTGGACCGGCACGGCCTCCAGCGGCACAGCCTTGATAAGCTTGCCGTCACGCGAGTATTCAAGGCGCATGGAGCGGATGCCGCGGCCGTCATAGACGCCGAGGGTAAAGCTGCCGAATCGATAATCCACCCCCTTGTCGAAGGAAAGGCGGTATATGAGCGGCGAGCCGGAATCCCGGCGCGTATAGGAGGATGGCGGGTTAAAGCTGTACAGAGCGGGCGAGTTTTTCGTCTTAAGGTCGTAGATCGTGTCGAGCTCCTCCGTCTGCGTGCCGCCGTGCTTTTTGAAATTGACGGTGACGCCGAGCTCGTCGCTCAGCGGCACCGTCACCTCTCCGCACAGGTAGCCGAAGCTGTTCTGCCGAAGAGTGACGGGATAAGAGGTTAGATCGCTGCTGAGCGGCGGAGCGCTGCCGCGGTCGGTCACGAGAAGGTCGACGAGCGTTTCCTCGTCGAGTAGCTTGGGCAGGAGCGAAAACGAGAGCGTGCACTCCTGTTTTTTCAGGTCGACGCTCTTGACCTCATAGTCGTACTGCGAGATGAGGCTCGACTCGCTTGCCAAAATGTCCGAGACATTGTTGCTGATGCCCGCGATCTGGTTCGAGAGGTTGTTCTGCACGTTGTAGAGCTGGCTGCGAAGGTCATTTACTTGCGTGCTGAGCGTGTTGATGCGGTTGTTGTAATGCACGCCGACGGCGATGAGCGCGGCGAGCGCCACGGCCGCACCGCCGATGATCTTCTTGTGCTGTATGCAGAAATCGCGGAAGCTCAGCTTTTCCGCGGGAGCTTTTTCGGCGTTGCTTTGAACCGGCGATTCGGCGGCATCCTGCTCGGGTTTGGCGTGCTCCAGACTGAGCAGCTCGTCGACGGAAACGGAGTAGAGCTTAGAGAGTTCGATGAGCTTGCTAAGCTCCGGCTGCGTCGCGCCGCTCTCCCATTTGGAAACGGCCTGACGCGAAACGCCGAGTTTTTCGGCAAGTTCCTCCTGCGACATGCCGCTCGCGCGGCGCAGTTCGTAGAGCTTTTCATATAGTTCCATGAAAGGTTCCTCCTTGGGGAAATGTTGCTGCGTTCGACGCCGTGCACTGCGCCTTTGCAGGAAAAGCATAGCAGGAAAACGGGAGAAAACACCACCAACCGGGCGTTTCTTTTTGTCAACCTGAGGTTGCGTCCACCCTATTTTCGCATGAAAGGGGCGGAAATGTCAATGAAAAGCGTTTTTGCCTTTTCTTTTGGCGGAAAATACACTATAATAAAAATGATTTGTACAGCGCCGATTTCGGCGCGATAAGGAGAAGCTATGGAAGAACTGAAAGAGAATACCGCGCCGCGCGACAGGGCGATTTTAGTCGGCCTTTCGTCGCCGCGGCTCGATCGAAAAGAGAATGCCGACGAGGAGAGCCTTGAAGAGCTCGGTGCGCTCGTCGAAACGGCGGGCGGCGTCAGCGTCGGCGTGGTTTTACAAACGCTGCCCTCGCCCAATCCGCACACCTTCATCGGCGAGGGCAAGGTGGACGAGATCCGCGAGCTCGTCAAGTCGCAGGAGGCGACGATGGTCATCTTCGACAATGACCTCTCGCCCTCGCAGATGCGCGTTTTGTCCGAGGAATTCGGCGTGCAGGTGCTCGACCGCAGCGGACTCATCCTCGATATCTTCGCCCAGCGGGCGAAGACGAAGGAGGGCCGCCTTCAGGTGGAGCTTGCGCAGTATGAATACCTGCTGCCGCGCCTCATCGGTATGTGGACGCATCTGGAGCGTCAGGCGGGCACGTCGGGCAAGGGACCCATCGGCTCGAAGGGTCCCGGCGAAACGCAGCTTGAGACCGACCGCCGCCACATCCACCGCAAAATCGACAAGCTCAAATCCGACCTTGAAGAGGTGCGCCGCGTGCGCGCGACGCAGCGCGACCGCCGCAGCAAGAACGAGATCCCGGTCGTCGCCATCGTCGGCTACACGAACGCGGGCAAGTCGACGCTCTTGAACGCGCTGACCGGCGCGGGCATTCCCGCGAACGACCGCCTCTTCGACACGCTGGACACGACGACGCGCCTTCTCACCGTGTCCGACACGCTGGATGTCGTCATCTCCGACACGGTCGGCTTTATCCGAAAGCTCCCGCACCAGCTGGTCGAGGCCTTCAAGGCAACGCTCGAGGAACTCGAATACGCCGACCTTCTGCTGCACGTCATCGACATTTCCGACCCGCACTGGCTCGAGCAGGCGCAGATCGTGGACGAGCTCATCGAAGAACTGGGCGCGCAGCAGATCCCCTGCTTGCGCGTTTACAACAAGTCCGACCTCTACTTCGGCGATATCCGCCCGCACGGGGAGGACAGCGTCAACATCAGCGCCAAGACCGGCGAGGGCGTGGATGAGCTGCTTGCGCGCATCGACAAGCTCCTCGACAAGGGCACGCGCCGCGTGACGATCCACCTGCCCTACGACAAGGGTGGCCTTCTCGATATGCTCTATCGCGAGGCAAAGGTCGAATCCGTCGAATACGGCGAGACCATCGACATCGTGGCCACCTGCGTGCCGCGCGTCATCGGCCAGGTCAAGGACTATATCGAGGGCTACCGCGAGCCGAAGGAGGACTGGGAGGAATGACGTTTGAAACGACGCGCCTTCTCCTGCGTCCGTGGTGCGAGAGCGACGCGGAGAGCTGCTATCGATACGCGAGGGATCCATTTGTCGGCCCCGCCGCAGGCTGGCCGGCGCATACGAGCGTGGAGAACTCCCGCGAGATCATCCGAACCGTCCTCTCGGAGCCGGACACGTTTGCGGTCATTTTGAAGGAACGGCCAGACGAGCCTATCGGCTCCATCGGCGTGTTTCCGACGGAAGCGCCGGAAATCGGGAATGAGCCGGAAATCGGCTACTGGATCGGCCGCCCGTTCTGGGGTCAGGGGCTTATCCCCGAAGCCGTGCGAGAGCTGCTGAGGTACTGCTTTGAGGATAAAGGCGCACAGCGGGTCTGGTGTTCGCACTATGCCGGCAATGAAAAGTCAAAGCGCGTGATCGAAAAGTGTGGCTTTTCTTATCAGCTGACCTGTGAAAGGCCGGCGCTTGTGGACGATGCGCTGCGGCCGACGCTTTTTTACGTTCTCACGAAAGAAAAGTGGGAGAAAACCCGCTGAAAGGAACATTGAAACCATGACAGAGTACCTTGTCCCATACGAGAGCGCGGAGAGCGAGTTTGAAGAAAAGCGCTCGCGCTTCATCAGCCACGTTTTCCTTGTGGAGAGCGAGGCGGAGGCCCGCGCGCGCATCGACGAGATGAAGAAGAAATACTACGACGCGCGCCACAATTGCTGGTGCTTCGTCCTGCACGACGGCACCGTTCGCTACGGCGACGACGGCGAGCCGCAGGGCACGGCAGGCCAGCCGATGCTGAACGTCTTCCAGCGCGAAAACGTCGAAAACGTCGTGTGCATCGTGACGCGCTACTTCGGCGGAATTCTGCTCGGTGCGGGCGGGCTGACGCGCGCTTATGCCAAGGCGGCGAAGGACGCACTTGACGCAGCGGGCAAGGCGCGGATGCAGCCGTTTTCCGTGCTGCTGCTCGAATGCCCGTATCCGATGTTCGAGCGCATAAAGCTGCTGATCGAGGGACACGAGGGAAGAATCGAGTCGAGCGATTACGGCGCAGCCGTGATGCTCACGTTTCTTCTGCCTGTGCAGAAGGTGGCGGACTTTTCCGCCGCGCTCACGGAACTCTCCGGCGGGCAGATGAGCGCGGAAGAGGTCGAGCAGCGCTTTCTGCCCGGCGCAAGGGAGTGACTTTTTCAGCGGAGGACTGACCTCCGCTCGCACGGAAAGAGATAAAGCGGATAAAGAGAAAAGGAACGCACTCAAATGAGTGCGTTCCTTTTTGATAGAAGTCACTGCTTTCCGGCGAGGTAGTAGTCGCTCTGCCCCGGATGGTAGAAGGGGCAGGCGGTCAGCTTGCCGCGCAGGAACGACGCCATCTCGTCCTCATCGAGTTGCTCGTCACAGTAGTAGCTGTCGGACTCTTCATCGTAGCTGTAATAAACGCAGTCCTCGCACAGGCTGATGGACATGAGATCATCTCCCAAAAGAAATTAGTGCTGATACTCGAATTCGAGCTCGTACATGCTGACGATATCGCCGTCCCGGATGCCGAGATCCTCAAGCTGCTGGAAAACGCCGTTTTCGCGCAGCATCTTATCGAAGAACATCCGGCTCTCATAATCGCCGAAGTTGACATTGCTCATCAGGCGCTCGAGCCACTTGCCTTCGACAATATAGGTGTTGTCCTCGACGGTGATGCTGAGCGGCTCGCTCGCGTCGATCTTGACGGGCTTGGGGACATACTCGGGCTCGTAGACTGTAACGGGCGGGAGTGTGGAGAGCTTTTCGGCGATCTTGAGCACGAGCTCACGCGTACCGCTGTGGGACGCGGCGGAGAGGGCAAAGAGGGGGTAGCCGAGCGGCGCGACGTGCGCGCGCAGGGCCTCAAGCAGGCTCTCGTCCTCCATGATGTCGGTCTTGTTGGCGACAACGATCTGCGGGCGGGTGGCAAGCTCGGGGGAATACTGCGAAAGCTCTGCGTTGATCGCGTCAAAGTCCGCGACGGGGTCGCGCCCCTCGCTGCCGGAAACGTCGACCACGTGGACGAGCAGACGGCAGCGGTCGATGTGGCGCAGGAAGTCGTGGCCGAGACCCGCGCCCTCGGCCGCGCCCTCAATGATGCCGGGAATGTCGGCCATGACGAACGAAACGCCCTCGTCGACATACACGACGCCGAGGTTGGGGTAGAGGGTGGTGAAGTGATAGTTGGCGATCTTGGGGCGTGCCTTGGATACGACGGAGAGAAGCGTCGACTTGCCGACGTTCGGGAAGCCGATCAAGCCGACGTCGGCCAGTAGCTTCAGCTCGAGCACGACATCGTGCTCCTCGCCCTCAAGGCCCGATTTGGCAAAACGGGGCGCCTGACGCGTCGGCGTTGCGAAGTGGGCGTTGCCCCAACCGCCCTTTCCGCCGCGGCAGAGAATGAACGGCTCGGAATCGGACATATCCTTGATGATCTCGTTGCTCTCCGCGTCGCGCACAACGGTGCCGCGCGGCACGCGGATGGTGAGATCCTTGCCCTGCTTGCCGAACTTGCGCCCGCCCTGACCATCCATGCCGGTCTCAGCGACGTATTTGCGCTTGTAGCGGAAGTCCATCAGCGTGGACATATTGTCGTCGACGACGAGGACGATATTGCCGCCGTTGCCGCCGTCGCCGCCGTCGGGACCGCCCGCGGAGACATACTTTTCGCGGTGGAACGCCACCGCGCCGTTACCGCCCTTACCCGCGCGGCAGAAGATGCGTGCCTTATCAATAAAAGATGCTGCCATGTTGGCACCTCCTTGGATCCTTGTTATTCCTGAACAAATAGTTTACCCGTTTTTTGACGATTCGTCAAGAAAAACGGAAAGCTTCACAAAAAAGAAAATGTCGGGGGAATCCGGGAACTTTTTGCCGCGCCTTTCCGTCAAAGAAAGAAGATACGACGGGAAAGGAAGCGGAAGAGTTGAAAAGACTGCTTGCACTGATGATGGTCGTCGCTGCGACGGCGGTGCTGCTGGCCTGCACGAAGGGCGGCGATCAGAAGAACGGAGAGGAAGACGCCGGCCCCGAGCCGCAGCACGCGGGCGCGGACACGATGACGCTGCGCGTGGTGGGCGATGCCGCGGACGGCACGCTCATTTTAGCGGGGGAAACAGAGGTCTACACTCTGCCGCTCGATGGCCTGACGCTCTATCTGGACGGCGGCAGCATTGACGCTTCCCAAGTGGAGAGCGGTATGAGCGCCGAGGTGTGGTACACCGGCGGCGTGCAGGAGACGAATCCTGCGCGGTTTGCGCAGGTGGTGGCCGTGTCGCTTTCGCGCGAGGCGGACCCGAGGTATGACCTCTGCGGCCTCTATTTGCAGGTGCTGGAGGACCTGTGGAACAAGGACGCAGGGCTCAACGGCGGCGCGGAGCTCGTGAGCATTGACCTGAGCAAAGCACCCGGCGGACTGACCGCGGGCGAAAAGGCGGCGATCGCCTATGTGTTTGCGCAGAAGCACGGCGTGCAGGGCCTGACGATGACCTTCGACGAGCTGCGCGAGGAAGGCTATCTCACGGGCGAAAAGCTGGAGGACGGCAGTACGGCCTATTCGTTTGCAAATGGCCTGCTCTTCACCATCACGCCGGAGGAGACGCAGGACAACGGCGCGTCTGTCTGCTATAGCGCCGGAAAGTGGCGCTCGCCGCTCGGCGCGTACTACTTTACAAATTGTACGGCCTCTCGCGGCGACAGCGGTTGGGAGTACAGCGTCGGTGCGGAATTGATTTCCTGAGCTACAGCAGATTCTTTAATTCAGACAGCGATTCGACGATCTGGTCAGCCTCGCAATGCTCCGGAACGGGGCGGCGCGTATGGTTGTACCAGATCGTTTTCATGCCTGCCGCCCTGCCGCCGGAAATGTCGGCGGTCAGCGAGTCGCCGATCATGACGCACTCATCCGCGGCGACGCCGGGGAGAAATGCGCGGCAGGCGTCGAAAAACGCTGTTTCCGGCTTGCGATAGCCGAGCGACTCCGAGACGAACACATGGTCAAAGAAGGGGAGAAGCCCCGCTATCTTCAGCCGGTTGAGCTGCTGGTCGTGGAAAGCGTTGCTTGCCGCGCAGAGGATGTATTTGTCCTTGAGATAGCGGCAGATCTCTGCCGCGCCGTCGACGGGGATGGCCGTTTCATAGAGAAGGTCCAGAAAGCGCTGCTCAAATGCAGCGCCGTCGGCCCGGATCCCGAGCGCGTCGAAGATGCGGTTCCAGCGGAACGCAAAAAGCTGCTGCGTCGTGAGCTCCCCGCGCTCGATCATGCGCCACAGACCGTCGTTGATGCGCGTGAATGTCTGGTAGGTGGAATCGCCGAAGGGAAGCCCCCATTCGGCAAAGCCGACGCGCATGGCCTGCTCAGCGCATTTGCCGAAGTCGAGCAGCGTGTCGTCGATATCCATAAGAACTGCCTTGAGCATGAGAAATGACCTCCTGCGGAAAAGTAAAGAAAAGAGCCCCGAGCATTCACTCGAGGCTCTTCGTTGTGCAATTACTCAGCGGGGTAAACAGAAGCCTGCTTACGATCCTTGCCGAGACGCTCGAAACGGAGCACGCCGCTCTCCTTGGCGTAGAGAGTATCGTCAGAGCCGATACCGACATTGACGCCCGGATGGATGTGGGTGCCGCGCTGGCGCACAAGAATGTTGCCGGCGAGAACGAACTGACCGTCAGCGCGCTTGGGGCCAAGGCGCTTGGCGTTAGAGTCGCGGCCGTTCTTCGTGGAGCCGCCGCCCTTCTTGTGGGCGAAAAACTGAAGACCGATGTTCAGCATGGTGATTTGCCATCCTTTCTGTAAGATGATCGGAACAGGGGGCTTACGCCTCCATGACTTCGATATTGTCCGGATATTCACTGTGCAGCTCGGAAAAGAGCAGCATCAAGCCTGTTAGCAGGGCCTGACAGGTGCTCTCATTCGTGGCGGACAGACCGCCGGGGAGCCGGAATTCCACAGCGCCGGAGCGCTCATGGACCTTGACGGAAGCGGCGAGGCCCAAAACATCGTTCACGGTGCTCTCCACAAGGCGAACCGCACTTGTGACTGCCGCGCAGACGATATCGCTGCCCGCTTCGCTGTAACCGCTGTGGCCCTTGGCATCAAAACCGATGATGCGCTTTCCCTCCGTGAGGAATGTAACGGTGGTCATGCCTTAGACGGAGATCTTGCCGATCTCAACCTTGGTATAAGGCTGACGATGACCCTGACGCTTGTGATAGCCCTTCTTGGCCTTGTACTTGTAGACGCGGACCTTCTTGCCCTTGCCGTTCTTGACAACGGTGGCCTCCACCTTCGCGCCCTCCACCACGGGAGTGCCGAACTTGGTGTTTTCGCCGTCGACGATCGCCAGAACCTGATCGAAGGTAACGGCGTCGCCCGCCTCAACGGGGAGCTTCTCGATGAACAGGGTGTCACCCTCGTTCACGACATACTGCTTACCGCCGGTAACGATGATCGCTTGCATTGCTTGCACCTCTTTCCTTAATTACGGACTCGCTGTCGGGGGCGTTCGAAAAGTCTCGAAACCTTCCGAAACTTTGTGCCCATTCAAAGCGGCTGTTCAAGTATAACTTCTGACTTTGAAAAAGTCAATAGATTTTTGAAAAAATCTCCGCGTTTTTCCCGCACGCCGTGCGGGGGAGGGGGGGCAGCGCCCTTTGGCGCTGCTGCGTGACAAAG
>OGZW01003314.1_pt1 | contig 11997 bp, 8 predicted proteins | sample 1577001 | NCBI WGS metagenome assembly OGZW01 (sample SAMEA3541519, study PRJEB24748) | human gut metagenome | biome: human gut; feature: human-associated habitat; material: faeces | place: China | collected 2012
GTCATCTCCACCACGTGGGCCTGGATAACCTGAGGGATGCCGCCCGGTCAACGGCCCTGCCCCGTTATGTTCCCTACTGTCTGATTGCAAAAATTTCGAGCAGAGTCATGCTCCCAACTTTCGCCGGCTCCCTGCGGCTACGCCGCCGCAAAACCCTGCGGATTTTATGTGTCTAATTTTTCAAATTAGACACTAGAGGGTGTCGTCATGAGATGGATTTTCGTGTTATATCAAGGAGAAAGAGCCTTTTAGCGCTGCTGTCTTTATCCGTAATGCTCGTTCCTCGCATAACGGCTAAAGCATGAAGGAAGTGTACTCTTGCCTCAGCCGTTGCAGCGAAGCTGCTTACGAATGAGGACAGCAGAGATCTGGTACTCGCTTCAGCCGTTGCGACGAAGGAGCTTGATCCGTAACACGGCTTCGCCGTGAACGGCTCAAGCATCCGCGACGCCAATGCGGCGGACATCGATATCCTGTCATCGCTGAAAGACGATATGCTCGGCTTGTTGCCGCAGCTTCCCAACGGCAAGGACATGATCGCCACGCTCAAAGAGGCTCTTCCCACGCTCGGGCGGGACAACATGCATCGTCTTCTGTAAAACACTTGGCCCGAATGCCTTTAAGTGCCAGACCGATGCCAAACTTTTCCCGCTGAGAAGCGTCACTGTTCGGAGCAATGCAGAAGATGTTGACGTGGCGTTTTGCCTTGGTCTTCGTCTTCTGTTTTGCCACTTTTATTCTCCTTTCATTAACGCGCTCGGTATAACTGCTGATAGCCGAGTGCTTCCAGAATTTTGCACGCACCATCGACATCGCAATCAGAAACTACAAGAAGCCCGAAGAGACCGGCCTGCCCGCCGCAAACGTCCTTATCTACTCTCTGGACAACGGCGCTACCGTGGTCGTCCGTCCCTCCGGCACTGAGCCGAAGATCAAGACCTACTTCACCACTCTGGGCAAGGATCTGGCTGAAGCACAGGCACAGAAGGATGCTCTGGCTGCTGCCATCGAGCCGATCCTGAAGTAAACTCCATCAAGAACAAGTTTGTGCCCCTCTGCTGTGTGCAGAGGGGCATTTTTGCTGTAGAATATTGGTTGCAGTTTGGGAAGTTATACGCTATAATAAAATATGGCTTACTATAGGAATCGGGCAGGTGAAGAAATTGGAAAAGAGAGTATCCGCAGTACTGGTGGCGGCGGGGTCTTCCACACGCATGGGCTTTGACAAGCTCAGCTTTGATCTGGGCGGCGAGACCGTGCTGCACCGCAGCATCCGCGCGTTTGAACAGGACCCGCTTGTCACGGAGATCGTGCTGGTGGCCGGTAAGAACCGCGCCTTTGTGGAGCAGCAGGCAGTAGACTGCACAAAGCCTGTGCAGATCGTAACGGGCGGCACCACCCGCGCCGAGAGCGCAAAAAACGGCGTGCTGGCGGCAGCAGGGGAGCTTGTGGCAGTGCACGACGCGGCAAGACCCTTCGTCAGTCAGGCCGTCATCACAGCAGCGCTGGAAGCAGCGGCCAGGTGCGGCGCAGCTGCACCTGCCGTACCGGTAAAGGATACCATCAAGGCTGCAGCGCGCGGCAACGGAAAGACCGTGCCGGATGCCTGCCTTGTGTACACAACGCCCGACCGCAGCACCCTGTATGCGGTGCAGACCCCTCAGTGCTTTGACCGCGCAGAGTACCTTGCTGCGCTGGAAGAGCTGGATGCCGAAAAAGCCCGCCTTGTCACCGACGACTGCAGCCTGTTCGAGCTGACCGGCCGCGCCGTGCAGCTGACGCAGGGCGATTACGCCAATTATAAGATCACGACCCGCGAGGACTTGCCCCGCCCGGAACAGAAAGAGGAACACAAAATGCGCATTGGACATGGTTATGACGTGCACCGTCTGGTGGAAGGCCGCAAGCTGATCCTGGGCGGCGTGGAAGTGCCTTTTGAAAAAGGCCTGCTGGGCCACTCGGATGCAGATGTGCTGGCCCATGCGGTGATGGATGCTGTGCTGGGTGCCGCTGCGCTGGGGGATATCGGCCAGCATTTCCCGGACAATGACCCGGCTTACTCCGGTGCCGACAGCCTGAAGCTGGCCCGCCGTGTGGCCGAAATTTTAAAGGAGCACGGCTTCCGCATTGAAAATATCGACGCGACGCTGTTGTGTCAGCGGCCCAAGCTTGCGCCGTACATTCCGGCCATGCGCCAGAATCTGGCCGATGCCTTCGGCCTGCCGGTGGATGCCGTGAGTGTAAAGGCCACCACCGAGGAACATCTGGGCTTTACCGGTGAGGGGCTGGGCATTGCCGCCCACGCTGTTGCCCTGATCGAAACACTGTAAACGGGAGCGTGTACCAATGACTCTGAACGCGATCATTGCAAATTTCCAGACCTTCAAACTGGTCGATTTGCTGGATATCATCATCATTTCCTTCCTGATTTACCAGCTGCTGGGCATTGTCAACCGCACCCGCGCCGGCCAGCTGTTCAAGGGTGCGCTGCTGGTGATGGCCGTCTATCTGGTGGCAGAAACGCTGAACATGCGTACCGTTACATGGCTGCTGAACTCACTGCTGCAGGTGGGCCTGCTGACGCTGGTGGTGCTGTTCCAGCCAGAGATCCGCCGTGCGCTGGAGCGCATGGGCCAGACCGACCAGTGGGCCGCCAAGCTGTTCAATGTCAAAGGCCGCTACAACGATCCAAGCCTGAAAGGTGCATGGCGCAGCGCCATCATTGCCATCTGCGATGCGGCAGAGCGCTTTTCTGAGACCAAGACCGGTGCACTGATCGTGCTGGAACGCCACACGAACCTTTCGGAGATCGTGCGCACCGGCACGCCGGTGAACAGTGCGGTCAATCTGGAAGTGCTGGGCACCATTTTCTACGAGGGCACGCCCCTGCACGATGGTGCTGCCATCATTGAGAATGGCCGCATCAAAGCCGCGGGCTGTGTGCTGCCGCTTTCCAACAATCTGGATCTTGGCAAGGATATGGGCACCCGTCACCGCGCCTGCCTTGGCATTGCCGAAAATTCCGACGCCATCGCCATCGTGGTCAGCGAGGAGACCGGCATCATCTCCATGGCAAAGAACGGCGTGCTGATCCGCCACTTTGACCGCCAGACCCTGTATACCCGTCTGGTGGATGAGATGATCCCCAAGGAGACCACCACCGAAAAGACGACGGTCAGCGGCTGGCGCGGTCAGCTGGACCGTCTGTGGAAATGGGTCAGCCAGAAGGAGGACGATGCGCAATGAACAACGAACCCAACAAGAAAAATGGCGCAAAGCCTGCGGTCGCCCATAAGAAAAACATTCTGGACGACCGCCGCATCCGGCTGGCACTTTCGGTGCTGGGTGCCATCGTTGCATGGATGGTGGTCACCATCATCGTGCAGCCCGGCACCAGCAACACCATCTACAATGTGCCGGTGGATTATACCTACGATTCCGCTGCTTACACCTCCCGGGGCCTGAGCATCGTCAGCGCCGAGGATAAGACCGTGAACCTGAAGATCTCCGGCGACGGCTACACCATCGGCGGGCTGACGGCTTCCGACTTTGTGGTCTACCCGGATTTTTCCAGCGTACGCGACAGCGGCGAAAAGACCCTGCGCCTGCTGGTACGCGGTGCCAACGGCCTGCTGAACGGTGTGACCGTGACCATGGAAGGCAATGACAACACGGTGGATGTGGTGTTTGACGTGGTGGAGGAAAAGACCCTGCCCGTTACCATTACCACCAACTACCTGACCATCGCGGACGGCTATATCCTTTATAGTACGGATGTTTCCAAGGAGAATATCACCCTTTCCGGCCCCAGCAGTGAGCTGAATAAAGTTGCTACCTGCACTGCAGAGGTGACCTACAGCGGCGAACTGACCGAGTCCATCACGCTGAACACGCCGCTGCGCTTCTATACCTCCGGCGGCAAGGAAGTCAAGTTTGAGTACACGGAGCTGGAAGAGAACAGCGTGGATGTGACCTTGCAGGTGTACAAGATGGCAACGCTGCCGGTGGACGTGAATTTCATCAATGCACCGCGTGATTTTGATGATTCGATGCTGGTATATGCACTCAGCCGCAAGCAGCTCAAGGTGGCAGGTCCGGCAGATAAGATCGATATGCTGTCCACGCTGCCCATCGGCAATATCGACCTTTCCACCTTTACACTGAACAAGAGCTATGAGCTGCCCATCGACCTGCCCGCAGACATCTATCTGCTGGATAACATTTCCACCATTACGGTCAGCTTTGACTGCTCCAATCTGGGAACCAAGACCATGAACCTGCCCAATACCTGCGTGCAGGTGGTCAACCTGCCCTCTACCTACCAGCTGACGGTGCAGACCGAACGCCTGATGAATGTAACGCTCTGCGGCCCCAAGGGCGCGATCGAAACGCTGACCCCGGAGCAGGTGGTCATTGAGATCGATGCCGAGGATTTCTCGGTGGCGACCGGCGAGCAGAACATTGCCTGCCGCCTGTATGTGCCCTCCAACGGCAAGATCTTTGCACTGGGCAGCTATGTGCTGCAGTGCCGCATCGAAAGCAACTGAAACAAAAAGGAACACACGATAACATGATTCTGGTTCGCAACATCCGTCTGCCGCTCTCTGCCGGAGAGCCGCAGGCATTTGAAAAAGCCCTGCACGCCGCCCGCATCCCGCGCGGAAAGGTGCAGCATCTGGGCGTGGCAAAGCTCTCGGTGGATGCCCGCCACGGCCAGCCCAAGCTGGTGTATACCGTGGCTGTCACCCTGAAAGAACCTGCCGAGGAAGCGGCTTTTGCAGCCCGCTGTGGTGATGCTTCTCTGCAGCAGAAGGTGGATTTTTCGGTGCAGAATGGCATCCAGCCACTGGCACATCGGCCTGTGGTGTGCGGCCTTGGCCCGGCGGGCCTGTTTGCAGCGCTGCTGCTGGCCCGGCAAGGCTATCAGCCCATTGTGCTGGAGCGCGGCCCGGCGCTGGACGAGCGCGTAAAGGCGGTGGAACATTTTTCTGCTACCGGCGAACTGGATGTGAATGCGAACATTCAATTTGGCGAGGGCGGTGCCGGTACCTTTTCGGACGGCAAGCTGACCACCCGCATCGGCGATGAGCTGTGCGGCTTTGTTACCGAGGTGTTCCTGCAGCACGGTGCGCCGGAGGAGATCGCCTGGAAGCAGAAGCCCCATGTGGGCACCGACCTGCTGCGCGGTGTGATCACCTCTATCCGCAAGGAGATCGAAGCTCTGGGCGGTGAGGTGCATTTCAACACGGCCCTGACCGGCTTTGAACAGAAAAATGGTCAGCTCACCGGCATTTTTACCACAAATGGCACCTTTGCCTGCGAAGCTTTGGTGTTCGCGGTGGGCCACTCGGCCCGCGATACCTTCGGGATGCTGATGGACGGCGGCCTGCAGCTGGAATGCAAGCCGTTCAGTGTGGGCTTCCGCGCCGAGCATCTGCAGAGTGAGATCGAAAAGAGCTTATATCACGAGGCTGCCGGGCATCCGGCTCTGCCGCGGGGCGAGTATCAGCTCTCCCAGCATGTGGGGGAGCGGTGCGTTTACACCTTCTGCATGTGCCCCGGCGGGCAGGTGGTGGCATCGGCCAGCGAGGAAGGCCGTGTAGTGACCAACGGCATGAGCTTCCACGCCCGCAATGGCAAAAATGCCAACGCGGCCGTGGTGGTGAGCGTGGGAGGCAAGGACTTTGCAGACGATCCGCGCCGGGCCATCGCGTTCCAGCGGGAGCTGGAAGCCAAAGCCTACGCCGCTGGGCGCAGTGCAGGGGAGTATGCCGCTCCGGCAGAGAACATCCAGAGCTTTCTGGAAGGGCGCGGCCAGCTGAACATTGGACGCGTGCAGCCTACCTATGACCGCGGCGTTGCTGCGGCAGACCTCGGTGCACTGCTGCCGCAGGAGCTGGCCGAAACGCTGCGGGCGGGCCTGCGCGCCTACGAGCGCAAAATTGCGGGTTATACCGCGCCGGAAGCGATCCTTACGGGTCTTGAGACCCGCACCAGCAGCCCGGTGCGGCTGAAGCGGGAAGAAAATTTTGAATGCACCCAGCTGGCAGGTCTGTATCCCTGCGGCGAGGGTGCCGGATATGCGGGCGGCATCATGAGCGCCGCCGTGGATGGCCTGCGGGTGGCCCGCGCCATCATCAGCCGGTATGCACCGGCAGAAGGGTGAGAAGAATTCGATGAACGATCGTGAAAACGATACAATGAGGGAAAATGAGGGCCGTCAGGTGCAGCAGGAGCTGGAAGACCAGCTGCGCGCCTTTGGCGATACCGTGTCGGATGCCTTTGCCCATGGCTTTGAGGGCAAAGGGGAGGACATTGGCGACCGCGCCTATGGTGTGGGCCGTGCGGCGGTGAATGCTGCAAACTTTGGCCTTGGCGAAGCGGCAAAGGCGTTCCGCAGAAGCCGGGATGAATACTACCGCAGCCGCCAGAATGCGCAGAATACGAAAAAACAGGGCTTGAATGAGGACTGTATCAACGCGCAGGCCGCAGGTGTTTCCGGCTGGTTCCGGCAGATGTTCGGCAAGGCAGAGACGACCCCGGCAGACGAGATCCGCGCCAGTGCCAAAAAGCGCTACAGCGCAGGCTGCGCATTGCTGGCAGTTGGCATCACGTTTACGGTGATCTTTGGCATCACGGCGGTTTCCTGTCTGGGTGCGGCGGGCCTGTTTACGCCCAATGCGGCGGTTCTGCAGGCCCTTCTGCAGGACAGCTTTATGGCTGAAAATGCTGCAGCCATGGGCAGCTTTGCGCTGGGGGCGGTGCGGATCACCGGCTGGTGCTTTGCGGCTGTCACCGCCGTGTTCGTGTGGATGATCACCGCCGGTGCGTCCCGCCTGAAGGCCAGCAAGACGCTGCTCCGTCTGGCCGAGGCAGCAGAAGGCTTTGACTGCAAAAAGGGCCTGCCGCTGGAAGCCGTGGACGAGAAAAAGGCCCGTGCCCTCAAGCGGGTGCGCAGATTCATCCGCAATGGCTGGCTGAGTGCATGGGTGGACGAAAAAGCGGAAAAGCTTTACCTGACTGCTGAGGATTACCGTGCCGCGCAGGAAGCTGCCGCAGCCTCCAAGGCACCGCCGCAGCCGGAACCGGCGGCAGAAAAAACAGACGATGTGCCGCTCAATCTTGAGACGGCGCGCCGCTTTGCCGCCGTGCTGCAGCAGGAAAAACAGCTGATGCAGGATGCGCAGGGCCGCGAAGAGCTGGACCATATGCAGACCACCACCACTGCCATCTGTGACTGGCTGGAAGCACACCCGGAAAGCCTGCCCAAGGCCCGCCGCTTTGCGGAATACTATATCCCCACCACCCTCAAGCTGCTGCACACCTACAACGATGTGCAGGGCCAGCAGGGCGAAAACGCCGAGACCATCCGCCGCGATATCGCGGGCATCCTTCACACGCTGAATCAGGCCTACGACACCCTGTATGATACGCTGCTCTCGGATGTAGCGATGGATGTCTCTTCTGAGATCGCCGCCCTGCAGGGAATGCTGGCCAACGACGGCCTGACGGGAGGAAATTTTGAATGACCTACCGTGCATGGAATCTGAAGCCGCTGGACCGTGCCGCGCTGCGGGAGCTGACGCAGGCGATTGCGGAGCAGGCCACCGAAGAACTGGAATATAACGCACAGAACGACGAGCCGTGGAGCGAGCAAAAATATGCGGCCGCCCTTGCCGCCCAGCAGAAGGAAAATGCCCTGTTGGCGGGCGTGCTGACGGCCCGCGGCATTACCGACCCTACCGAAGCACTGACCCTGCTTGCCGGTGAGGAAGAGTTGAGCGACCCTTCGCTGCTCACCGATATGGACAAGGCCTGCGAGCGCATCTGGCGGGCCATTGACGAGGGCGAGACCATTGTGGTGTTCGGCGATTATGACGTGGACGGCGTGACGGCCACGGCCCTGCTGTACCAGCATCTCAAGGGCATGGGGGCTACCGTAAAATGTATGCTGCCCAGCCGCGAGGGCGACGGCTACGGCCTTTCGCGCAATGCCATCCGTTCCATCCACGATAAGGGCTGCAAGCTGATCGTGACGGTGGATAACGGCATTTCTGCTGTGGAAGAAGCCGATTATGCCGCTGAACTGGGCATTGACCTGATCATTACCGACCATCATCTGCCGCCGGAAACTCTGCCCAAGGCCATTGCCGTGGTAGACCCCCGTCGTGAGGACGACACCAGTCCCTTCAAGGGCCTATGCGGTGCGGGCGTGGCGTTCAAGCTGTGTGCCGCACTGGATGGCTGCCCGCCGGAAGAAATGCTGGACTACTGCGGCGACCTTGCCGCTGTGGGTACTGTGGCGGACGTGATGCCGCTTACCGGCGAAAACCGCACCCTTGTCAAGGCGGGCCTGCGCCAGCTGCAGAACACGGACCGTCCGGGTCTGGAAGCGTTGCTGGAAGAGGTGGGCCTTGCGGGCAAACCGGTCACCGCAGAAAATGTCAGCTACGCCATTGCGCCCCGCATCAATGCGGCTGGCCGCATGGACAACGCTGTTACGGCTTTGCAGCTGGTGATGTGTGAGGACCCGGACCGCGCCGCAGAGCTGGCCCATAAACTGAACGAGATCAATACAAAGCGTCAGGAGACAGAGCTGCAGATCTTCAAGGCCGCGCAGGAACTGCTGGAACAGGAACCGGAGCGGCTGGAAGACCGCGTGATGCTGCTGTGGGGCCGCGATTGGCACCCCGGTGTCATTGGCATCGTGGCATCCCGGCTGGTGGAACGCACCGGCCGGCCTGTGATCGTGGTGACGATCGACGAGCACGGCGAATGCAAGGGCAGCGGACGCAGCGTGCAGGGCTTCAATTTGCATGCCTGCATTGGTGCCTGCGCAGATCTGCTCATCCGCTACGGCGGCCATGCCATGGCTGCGGGCCTTTCGGTGCGGGAAGAAAATCTGCCCGCTCTGCGCCGCCGCCTGAACGACTGGGCAGCACGGGAATGCCCGGTGCTGCATACCACCCCGCTGGAGTGCGACCTGCCCATCCATCTGGACCGTGTGACCGTGGAAAGTGTGCGGAAGCTCGACCAGCTGGCTCCCTATGGGGCCGAGAACCCGACCCCGGTGTTCCTTTTGCAGAACGCCGTGCTGGATGGGGTATACCCGGTATCGGAGGGCAGGCACAGCCGCCTGCGCCTGCGGCAGGGCAATGCCAGCGTGTATGCCGTGTGGTTCGGTATGCCGCCGGAACAGCTGCCCTATGCCATGGGCGATGTGGTGGATGCTGCGCTGAACCTTTCGGTCTACGATTCGCCCCGGGGCGCACAGCTTTCGGGCCGCATTCTGGACCTGCACCCGGCAGGGCTGGGCACAAAGCTTGCGGAGCAGGCTGCTTTTGTGGCGGCGCTGCGCCGCGGCACACCCCTGACCGAGGAACAGAAAAAGCTTATTACGCCTGAGCGCAGTGATATCGTCACAGTGTACCGTGAGCTGCAGGCGCGCCGCTGGCACGCAGAAGATCTGCAGCCGCTGTGCGCAAAACTGGGCGAGGAAAATACAGGCAAAACGCTGGTGGCGGTCACGGCTCTGGAACAGGTGGGACTGATCGCCACGGTGGAAAAGGGCGGAGCAAAATATCTGGATCTTGTGCCTGCGCAGGGCAAAAAGAACCTTGCCGATGCCCCGGTCCTGAAATGTTTGGAGGGAATGTAAAATGCCAGAGGGAAAGAAAGCTGCGGTCCCGGCACCCAAGCCGGTGCGGGAAGAAGATCTCTACTCCGCAAAGACCCACCTGCATCAGCCGGTACCGGTGCAGGAAACGGCTACCGTTTCTGCAACAGCACAGCTGGCCGATGCCCCGGAAGGCGCGCTGCCTTCGGAGGTGCGGCCGGAGATCGTTACCTGGGAAAAGCTGTGTGAGGCCATCAAGGCCAGCGGCCGCTCCTACAATATGGAGATGATCGAAAAGGCATATGACCTTGCCAACACTGCCCACAAGGGGGTGTGCCGCCGCAGCGGCGAGCCGTATATCTGCCACCCGCTGGCCGTGGCACGGCTGGTGCTGGACCTTGGTATGGACTCCGAGAGCATTGCTGCGGCCCTGCTGCACGATGTGGTGGAGGACACTCCCACTACACTGGACGACCTGAAAGCCGCCTTTGGCGAGGAAGTTGCCCTGCTGGTGGACGGCGTGACCAAGCTGACCAAGATCCAGTTCTCTAACATTGAGGAACTGCAGGCTGAAAACCTGCGCAAGATGCTGCTGGCCATGAGCCGCGATGTGCGCGTGATGATCATTAAGCTGTGCGACCGGCTGCACAACATGCGCACCGGTGATGCACGCAAAAACAAAAAGTGGCGCAGATGCCTGAAATACTTTTTTTACACCATTCCAGGTCATGTCTGCTACTGTGGAAGTAAATCCGTCTGAACTGGCTGCGGTGGGCACAGAGACAAAAGGGATCCGGTACTGATGGGCGACAAAGCGGCTGAGATCATGGATCGTCCCCGCTCCAACTGCAAGAACAAGATCGATGTCCTCTTCCATATAATTCTCCACGATCTCCACGGCACGCTCATCTGCCTCAAGACCTTCAGCATCCAGGATCAGTACCTGACACCGGTCGTAGATATCCTCCATCAGTTCCTCTGTAGCTTTGTAACTGTTCGTGTCACAGATCAGAAGCGGGGAAATACATTCTTTCAGATCACCGTCTGACATTTCCTTTTCCAGTTTCCCTATAGCTCCTGATTCAATTACAATTTCTCTAACGTCTATGTGGTGCTCCCTCCCGCAGCTGCAAGGTCGGGCAAAATCGTCCGCATCGACTCGCATGTACTTATGTCCTCCTGACTTCTTTTAATGATTCACAGCGTATTTCTCTGTCCGCTGAATGATACAATATTACAGTTTGGTATTATACAGGATTTTTTTTTATTACGCAATGATAGAGTTCAACTTGTTTCATCATATAGCAAAAATCCTTTATTTTCAAGGATTTCCGGTGTTTCTACGCCAAACAATGTTTCGTCTGGTTGCGTCTATTTTCTTTTGTTTGTCACAAAATTTGTCACAAAAATTGTCATAATAAAAAGCCACGCCCAATAAAGGGAATGGCTCTGATTATTACATTACATTTTCAAGCTTTTTCATTTCATTCTGTAAACGTGTAAATTTTTGCCCTAAATGTTCTGCTGACAAAAAAGCTCAAAAGCAATATAACGACCGGAAACGCAAAAAGAATCCTATCTAGATCGAACACAAAGCTATTGTTGATATGCTCCGCAATCGTGGCGAAGATTACAATGATTTTGTTACAGAATCCTACTATTACAGAGATTTGATTAAGGGAAAGAAAGTTTCTCCTTGCCCTAATGACTATAACTCTTCTATTCAAACTCAAAAGCAGTATGAAGAATGGTTAAAACAAAAACATCAAGAATTGACAAAAAAGCCAAAGAAACACCCGGTACATTAATTTGCACCGGGTATTTTTATATGTTCCATTCTGTTCTAAGTTGTGTTATACTGACTGCGTTGTCCAACCGAGACCCGGCAACGGGGGGAGGTGAACACATGGAAATGGTCATATCTTTTTTGGTGGCTGTTGCGGCAGGTGTGACTTGCCATCTCATTTGCAAATGGTTAGACAGTCATAACAAGGACAACGAATAGCCTAGTGGATGCTCAACCACTGAAATAAAAAGAGAAGAACCCTCGCATGTATTGGTGGTACATACGGGGGTTCGTTCTTTGTTCACATGGAACATCGTCATATCTTTTTTTGCCTACTGGCATTATAGCATATGCCGATCATGAAATCAATATGCTTCGTCTTTGTAAATCCGTGATTTTTCCGCCGTTTGTCACAAAATTGTCACAAAATCATATTTTCAAAGCATCCCACACATCCAGAAATGCTTTAAAATCAACACTTTCCAGACTTCACAGTATAAATATATTGCTTTCTTTTTTATTACGCAATGACGTGCTTTGACTTGTTTCATCTTATACCAAGAATCCTTTGTTTTCAAGGATTTCCAGTGTTTCT
>OGZW01003324.1_pt1 | contig 11975 bp, 10 predicted proteins | sample 1577001 | NCBI WGS metagenome assembly OGZW01 (sample SAMEA3541519, study PRJEB24748) | human gut metagenome | biome: human gut; feature: human-associated habitat; material: faeces | place: China | collected 2012
CGAGTGCTGGGCATGTATGAGAAAGCACTGCCCGTATCGTGATAAGGATGCCGGCAGACCGTAGAATTAAAATGAATCGCTATTAAGCGATGCAAGGAAACGAAGGTAAAACGAAAATAACAAAAGCCCTGGTGCAGAAAGGACGAAAACACACCGATAATTACATAAACAATTGCTATACCTAATCGCATTTTCAGCTTATTTTTAAATTTCATCACTATTCCTCCTCAAAAATAAATACATCTTCAATATTTGTTCCGAAATACCTTGATATTTTGTACGCCAGCTGAAGTGACGCGTTATATTTGCCGTTTTCAAGCGATATAATCGTTTGCCGTGTTACTTCAACCGCTTTTGCCAATTCATCTTGCGTTATTTTCTTTTGTTTTCGCAGTTCTTTTATTCTATTATTCAAATTACCACTCCTTTATGTATAGTTTGCTTTACATTTTTATTATATCATTATTTTATAAAAAGTCAAGTACACTTTACATTTTATCTAAAAAAACAAGCGACTTTTTCATTGTCGCTTGTTTTCGCATTAGTCATCCAATTTCAATACAGACATAAACGCCTCTTGTGGTACTTCTACGCTACCGACTTGACGCATACGCTTTTTACCCTCTTTTTGTTTTTCAAGAAGTTTCTTTTTACGCGTAATATCACCGCCGTAACATTTTGCAAGCACGTCCTTACGCATTGCTCTAACAGTTTCACGAGCGATAATCTTTGAACCGACTGCCGCTTGAATAGGCACTTCAAAAAGCTGACGCGGAATTGCCTCTTTAAGTTTTTCAGCCATTTTTCTGCCGCGTGAGTATGCACTGTCCTTATGAACAATAAATGAAAGTGCATCAACCATTTCACCGTTAAGCAGAATATCAAGTTTAACAAGATTACTGCGTGTATATCCGCAAAGTTCATAGTCAAATGACGCATAACCTTTAGTTCTTGATTTTAACGCGTCAAAGAAATCGTATATGATTTCATTAAGCGGAAGTTCATAGAATATCTCCGCTCTTGACGCGTCCATATACGTCATATCCTTATATATTCCGCGTCTTTCCTGACATAATTCCATTACATTGCCGACATAGTCTTTAGGTACCATAATCGTAGCCTTAACCATAGGTTCTTCCATATAATCAATCTCTGCAGGATCGGGAAGGTTTGTAGGGTTATCCACCCACACCATTTCACCGTTCGTTTTATAAACCTTATATATAACGCTCGGTGCTGTTGTTACAAGGTCAAGATTATATTCTCTTTCAAGTCTTTCCTGTATAATCTCAAGATGTAAAAGTCCTAAGAAACCACATCTGAAACCAAAGCCAAGTGCTATAGATGTCTCTGGCTCAAACTGGAGAGAAGCATCATTAAGCTGAAGCTTCTCCAATGCTTCTCTTAAATCCTGATATTTTGCACCGTCCGCCGGATACAGACCACAGTATACCATAGGATTGACCTTCTTATAACCAGGAAGCGGTTCTGCTACTGGTCTGTCATTATCTGTAACAGTGTCACCAACTCTTGTATCCTGAACATTTTTGATACTTGCTGTTATATATCCAACCATACCTGCACTTAATTCATCGCAAGGTATGAACTGACCAGCTCCGAAGTAACCTACCTCAACTACTTCTTCTACTGCTCCGGTTGCCATCATTCTTATCTTAGTACCTTTCTTTACAGTACCCTCTACTATTCTTACAAATATAATAACACCCTTATATGCATCGTATAATGAGTCAAATATAAGTGCAGATAAAGGATTAGCTGCATCACCTGTAGGTGCTGGTATTTTCTTTACTATCTGTTCAAGAACTTCCTCGATATTAATGCCATTTTTCGCTGAAATTAACGGAGCGTCCTGAGCCTCTATTCCGATAATATCCTCAATCTCATCTTTAACTCTGTCTGGTTCTGCACTTGGAAGATCAATCTTATTAATAACAGGAAATACCTCTAAGTCGTGGTCAAGTGCAAGATATACATTGGCAAGTGTCTGTGCCTCTATGCCCTGTGCCGCATCTACTACAAGTACAGCACCATCACAAGCCGCAAGTGCCCTTGATACCTCATAGTTAAAGTCAACGTGACCTGGAGTATCAATAAGATTAAATATATATTCTTCGCCGTCCTGGGCCCTGTATACAGTTCTTACTGTCTGTGACTTTATTGTAATTCCTCTCTCCCTCTCGATATCCATATTATCAAGAACCTGCTCCTGCATTTCCCTGCTTGTAAGAAGTCCTGTCTTTTCTATAATTCTGTCGGCAAGAGTTGACTTGCCGTGGTCAATATGTGCTATAATACAAAAATTTCTTATGTTCTTCTGATTAATTACTGCCATTCGTATAACCTGCCTGTTCTAAGTATTTCATAATTCCATCAGCTATAAGCTTAGCTGTATTGTCTATATCTGTTGTTACAAGTTTATTATCCTTACTGCTGTACATATTGCCTAACTCTATTATACAGCTCGCTACTTTGCTGTGCTGGTTCAGGTAATAATCTTTGCTCTTATTATCAGGAGTACCCGTATTCACTCCCGATAAGCTTACATCTACTCCATTTAGCTCTTCCATAATATCACTCGCAAGGCTTTTAGAGTTAGATGGGGAAGAGGTATGAATCCACGCACTTATTCCCCTACTGCTTCCTGACTTATCAGTAATATCCCTATGAAATGACACAAGTGCCGCTGCTTTGGCGTTATTGCATATCTCTATACGCTTGGTATAATCCACCGATGTATCAGTTGTTCTTGTCATAACAACTGTAACGCCAGCACTTTCAAGCTCATTCTTAACGCTGTCAGCTAAAGATAACATCTGTGTCTTTTCATAGTTAGTTCCGTCGTACTGTCCTGTATCACTTCCACCGTGAGGAGCATCTATACAGACTATTGCCTTAGACGACCAGTTAATTGTCTTATTATTACTTTCTTCGCTATTATCCTCATTGTTCTGCAAAAGCCCATCATCAGTTACCTCATCTGATGTTGTCTTTCCTATATTCATAATTGACCTTATCGAAGCTCCACAGTCAATATATAACATTACGGCAAATATTAATATAGCTGCTAATGAAGCCACTCCGAATATTCTGTCCCACTTAAATGATGTATTATTCTTATTATTCATTATTATCTCTCCAATCCATACCCTTTCTATTTTCTTAGAATACAAGCGGATTGTCAAGTAAAATGTTTAACAGCTTCTCACCATTTCTCTTTTTAATCTCTTTATAATCTTCTTTTCAAGTCTTGATATATATGACTGCGATATTCCAAGCATATCAGCGACCTCTTTTTGTGTCTTTTCCTCTCCATCTTTATCACTAAGACCATATCTTAAATCGACTATAATTCTCTCCCTCTCAGACAAATTGCCAATCGCCCTCTTTAATGCTTTCATCTCAACCTCATTTTCAAGGTCTTTATAACACACATCATCTTCAGTTCCAAGAATATCAGATAACAAAAGTTCATTGCCATCCCAGTCAACATTGAGTGGTTCATCAATTGACACCTCTGCTTTTACCTTGCTATTTCTTCTAAGATACATAAGAATTTCATTCTCTATACATCTTGAAGCATAAGTTGCAAGCTTTATATTCTTATCCCTGTCATATGAATTAATTGCCTTTATAAGACCTATTGTGCCAATTGATATAAGGTCCTCTACTCCAACACCTGTATTATCAAATTTCTTGGCTATGTATACAACAAGTCTTAAGTTATGTTCTATAAGCATTTTCTTAGCATAATCGTCATTATCAGTCTTTAACATTGCCAGCACATTTTTCTCCTCCTCAATATCAAGCGGTGCTGGCAGCACCTCTGTACCTCCTATATAATGAACTTCTCTTGTCCCCATCATATAAAAATTCTTAATAGAAGGTACCACCTTAAGCTGAAAACGATCTGCAACTGCCACTTTAATCACTATCTTACTCCTCTTTTCTACGGTGCTTTCTTTTGTCTTTACAGGAATACGAAAGCACCGCCGACATACCCTGTTTATTATTGCATCATATGTCCCGTGACGCTTTTGGGGGTGCATATGATGAGCATCTTTGTGCTCATTATTGCATCATATGTCCATTAATAAGTGCCTGATATTCCCCTGCCTGTGATACGCATACCTCTGACAATCCTATAAGCACATTTTTATAAGCTTTCGTCTTAACATCATTGGATATGTATATGTAATCTGCTGTAATTACCTCTATCATTCCTGTGTCCATACCTACACTCCTGTATGGAATAAGATGATATCTTATTCTGCTGTAATCATTTATCTTAGAAAGAACCTTGTCAAAACATTTCTTATCCATAACATTTACTGGTTTATTACAATAATAATCACTAAGCTGGTTTCCAGTGTCTATCATTCCCTTTAATGTAATACGTTCGTCCCCAATAACCACTGTTACTACATATATCTGCATTTTTCTATTGAGCTTCTCTTTGCTTCGTACCAGTATGATGAGCATAAGATACGCCACGACTGCATATATAACCAACTGCCTGTTGTTTATCATTATATTCTTTATTACAAAGCCAACATATGTATAGTACACGAGTAAATGTATCGCACCGCCAAGAAATACTGCTATGCCAATCATTACCGCTACGCCTTTTAACAAGTCCTTTATATAACTCCTTATAGCAAACCAATTAATCTTTCCTGAACTTCCCTTGATAATATTTAATGGACTATTAATTATCATAAGCATTAATCCAGTGATGATTAAATATGTGCACCAATTAACGAAAAGCCTATATTCATCCGGAATACATATTGCAATGACTGACCATATTGCCCCCAAAGTGGAAGAAAGCAGCAGACGGGGCAGTGATGTATGATAATGCATTATTTTGTTTACCATAACCATAACAATCAAATCCATACAATAATTAATTCCAAATAATACATCAATGTATATTACAATTCACTCTCACCTCCATTGCACAATCAGGTATACCCTGCATAATAGTTTACAGAAAATGCTTTCCTGCAACGAAAATAAGTATACATAACTTAATATGCAAAATTTGTCAAAAGCACAGAGTCACATTAATTTTCTAATATAATTCGCTATGAAATAAAAAAGAATGTGTGAAACACATTCTCGCACCGAGCACGGTCGCTTGCGACAAAATACATCTTCGTGCGAGTGTGCATCATCGGCATATAGTGCCTTTTATGTAATAGGGGATTCTATTGGAATTTCCTATTACATAAAAAAGGAACGCCGAAGCGTTCCTTAATATCAATATTTCATTAACAATAGTATAAGCCCAATAAGTATATGAACCGACAACCTATCTGTCAGATTAAATGATTATATTAATTACTTTCTGTTCTTCTGAAGGAAAGTAGGTATTGTAATACCATTAGACTTCACATTGCTTGTAACAGGGGCTGGCTGCTTAAGTCCTGGAAGTGGTGTCTGAGACTGTGTACCTGTCATACCGCCTGCTGGCTGAACTGGTGTCTGTGGAGCCTGATATGTATATGCTGGCTTTACTGCTGGTTTAACAGTCTGTCCAACTCCCTGTGTTGCCTGTGCCTTAGGTGAGAACTTCGCCATTGCAGTATTGACATTCACATCTTCAATACCTGTAGCAATTACAGTTATTGTTACGCTGTCTGTAGCTGTCTCATCATATATAGCACCAAAGATGATATTGGCATTATCACCTGCAAGTTCCTGAACATAGCTTGCAGCCTCATCTGCTTCAACAAGGCTCATATCACCAGATACGTTGATAATAACGTGTGTAGCACCCTCGATTGTTGTCTCAAGAAGTGGGCTTGTAACAGCCTGCTTAACAGCTTCAATAGCCTTATCATCACCTGTAGCATTACCGATACCGATATGTGCGATACCCTTGTCTGACATAACTGTCTTAACATCTGCAAAGTCAAGGTTGATAAGACCTGGTACATTAATAAGGTCTGTAATACCCTGTACTGCCTGCTGTAATACCTCATCAGCCTTCTTTAAGGCATCTGGCATAGTTGTTCTTCTGTCTACTATCTGAAGAAGCTTGTCATTAGGAATTACAATAAGTGTATCCACGTTCTCCTTAAGCTTCTCAATACCCGATTCTGCATTAGTCATTCTTGTTCTTGCCTCAAATCTGAAAGGCTTAGTAACAACACCAACTGTAAGGATACCCATCTGTTTAGAAATCTTAGCAACAACCGGAGCTGCACCTGTACCAGTTCCGCCGCCCATTCCGCAAGTAACGAATACCATATCCGCACCTTTGATAGCTTCTGTTAATTCTTCAACATTCTCTTCTGCTGCCTTCTCACCAATCTCAGGCTGGGCTCCTGCACCAAGTCCCTTAGTAAGCTTCTCACCTATCTGAATAGCTGTTGGAGCTTTACAGAACTGTAATGCCTGGCTATCTGTATTAATACCAATAAATTCTACCCCGCTTATATTCTCATCTATCATTCTATTAACAGCATTATTACCTGCTCCACCTACGCCGATGACTATAATTCTTGCTGATGAATCTGATTCGTTAATTATTTCTACCAAGGTTGTTGCCTCCTTTAATCAATCCTTATACATTTATCTATAATGATATAATTTTTCGCAATAAATATCAACTGATTTTTTCATTTTATTTCACTAAAAATTGAACTTTAAAGCGTACAATTCTGAATATTTACACATCATTTTAGTGTGTTTTAATTATATTCATCTTTTTTGAATATTATAGATGAACTGTCTTTTGTATAATCCTGCATATACAAAGAACCTTTAAGCCCTGCAAATTTGGTTTCCATCTGTTTTAACTCAAAAAGCTTGTCCGTATAATCATCACTCTTTCCAAGGTATACCTTAACCTCGTCTATATACAATATTACATTGTCCGATGAGTCAAAATATACTTTTGAAACATCAAGATTATACTTATCAAAGCTCTGTGTCAGATCAAGTATGTGCCTGAACACTTCATCATCTCCGACTTCAAGTTTGGAATCAAGCACTATTGAATTAAACTTAAGACCTATTATCTCAGGAACTTTTTCAAAAGTTTCTGTTGAACTTTCAACAACAATACCATCTTTGTCAAAATACATATTACAGCCCATATAACGTATATAACCAATAACTGCCTTTTCATAGACTGTTATGTACATACCTCTTGGCCACTGTATTTCAACATCATATTTCTGAATGAAAGGTATTGTCTTTTTCTTATTGCCAAACAGTGTATACAATACAGTGTTTGGTGTGTCATTTCCAAATATTCTGCTTGTCATTTCTTCATTAGAATAATGGGAATTACCCACATATGTTATCTTATCAGTTCTAAATCCAAAATAGACAGCCGCACACGCAGCTATCAGGGCTGCCACAATAATAGATATTATGAACAGCCTTTTTTTCTTTCTCGCCTTTGCCATAACTATCTCTCTAACCTAATCTGACTACTTATATTAAACACAATTCCTAACTCTGCCAGCAGGAACAGACTCGCCGTGCCTCCATAGCTTATAAATGGAAGTGTTACGCCTGTATTAGGAAATACATTGGTTACAACGGCAATATTAACTATTACCTGAATTGCTATATGGGCGAATATTCCAACTGCAAGAAGTGAACCGAACAAATCTGGTGAGTTCTGTGATATATATATAATTCTCCAGAGCATTATTATAAAAAGCATAATAACGCACGCAGCACCAAACAGTCCTAACTCCTCACATATTATTGAAAATATCATATCATTCTGCGACTCTGGTATGAAGCCTAACTTCTGCATACTCTTTCCAAGTCCCTTACCAAAAAGTCCGCCAGAACCTATGGCATAAAGCCCCTGCATAGTCTGATAGCCTTTTCCGTCTATGTACTTTTCAGGGTCTACCCATACTAAAAGTCTTGTAAAACGAAACTTCTTAAACTGGACTCCATTTTCAACAGCCTGCTTAAGCCACTGCCTGCCTGCTATATAGCCTGCCATTATAATTCCAATAATTCCGCCGTGAACCCAGTAATTAGGATATACAACAAATGTCATAACAAACACAATTCCACATACTATGATTGCACTACTTAAGTTAGATGTAATTCCAAAAAGCATAGCCGCTGGAATTACTGCACAGCCCAAAAATATTTTCGCTATCTGTGACAGTTTTTTAATCTTTGTTCCTGACGCACACATCTTAGCCGCCGCCATAATAATAACACTTATCTTAACAAGCTCTGCTGGCTGAAAGCTTATCGGACCAATATATATCCATCTTTTAGCACCGTGGCTTTCACGTCCAAATGGAATAACTGCTAACACCATTAAAAGTGATATAACAAATATCCACGGAGCGGCCTTTTTTAAAATATGGTAATCTACAAATCTTGCTATAAAAAACATACACGCAAAACCTAACAGGTCAAATATAAGCTGTCTTTTAAAATAGTATTCCGGATTGCCATAATTAATCTGCGCTGTGTAAGAACTTGTACTGTATATCATTGTAAGTCCGAAACCTACAATGAATATAAGCACAAACAAAAGACTGTAATCAAAATAGAATCCATTCTTTCTTTTTCTTCTTTTCTTTGCCATAATTAAAGCTCATTGACATATTGCTTGAACATGTCACCTCTCTGTTCATAATTATCAAACATTCCCCAGCTTGCACACGCTGGTGATAATAATACCGCATCACCTTTGTCTGCGCTGGCTGCACATATATCTACTACTTCTTTTAAATTATCAGCAAATACATAGTCCTTGAATCCATATTTATCACAGGTCTCGGCTATTTTATCAGCAGTCTGGCCTATAAGAACAAGCTTCTTTACCTTGCCCTTGAAGGCTTTTACATACATATCAAATTCAGAACCTTTATCATAACCGCCGCCTATTAAAATAGTTGGTCTTACCATAGCCTCAATTGCTTTTACAGAAGCTTCCGGATTAGTTCCCTTGGAATCGTTATAATACCATACATCATTCTTGGTAGCTACATACTCTATTCTGTGTTCTACAGCCTTGAACTTCTTTACCTGCTGTACAATTATGTCATCAGGTATGCCTGCCGCCTTAGTCATTGCGATAGCTGCACATACATTTTCATAGTTATGTGTTCCAAGAAGGTTCATATCGTGTACATTAAGCATAAGTTCATCTGTAGTGCCATCTGCATATCTTATATCATCTCCCTGAACATATGCACCAATCTCAGGCTTTCTCTTGCTTGAGAACCATACAACCTTAGCTGGACACTCACTTCCAAATCTGTATAATTCTTCGTCCTCCATATTAAGGACACACACATCATCCTTTGTCTGGTTCATAGAAATGTTTTCTTTAGTCTTGGAATAACATTCCATTGTATGATGTCTGTTAAGGTGGTCTGGTGTAATGTTAAGTATCGCACTTACAACCGGATGGAACTTGTGTATTGTTTCTAACTGGAAGCTGCTTATCTCTGCTACTGTATAAGAGTCATTACTTGTATTAAGCACTTCTCCCGTATATGAATTACCTATATTTCCAACAACAAATGTCTTCTCATTATAGGCTTTCACTATCTGTCCTACCAAAGCTGTAGTTGTTGTCTTGCCATTAGTACCTGTTATGGCAATTATTCTGCCTTTATCATAATTATATGCAAGTTCTATCTCGCCCCATACTGGAACTTCTGCTTTCTTAAACTGTTCAACAATAGGACTGTCAACCGGAACGCCCGGACTTATTACAAGAAGGTCGACCTGATTAGTTATATCCTCGGGCAGCTTTCCAATAATAATCTCTGCTTTATTGCCTTTAAGTTTCTTTGATACATCTTCCCTTGAAAGCTTTTCGTTGCCGTCATATATAATACAGTCTGCACCAGCTTTGTTAAGAAGGTCTATAGCACCGATTCCACTTATTCCAGTACCAACTACCATTACCTTTTTATTATTTAATTCCATAATGTTCCTCCATTACCACGCATATAATACGTTTTTTAAACAACTGTCTTTATTTTACTCTACACCTATCCATCTGTAAAGCGGATAAACACTGTTTTAACGCTTTATTAACGCATTTTCTTACTTGTTATTAAGGTACGGAAGTATATTTTCATATAACTCTCTTATGACCGGTGCTGCAATTGTACCGCCATAATATACCCCTTCTGGCTCATCAATAAGACACATAGCAATAACCTGTGGATTTTCCACACTTGAAAATCCTATAAATGAAGCGATATACTTTCCAGAACCTCTTGGAAGCTTCTGTGATGTTGCTGTCTTTCCACCTATTGAAAAACCCTCTATATATGCATTCTTTCCACCGCCTTCCTCAACTACCTGTCTTAATATGTCCCTCATAGTATCACTTGTTGATTTGTCAATTGTGCTCTCAGTTGTAGAATAATAGAACTCATTATAAGTCTGCCCCGAACCATCACTTGTCTTAACTGCAAAATGTGGTGTAACAAGATTACCACCATTGACAATTGCTGCCGCCGCACGAAGCATCTGGATAGGTGTTATCTGAAATGACTGTCCGAATGACATTGTTGCAAGCTCTACTTCACCAACGTTTTCTTTATTGTGGATAATCGTTGAAGCCTCACCAGCAATATCTATTCCAGTCTTAGACAAAAGTCCAAGCTTACCGCAATAATTATAGAAATTGTCTACACCTACCCTTCTTCCCCATTCAATAAATGCAGGGTTGCAGGAATTCATAACTGTATGCGTAAAATCCTGTGTTCCGTGGCCCGTTGTCTTATGACACCTTATGCGCCTGTCACCAACAAGCGTTGAACCTGAACAGGTATAGGAGTCACTTAAACTTACAACTTTGGTTTCAAGTGCTGCTGTTGCAGTTACCATTTTAAACACTGAACCTGGCTCATAAGTATCATTAATGCAGAAATTTCTCCACATATTATTAAGAAGATCCATTTTATTGCCTGAACTGCCGTCATCTTCCACCTCGTAATTAAGTACATACGGCTCATTAAGATTATATTCAGGCACGTTGACCATTGCATACAACTCTCCATTATTAGGATTCATAACTATTATTGACACCCGCTTAGCATTTTTCTTTGCAAGCGTTGTATATGCTAACTGCTGGGCATATGACTGTATATTCATATCTATGCTTATATATAAATCCTGACCTCTCTGCGGCTCTAACCTTCCCTCTTTTGCATTTTTTATCTCTGTACCCCATGCATCGGTAAGTGTAAGTATCCTGCCATTATTGCCAGCAAGATATACATCATACTTAGCCTCAAGTCCGACTATTCCCTGATTATCACTTCCTGTAAAGCCAAGCACCTTGGAAGCAAGCGTATCATAAGGATAATATCTTTTATAATCCTCATCTACCTTAACTCCGTTTAAGCCGGCTTTTCTTATTACATCACCTGTATCCTTATCAACATTGGTCTTTATAGTTTCAATTGATGATACCTTTTCAACCTTTTTTCTTACAACTGCTTCATCCATGTCAAGATTGTCACAAAGCATTTTAATAACTTCTTCCGGCTTATCTATCTGGCTGTGAATAACGGATATTGTACACACAGTTGTATTGTCAGCAAGAACAACACCATTGGTATCAAGAATTCTTCCACGCATAGCCTTTATAGCTCTCTCCCTCTCGTGAAGTTCTGCTGCACGCACGCTGTAATATTCAGCCTTGATGGTCATTATATATCCCACTCTTACTATCAGTATTGACATAATAAGCACAAGGCTTACTATAACCACCAGAAGCTTCTTTCTATGTCTTGTTCTTACAAAATAACCATATCTCTCATCTTCATTAAGCTTAATTCTTTCTGTCACTAATACAATAACCCCGAATAAACTTACTTATTATTATGAAAGTTTATTCAGGGTTATTCTTATACTTATTATTACTTAACAGCTTAATTAGATGAAGCTGTGCCTGCTGGTATCCCATCAACTGTTAATTCATCAGGACTTGA
>OGZW01003325.1_pt1 | contig 11973 bp, 10 predicted proteins | sample 1577001 | NCBI WGS metagenome assembly OGZW01 (sample SAMEA3541519, study PRJEB24748) | human gut metagenome | biome: human gut; feature: human-associated habitat; material: faeces | place: China | collected 2012
GGTTGCCGCTACGTTGGGGTATTTTAATCGGAAGTATTTCACCGCCGCGCGCCATCGAGTAGTAGCTGTCCTGTGCAACGATGCAGTGATCGACCAGCGCGATGTCGAGCGGAGCAAGCCGCGAGACAAGCATCTGTGTAGCGCTAATGTCCTCGCGCGAAGGACGAGCCTCACCGTTCGGATGGTTATGCGCGAGCACAACCCCGGCAGCGTTGCACATAACGGCGCTGCGCGGGATGGCTACCGGATCGAGAAGCACCTTGGAGGTGCTGCCGCGGCTTTGATCGTCGCAGCGGATCAGCCGGCAGCTGCTGTCGACGTAGGCAACGCAGAGCGATTCCGTATGCAGCGCGGCAAAGCGCGGAACGAAGAACGCTCCGATCTTATCCGGGGCGTTCAGCCAGACCACGCTGTTCCGTGCCCGGATGCGGTCGGCCTGATAGCGGCGCATGCTCGCGCTGATGAGCGACAGATATTCGGCCGTGCGCGGACCGACACCCTCCACCTCGCACAGCTGATCGGCCGTCGCCTCAAGGACGGCATGGAGCGAGCCGAAATGCTGCATCAGAGCATGGGCAACCGGGTTGGTGTCCCCCTGCCGGATGGTATAATACAGCAGAACCTCCAGCAGCTCATGGTCTGCGAACGCATCGACACCGAGCCTGCCGAATTTATCAAGCATGCGCCGGCGATGCCCCTGATGTGGATTTCCTTCCACGGGTATCGCCTCCCTTGCCGTGGGTCTGTCCATGTATGAAAAATACAGAAAAAATACATATTTCTACTTCTACTATACATTTTGCAGGACATATAGTCAAACGCATTTATTCACAGCATGTGCAGAAAATTCCGATTGGTTTTTGGGCAGATTCACCAAAATGACAGTCTGGCGAGTCTTAATACGCCCAGCTTCCCGACAAAAGTCTCTTACCGTGACCTGCTAACTGCATTTTCGTTGCTTTCGCCACGGTTTTGCGCATCAATCAGAATTTCGGTCATCCCGTCATTGCTTGAAACAACATATACCGGCTGAATGTATTCGTCACCCACATCAGCATAGAATCCGAGCTCCGCCTGTTCCATTTTCCTGTTTTGCGGCGATTCGTCTCTGGTACACAGAAAGTCCTGGGCAAGAAATCTATTTTTTATCGTCCGAAGGTCTGACAGCTGAACCTGTGCGATCTTCTCATATTCGCCCGCCAACTTTTCCACTCCAACAATTTTCCCTTCAGCTCCAACCGCAATACAAATACGGAATACGCCATAAACAGGCCGATTTTCTACCGTCGGATAATAGAAAACATTCCATCGAACAACAGATGAAGGCTTTTTTCTTTCCTCTCCGCTCATATCAGCGATGGCAGTGGGATTTCCCAGTGTTTCGACCGGATACAAATTCGATATAAAATCATTGGCAATTTGGATGGCTTTCTGTTTTTCCGGCACATTTTCTCCCGTATCATATGCCAGATCGGTTTGATATATCCAGCGTCCGCTTTCCGTATCATATCCCAACACCGCGGTGGAGGATGCCGGCATTGGGTCTGACAGCGTTCCAAATTTCGCATTCTCATCTAAACCGAGTGCCTTTCTGATATTTTTCTGATCCTGCGCTGAATCCACCTTTTTCAGTTTGTAAACCGCGCAGGCTGTTTCGGGCGGAAATTTCACATGATCCAGATTGCAGTTGTTTACAATATCAGACTGATTTATATACCCAGAAAACTCAAGCTCTGGGATTTTACCTATTGACATCCGGCAAAAATGCAGCAACACAAAAATAAAAATCGATGCTCCTATCAGCGCTGCAATTCCAATTTTACGGCTGTATAACTGTTTTTTCATTCCTATCACCCCTAATTTGAAATTATTACAGAAAGTAAGCCCTCATTATTATAAATTGTCAATGTACTCCAAGGCGATTCGACTACCGATTCCCTGCCGCCGCGCTTGCCCATATAGCGGCTGTCTCTCCACTCGATCTGGTCGAAATCATTTCTGCTGACGTATTGCCCTGTCGTGTCGATCAGACCATACTTGCCGTTTCCGGTCGCTCCCTTGCCACCGCCGTTTCGAGCAGCGCGTCCCGGTCCGCCGTATCGACCGCCCCTGCGCCCGCCGCCATACTGCCTGCGGCCACCGCCGCCGCGATCAGATAACGCCATCATTTCATAAAGCATCCCTCCTGCTTTCATGTTATCCGGCAAAATTATGATATTGTTATTATAACATAAGCATTCAACGAACAAAACACTTTGTAAAAAATCCATTTCACGTGCAGCTCTATCGTCCCTCCATTTTTGATCCGGTCATGTGCACATTGACCGGGCGTGCGCGATGTAGTAAAATATGTTGTATGAGGTGATTCCCATGAACCGACCGAAAAAGTCCGCCCTCTTCCGAAGGCTCCGCATGACATTCTTCTGCGTGCCGCTTGCGGCGATCTTTCTGCTTCCGCAGCTTTTTTCCGGCTTTCTTCTCCCGAGGCAGGTCGAAACAGCCGTGATCCATACTGCCGCAGGCGACGTGACGCGGCGGGAATTCGAGACGAGCAATTCCTCCTTCACACAGCACATCCGAACCTGGACGGATGCCGAAAACACCGCCGTGCGCAGCGACCGCTTTGCGCCTGTGTCGGGAACGCAGACGCACGAAAGTACGGTCCTCACTGTCAAGGGCACGGGCACGATGCGCACCTATGACGTCAAGGCGAACCGCTGGAGCGAAGCGCCGCTCCGCGCCGGCACCTTTCCAAAGGGCATGTACTTCATCCGCGCGGACGGCGGCGACAGCATCATTGTCACGCCCCTCGCCTACCGCGACCGCGGAACCGGCATGATCGAATATCTGCCGTCGATCGACGGAACGCTCAAGGTCACAAAGACCGCAGACGGCTTTTCCCTCTCGGTGCAGAGCGGCTCAGTGCCTGCCGGCGCGTTCAGCGACTCTCTCGCCCTGACCTCGCGCAGGCAGCTGTTCGACTGGAACGACAGCGACACGCTTACCCACTGGCAGAACTACCGCTTCACCGACGACAACCGCTGGTGCTTTGACGGCTACTACTATACCGCGCCGCCCGAATACTACCCGCTCGGCGACAACTACTTTCACGCCCTCCCCGGCGCCTACATCACCTGCAAGATAGTGCGCGTACCCGAGGACGGCGCGTGCCGGATGCTCGGTATTTCCATGCTCGACGTCATGCGCCGCCAGCAGAACGAGCTTGGCTTTATCCCCTCGCGTGCGGGCAGCACATGGCTCAAAAACGACTACGGCATCGAGCCGGGCTACTACGACACCCGCTTCAACACCGACCTTTGGCTCGCTGTCGTGAACGCGGCGGAGAACTACGGCGTGACCGAGTGGCTGCCGCAGGCGCAGCGCTACGCAGATTTCCTCGTGGACTACGCCGAGAACCACCACTCCCCCGTTACGACCGGCGACGCGCTCCTCGTGCAGGACTACTGGCACCCGGACGGCTCGAAACCCACGCACACCTCGCTCAACCACCACTCCAACGAGGCGATTTTCCTCTACCGCCTCGCGGCCTCCATCGGCGAGGAACGCTACGCCCTCGTGGCCGACCGTATGGTGCGGGGCATCGACCAGACGGTTTCGCGCTGGATTCGCCCGGACGGCAACCTGCATTACAGCCTGTCCCCTGCGGGTGTCGGCGGCGGCGCCGCCCCTGCTAAGGGTGTAGGTCGGGTGACCGGCGCGAGGGTTCAAATCCCTCTTTCTCCGTAGGTAAGAGATTTGGAAGAAATTCCAAATCTCTTTTTTTCGTTCTAAGCAAAGACCGCTACTTGAAATTTACATTTGCCTGGGGTACTATCTTTTTAAATAAACTACACGTATAGAAGAAAAGATGTATAAGAAACAGGGAATGGAGAAAAAGTATGGATGATAAAGAACTTGGACGCATGCTTCGGCTTGAGAAGGTAGAAGAGAATACATTTCCAGAGGAAAAGACAAAAGAAGTATTACAAAAAGAAAAGCATGATCAGCTCAAATTCCGTCTGAAGAAACGAATCCGTCCGGAAGTATTTGCACGGATGCCGGAAGAAATACAGGATTTCCTGATAGATATGGATCCGACAGACATGAAAGAAGTATATATATCTACATTGCTGAATCTTCCATGGGAGTCTGAGTTCAAGGTTCCAAAGATTGAGTTAATGGAAGCCAAGACGATGTTGGACAGTTCCCATTATGCTATGCTGGAGGTAAAAGAGAAGGTATTACGTTATATGGCTTGCCAGAAGTACCTTGGAAAGAACTACGGGGCAGTTATGCTGCTTGCCGGACCTCCCGGAGTAGGTAAGACATCCATTGCAGTTTCGATTGCAAAGGCGATGGGAAGACCGCAGGGAACTTACATTACAATAGAAGCTCCGGATCTGTCTGTACCGGATGAAGATTATCATCGTGAGATATCAGAGGAGATTTCCAAACATCTGAAACAACTCATTGATCTGAAAAAGGAAAAATCCATTCTTGTGGTGGGGCTCGGAAATGCAGGAATCACTGCTGATGCACTGGGACCGCATGTGGTAGAAAATTTAAGGATGACCCGTCATATCATAAGGGAATACGGCCTTCGAGGAATTGATCATGAAAAAATGCACCGTGTCAGTGGAATTGTGCCGGGAGTGATGGCACAGACCGGTATGGAAACTGCAGAGATCATACAGGGAGTGGTTGCGGAAACGAAACCGGATGTAGTAGTTGCAATTGATGCACTTGCGGCCAGAAGTGTCCGCAGACTGAATCGAACGATCCAGATTACAGATACAGGAATTCATCCTGGGTCAGGCGTGGGAAATCACAGAAATGGACTAACGGAGGACAATCTGCAGGTAAAGGTGATTGGAATCGGTGTTCCGACGGTTGTGGATGCGGCAACGATCGTTCATGATTCGATGGCAGATGTGCGTGCTGCCTGCGAGCGCAAGGGCCTTCTGGTGCTGACCGCCAAGACCCGCCTGCGCCTGCTGCCTCCGCTGATTTTGAGCGAAGCAGACGTTGCCAAGGCACTGGCTATTCTGGATGACGTGCTTTCATCCATGTAACTGATCAGGAGGGTTTTCATGGAGCATTTACTCAAGTTAAGCAGCCTGACCCCCGATGAGATCATCCACATTCTGGATGTTGCCGATGAATACAAGCGCCTGCACAAAGCAGGCACTGACCCCAAGGATCTGCAGGGCAAGGCCGTTGCCCTGATGTTTGGCAAGCATTCCACCCGCACCCGCACCAGCCTGGAGGTCGGCATCTACCAGATGGGCGGCCTTGGCACCTATCTGAGCGCCGCTGACATGCAGATCGCCCGCGGCGAGCCGATCCAGGATACCGCCCGCGTGCTGGGCCGCTATTACGATGCTATTGTGTACCGCACCTTTAAGCAGAGTGATGTGGACGCCCTGGCCAGGTACAGCGGCGTGCCGGTAGTTTCCGGCATGACCGATTACGCCCATCCCCTGCAGGTGTTGACTGACCTGATGACGGTGCGGGAGTACAAGGGCAAACTGGCCGGGCTGAAAGCCGGTTTTGTGGGCGATGGCTACAACATGGCCAACAGCCTGATCGTGGGCTGCCTGATGATGGGCATGGACTTTACCATTGCCTGCCCGAACGGCTACCGTCCCTCCGCCGATGTGCTTTTCTTTGCGCGGGAATATGGCGACCACTTTAAGCTGACCACCGCCCCGGACGAAGCCGCCCGCGGTGCCGATGTGCTGTTCACCGATGTGTGGACCAGCATGGGCATGGAGCGCGAAACCGAGCGCCGCCGCCGGGATTTCAACGGCTTCTGCCTGGATGCAGCCCGCATGGCACTGGCCAAGCCGGACTGTATCGTGCAGCATCCCCTGCCCGCCCACCGCGGCGAGGAGATCACCCCCGACGTTTTTGAAACCCACGCAGACGAGATTTTTGATGAAGCCGAAAACCGCCTGCATGTAGAAAAAGCCGTGCTGGGTATTTTGCTGGCCGGCAAATAACGCATAACCCTTTGCACCGCCCGCCCCCCTGGGGTTGGCGGTGCTTTTGTTTACCAGCAAACTAAAACGGGCACCACAGTCGCCTATCCCGCGGCATGGTGCCCGTTTGCTTTTGTTTTTTTACTGGTAAGATACCACTTTGATGTGGTACTCATTTTTCGCCGTTCTGCGCCACGCGTCAAGCTGTTCCACTGTGGGGGTGGCAAAGGATGCGCTGGGCTTTTCAAGCCCCAGCTGCGCGTATTACCATGCCGACCAGTGCCACACCTACCATAACCCCGGCAGCACGCCAACCCGCGCGGCCATGGTGATCCAATATACCGCACAATAAAAAAGGCAAAAAATAAAACCCGAACGGCCACTGCCCCGTTCGGGTTTTATTAAAAAGAAGGAGAAAAACAGAGCGTCCCCGATTTTTGCCTTAAAACGATAACCCACCCCTCTACTGATGAGCTCGTAAGCTCAATCCGGGGCGCTCTGGCAAGCCTCTTCTTTTTAGGGAAATATTTAATTAAAAAACAAAATGCGCCTTGGAAGCAGCGGATCTGCTATTCCAAAGCACCTTTGCTTCTTGCTAGTATAATACAATATCCCCGCACAAAATGCAAGGGGTTTAATGTACAACCTGCAATAATTATGCACTGCATTTTTGTGCAGTTTTACCATGTGTTTTCGCATGGTGTACAAAATAAAACAGCGCACGGAGCTGCAATTTGTGCCGTTCCGTGCGCTGTTGTTTTTATTCAGCTAAAAAGCATAGCTTCCGGGCCGAATCAGACCTTCGGTTCAACCTTGACGGTCCAGCCCTTGGTATCAGGCAGCTTACCCCACTGGATACCGGTCAGGGTATCGTACAGCTTCTGGGTCAGGGGGCCGATCTTGCCGCCGCTGATGTTGGCAACCTTGCCTTCCCAATCCAGCTCCTTAACGGGGCTGACAACAGCTGCGGTGCCGGTGCCGAACACTTCTTCCAGCTTGCCTTCCTCGGCAGCCTTCATCACATCAGCAATGGCCAGTTTGCCCTCGACAACCTCGTAACCCCAATCCTTGAGCAGCTCAATGATGGAGCGACGGGTAACGCCGGGCAGAACAGTGCCGGTGCAGGCAGCGGTGTAGATCTTGCCGTCGATCTTGAACATGATGTTCATAGAGCCGACTTCTTCCACATACTTCTTCTCAACGCCATCCAGCCACAGAACCTGGCTGAAGCCCTTTTCCTCGGCAAGCTCGCCAGCCTTGATGGAAGCAGCGTAGTTGCCGCCGCACTTGGTAAAGCCGGTCAGGCCCGGGGCTGCACGGATGTACTCGTCCTCAACATAAATGCGGACGGGATCCAGGCCCTCGGCATAGTAAGCGCCGGAAGGTGCGCAGATGATGCAGAACAGGTAATGCTTGGAAGCATGCACGCCCAGGCCGACATCGTTTGCAAACACGAACGGGCGGATGTACAGGCTTGCGCCGTCGCTGTGGGGAACCCAGTCACGGTCAACGTCAACCAGGGTCTCAACAGCCTGAACAAAATCCTCAACCGGAATCTTGGGGATGCAGAGACGGTCAGCAGAATCCTGGAAACGTTTTGCATTGCAATCGGGGCGGAACAGCTGCACACTGCCGTCAGCAGTGCGGTAGGCCTTCATGCCCTCAAAAATTTCCTGTGCGTAATGGAACACCACGGTAGCGGGGTCCAGCGGCAGGGAGGCATACGGCACAACGCGGGCGTCATGCCAGCCTTCACCGGCGGTATAGTCCATCAGGAACATATGGTCGGTAAAAATCTTGCCGAAGCCAAGCTTGCTTTCGTCCTGCGGCTTTGCCTTCGGTTCAGTAGTACGAACAATTTTGATATCCAACATTATTTCCTACTCTCCTTATTCAGCACCGCATGAAGGTTCGCACAAACCTGATTGTGGTGCGAAATTGTAATTATTATAACGCTCTAAAGTGGCAAATACAAGAGCTATTTTTCCGCTTTCTGCACACATTTGCAGCTTTTATGCAAAATTTGACTACTTTTTGATTGCACCACCCCATTTTATAGGGTACAATAATAGCATAAGTCGCGCCCGGCCACAGCGCCGGGCAGCATTTGCAAAGACAAGAAGAGGGATCACACACTATGGCACCGAAAGTAAAAGGCGTTATTTTTGATATGGACGGCCTGATGTTTGACACGGAGCGCATCTGGGACCAGTTCTGGAGCCCCTGCTGCCGCAAGATGAGCCTGCCGGACCCGCCGCCGGAGTTTTATTCCAATGGCCGCGGCCTGGCCGGGGAGCACCAGCTCCAGTACATTGCCGGCTATTACGGCGACAAAGCCGAGGAACTGCTGCATGCCGTGTGGGCATACGGCGGCGAGCAGATCAAAAAGGGCGTGCCCTGCAAGCCCGGCCTGAAGGAACTGCTGTCCTACCTGGAAGATCTGGGCATGCCCCGCATTGTGGCAAGTTCCAGCCCGCGCACCATGATCGAGCTGAATTTGCAGACCACCGGCACCGCCCGCTATTTCCATGATATCGTGTGCGGCAACGAGGTCAAGCTCTGCAAACCCGCGCCGGATATCTTTCTGGAAGCCGCCCGCCGCATTAAGTTGGACATCCATGACTGCATGGTGCTGGAGGACAGCCACAACGGCATCCGCGCCGGCCACGCCAGCGGTGCCGAAACCGTGATGGTGCCCGACCTTTTGCCCGTAACCGACGAAATGCGCAGCCTGTATGACGATTGCTGCAAGGACCTGTTTGAGGTAAAGGCAAAGATGGAGCAGGGAGTGCTTTGATTGGGAATTAGAAATTAGGAATGAGGAATTAGGAATTTGAGGTAGAGCGGGGTCACCTGAGCCCGCCGGGGCCTTGTCTGGTTTTTATGCTAAAATGTGATGCACCTGCCACACAGTCGGGGCGGCGTCCCCCCCCCGACGCCCCGGACGAGCATAGATTCTATTGGATTATCGCTCGGTAGACCGTTCCCTACAGAGCATTTGATTATGCGCGGCTAATATATAAACATTCTGTCGTGCGCGATGCCCTCATCGCGCCGCGGAGAAACGTAAATTGGTTGCTGCAAACTTAAAAAACATTTGTAGGGGCCGACGGCAAGCATCGGCCCCTACAAATTGTATAGAAACCATCCTCATTCCTGCATCTTTCACATTCAATATACTCATACAAAAGAGCCATACCAGGCGCTTCTCCTGCCTGGTATGGCTCTTTTGTATATATTATTTATTGAATGATTCTTTAATTCTTCAATGCCTGCATCGGTGCGGGGATGCGGCCGCCGCGGTGGATCATAACGGCGGGGCTGTACTGGCTGATGGGCATGATGGGGGCGTGGCCCAGCAGGCCGCCAAAGTCCAGAACATCGCCGGCCTTGTGGCCAATGGCGGGGATCACGCGCACAGCGGTGGTCTTGCTGTTGACCATGCCGATGGCGGCTTCGTCTGCAATCAGACCGCTGATGACCTCGGCGGTGGTATCGCCGGGGATAACCACCATGTCAATGCCAACGGAGCAGACGGCGGTCATGGCTTCCAGCTTTTCTAGCGTCAGGCTGCCGCATTCGGCTGCCTTGATCATGCCGTCATCCTCAGATACCGGGATGAATGCGCCGGACAGGCCGCCCACATGGTTGGATGCCATTACGCCGCCCTTTTTCACGGCGTCGTTCAGCATGGCAAGGCAGGCGGTGGTGCCGCAGCAGCCGCAGCTTTCCAGACCCATTTCTTCCAGAATGTTGGCAACACTATCGCCAATAGCCGGGGTCGGCGCTAAGGACAGATCAATGATGCCCGCGGGCACACCCAGCTGTTCGCTGGCCAGGTTGGCCACCAGCTGGCCCAGACGGGTGATCTTGAACGCCGTGCGCTTGACAAGCTCTGCCACCTGATCCATCGGGGCATCCTTGGGCAGCTTGGCCAGAGCGGCGCGCACCGCACCGGGGCCGGAAACGCCGACATGAATCTCGCAGTCCGGCTCTCCAGGGCCGTGGAAAGCACCGGCCATAAACGGGTTATCTTCGGGTGCATTGCAGAAAACCACCAGTTTGGCATCGCCCATGCACATGTTATCTTTGGTCAGCTCGGCGGTCTGGCGCACCACGCGGCCCATCAGGCCAACGGCGTCCATATTGATGCCGGATTTGGTGGAACCGATGTTGACGCTGGAGCAGACCAGGTCGGTTTCGGCCAGTGCACGGGGAATGCTTTCGATCAAACGCACATCGCCGGCGGAAAAACCCTTATGCACCAAAGCACCGTAACCGCCAATAAAGTTGACGCCGACCGCCTTGGCAGCGGCATCCAGCGTTTTGGCAAACCACACGGGGTCGGCGTCCGGTGCAGCGCCCAGCAGCATGGCGATGGGCGTTACGCTGATGCGCTTGTTGACAATAGGAATGCCATAGTCCGCGCTGATCTTGTTGACAACGGGAACCAGGTTCCCCGCCAGACGGGTGATTTTGTTATAGATTTTCTCACAGGCTTTTTTGCCATCGGGATCAATGCAGTCCAACAGGCTGATGCCCATGGTAACGGTACGCACATCAAGGTTTTCTGCGGTCAGCATCTCGATGGTTTCCAAGATATCGCCGCTGTTCAGAATTTTCATCGTGTGCCCCCTTACACCTTGTGCATCGCGTCAAAGACTTCCTGCCGAGTCACAGTGACCTGCATTCCCATCTCCTGGCCCAATGTGTCAAAACGGGCGCGGATTTCAGCCGGTTCGCTTGCGCAGGCAGAGATATCCACCAGCATAATCATGCAGAACATATCCTGCAGGATACTCTGGGTAATATCCTCAATGTTGATGTTCAGCTCGGCACACACGGCACTTACGCGGGCAACAACACCCACGGTATCGTGGCCGATAACAGTGATAACAGCTTTCATGACAGGCACCCCTCTTTATTATCAAAATCACGTTTATTATAGCAGATAATACCGCATTTGGGTAGCACCTGCCCAAATAAAAAGCAGAAAAATTGCGGCAAAGTAAAAAACTCTCTACCCCAAAGTGGGGCAGAGAGCTTGAAATTCTTCTGAATTATTCTTCTGTATGCAGATCCTGCGGCGGTACACCGTCCGTTTCCGGGGCGGCAAAACGCGGTTTGTCGGGCGGGTACTCGCCCTGCATGGCGGCTTCCATGCGGCTCAAGCGGGCTTCCAGTGCGCTGATGCGGTTGCTGAGCACATCGGGCAGCGCCTGCTGGTCCAGGTCGTCCGCCGGGCAGGATTGGCTGCCGCGCACGCGGACCACTTCGGCCGGAACACCGACCGCGGTGGTATTGGCCGGCAGATTTTTGAGCACCACACTGCCCGCGCCGACACGGACATTATCCCCGATATACACCGGGCCAAGCACCTTGGCACCGGCACCGATCAGCACGTTATTGCCCAATGTGGGGTGGCGCTTGCCGGAATCCTTGCCGGTGCCGCCCAGGGTAACGCCGTGGTAGATGGTGCAGTTATCACCGATTTCTGTCGTTTCGCCGAACACGATGCCCATACCGTGGTCAATGAACAGCCGGTTGCCGATCTTGGCACCGGGGTGGATCTCGATGCCGGTCAGGTGGCGGGCCAGCTGGCTGATGAGGCGCGCCAGGAAGAAACACTTGTGACAGTACAAAAAATGTGCAATTTTGTGCGTTACCAGCACATGGAAACCGGGGTACAAAATGATGACCTCCGCCACATTGCGTGCAGCAGGGTCCTTGTCCCGGATGTTTTTTGCGTCTGCCCAAAGTCCCATCCAACTTACCTCATTTCGTTTGTGTCCTATCCCGAATATCCAAGGAAAACACTAGGATATCCTGAATTTTAAATATAGCACAATTTGCAGTAAAACGCAAGAATCAGACGGCGCTTCCCTGCGGTTTCTCCACCGCCCGGCTTTTCCTTATGGCAACACCGCACAATTCCCACCTGACGGCTTAAGCACCGCTCCGGCGGCTGCGGCACGGCATCTGCGTTGCCAAA
>OGZW01003337.1_pt1 | contig 11944 bp, 15 predicted proteins | sample 1577001 | NCBI WGS metagenome assembly OGZW01 (sample SAMEA3541519, study PRJEB24748) | human gut metagenome | biome: human gut; feature: human-associated habitat; material: faeces | place: China | collected 2012
GCTCCACCGTGTCGGCGGTCTCGCCCTTGTGGGCGATCTCGACCATGGCGGGGTCGTGCAGCAGCTTGCCGGCCGTGCTCATGATGGTGCGGTCGATGGTGGCGCTGAACAGCAGGGTTTGACGGTTTTGCGGCGTGGCGCCGATGATCTTGCGCATGGCCGGCCAGAAGCCCATGTCGAGCATGCGGTCGGCCTCATCGAGCACAAGCACTTCCACGCTGCTCAGATGCGCGGCACCCTGGTCCATAAGATCGACCAGGCGGCCCGGCGTGGCGATGAGCACGTCGACGCCGCGGTTGAGCGCCTGGATCTGCGGGTTGTAGGAAACGCCGCCGACTACGGTGAGGATGCGATGGTGCGTGTTCTTCGCGATGGTGCCGCACACCTCGCCGATCTGCTCGGCAAGCTCGCGCGTGGGGGTGACCACCAGCATGAGCGGGCCCTTGTTGCCCTTGGCATGCCCGAGCTTGTCCATGGTGGGCAGGCTGAACGCGGCGGTCTTGCCCGTGCCGGTCTTCGCGGCGGCGATCAGGTCGCGGCCTTCGAGCACCTTGGGGATGGCCTGCTCCTGCACAGGGGTGGGGGTGCTGTAACCCAGCTGGGCCACAGCTTGCAATGCCTGGCCCGAAAGGCCGAGGTCGTCGAAATGCGTCATGTAAGGTAGATCCTTTCCAGATGCGCGCGGCGTTATCGCACGTGCGCGGGTTTATGGCCCCAATAGAATTGGAGGAAGTGCTTCTTGTACAGCGGGTTTGCCGGGTCCTTCTCGGCGTTGGCAAGTTCCATGGCGGCGCACGCTATGTCGCGCGCAGCGTCCGGATGGCGAAGGAAGCTGCCGTTGACCAGCATCGAACGCGCGCTCTCGGGGCTGTGGGAGACGTGCCGCAACGCTTCGAGCAGCTCGCGCCAGGTGGTGACGTGCATGGCCGCGCCGTGGGCGGTGAGCAGCCTGACGTTGGCGTTTTCCTGACCGTACGCGCGGCCGAGCAAGATCATGGGCACCTGCGCGCACAGGCATTCGGTGACGGTAAGGCCGCCGGATTTGCAGATGACCAGATCCGATGCCGCCATAAGGCCTGCCATGCCCTCCACGTACTCGAGCACCGTCACGCAATCGGAGATGCCCAGGTCGCTGCAGGCCCTTCGCAGATGGCCGGCGTACTCGGCATCGTTTCCCGCGACGAACACGAAGTGCAGGGTGTCGCTGAACGTGTGCAGATACGGTAGCAGGTTGTCGAGCGCCGTGCGGAAGTGCACGTAGGGCCGGGGCAGATAGGCCCCGGCGAGCGCCAGCACGATACGCTTGTCCTGCGGCAGGTCCAGGCGTTGCCGGGTTTGCTCGCGGTCATAGCTTGCGCGGAAGTCCTCGCGCGTGGGGATGCCGGTGATGCGGATGCGTTGCTCGGGCACCAGACGCGGGCGCAGCGTTTCGGCCATGCTTTCCGTGGCCACGCAGAACAGGTCGGTCGACAGATGCGGCCACAGGCCCTCGGTCTCGTAGTCGGTGGGAACGCACACGATGGGGAAGCTCTGTCCGGTGAGCATGCGCGCCGCCACCGCGACGTTGGCTGCGGTGATGTGCGTGCATATGATGGCAAGCGGGCGACGCTTGCGCACCAGGTCGGTGAACTTGCCGTACATCAGGTGCGACCAGATGCTCCCGCCGCCCCATAAAAGCCTGCCGGTAAGCGTGAAGCGCCACGTCAGGTCGTATATCGGGCGGGTGCGGCGCACTATATATCTCAATTTCCTTTTCGGAAGGGAATAACTCGGTAAACCGGTCAATCGCCCGGATATACCGCTCTCTATTATAAGGAACTCTCTGCTCATCCACATAGATTTCCTTGATCCTCTGATCCAGTGATCCCTGCTCCAGAGATCCCCGTACACTCATGATTTTCTGCATGTCTTTTCCTCCATGTCATATTTGTTACCTCATAAAGTGTACCATATCAGGTTTCGTAATGCAACAAATGCCGGTCACTCTTAATATGAACGAAAACATTCCTTCATTTTTTCCAGACGACACAAAGCTTCGTCCAGAGTTTTCTTTTCCCGTGCAAAATGCAGCCGGATCAGATGATTGACATCCTCTTTGAAAAAGCTGGAGCCCGGAACTGCTGCCACGCCAATATTTTTGATCATCCATTCACAAAATTCCAGATCTGAGAATCCATGAAACTGCGGAAGCTCCAAAAAGTCTGATATATCGATCAGCACAAAATACGTTCCCTGTGGTACATTATGCTTCAGACCAATTTTATCCAGTCCCTTTAGAAAATAATTTCTTTTTTCTGTGTAAGTCTGTAGCAGCTTCTCATAATACTCATCCGAGAATTTCAACCCCACCGTTGCTGCCTCCTGGAGAGGCGCTGCCGCTCCAACCGTCAGGAAATCATGAACCTTCTTGGCCGCTTCAATGACCTTCTCAGGTCCGATCAGATAGCCAAGCCGCCATCCTGTAATAGAGTATGTTTTTGACAATGAATTGCAGGTAATGGTATGCTCATACATTCCCGGAAGGGAAGCCATACAAATATGCTTATTCGGTGCATATACCATATGTTCATATACTTCATCCGTCACAACAAATGCATCATATCTGACTGCCAGTTCACCGATTGCCATCAGCTCATCCCTGCGAAAAACTTTTCCGCACGGGTTCGATGGATTACAGACGATGATCGCTTTTGCGCCATCCCGAAATCCCTGTTCTACCAGCGTAATATCGAACTCATACTCCGGCGGAATCAACGGAATATAAATGGGATCGGCTCCGGAAAGAATCGCATCTGCACCATAATTTTCATAAAACGGAGAAAATACCATCACCTTGTCACCGGGATTACAGATTGTCATCATGGCACACATCATAGCTTCCGTTCCACCACAGGTAACAACGATTTCTTTATTGGGATCGATCGCCCTGTGAATTGCTTTTCCCTGCTTCTGCGCCAATGCCTCCCGGAAATTCGGAGCACCAAAGGTCACCGAATACTGATGCGGTCCCTTATACGCCGCCTCCGCAAGCGCATCCATTATTTCTTTCGGTGGATCAAAGTCAGGAAATCCCTGGGATAAATTGATGGCTCCATATTCATCACTGATACGCGTCATTCTCCGGATCACAGAATCCGTAAAGGTTTGTACTCTTTTACTTAATTCAGGCATTTTTATTTCCTTCCTGATGCAACAGCCTCAATCACTTGAAGCTTTTTTACGACCTTGTTTGTCCTGCCCGTTTTCTCCATTGTTCCATTCTATCTCATTTTCTACAATATTGAATCGTTTAAATTCCGGAATGGAAGCATTGTAATATTGTTTAAGAATAGATGGGTCTTTCGAAAGGGAGTACAGCATAGTGACACTGGAAGGATAAAGCACCTTATCCAGTTTGCAGGATCGAAGCTTATTGAAGCCTTCTACCTCTTTGGAGCAAAGAATCTGTTTGATAAATTCTAATTCTCCCTGATCCTTTACCAGATGGCATATGTTACTTTTGAATACATCAAATGAGCTTCGTTCCATAAAATGTGTGCCTTCCGTTATGCACCGTACTTTTTCTTGTGCACTTTTTCTCTCTAATAAATATCCTTCGTCTCAACAGAAGCTTTTAATTCATTGGCAAGCTCATATATATTGTTGAGTATTATTTTACAATCCTTCATGCCCTCTACCGTGGAATCTGATACCTTGATGCCCTCCGCAGATGCAGCCGCAACCTCTTCTCCTGTTGCCGACAGATGTGATATATTATCCGATATCACTGACGTTGAATCAAGTATTTTATTGATGCTCTGCTCTGCAACATGTATGCTTGACATCAGCACATCCATTGTATTGCCTACTTCAACAAATGTTTTTTCTGTTTCATCAATAAGTGCGTTCTGTTTATCAACGGATAACACAGATTCATTGATACTCTCGTTCGCTTTTTGGGTATCTTCATTCAGCTTCTGTATGATATTTGTAATACTTTCAGAAGCCTTCTTGGTCTGTTCCGAAAGCTGACGGATTTCCTCCGCAACGACCGCAAACCCCTTTCCCGCTTCTCCTGCGCGGGCTGCCTCAATCGACGCATTCAGTGCAAGAAGATTTGTCCTTGCGGATATATTAACGATATCCCCAACAAAATTCTGTACATCATTAACCTTCTCTGTAAGACCACTTATTACATCAACAATGATATTACTTGCGTCCTGTACATTCTGTGCCTGTTCTTTTAATTGACCAACAACCACCTTGCTGTTATTTACCGATTCATCTGTCTTATCAGATGCACTTATCATCTGATTAATTTCTTTTTCCGCCATATCCGTGTTTTCCTGAATCTCAGAACACATAACCGCCTGTCTCTGGATTGCCTCTGCCGTACTTTCCGTGCTGTCTGCGATATCCCCCATAGAGCTGTGGCTGATATCTATACTTTTCTCAAGTTCATTCAGCATAGTCATCGCTTTTTCAAACTCGTCAGAAATATTATCCGCAATAACAACCATTTTCGTATTGCTTTCATTCTGTTTTGCAGCCGCCTCCTCAATCTGGGATACCTTCTCGCCAAAATACTGAATCAATATATTCGCTATATTGATCGATATGATCGTCACAAGAATGATTACAAGGATAGCTAATATCCTGCTTGATAACAGTTCCGAATTGCTACTGTCAAAATCCCTTATTAATCGCACAATATTTGCTAATATAGCTAAACCATTGGCACAATACATCAATCTTTTATTAAGATAAACCATAACGGAAATAATCATCGGAATTCCATATGTCCACACGGTATCCGTAGAATTCAGTAATACAACAACAACATATCCAATCGCTATATTTACTGATAATAGAACCTCACATGTATGTGTTTTCTTTTTCATTATGTATGCTGCGATTGATGCAATCATAACAACCAACGCTGTGATAAACTGTATTATAATCCTGCCTGCCCGTTCTCCCTTTGAAACTCCTAATGCCGCTAAGACTGTTACTGCAATAAACCCAAATACTATCAGAATCGTGATCAGTACCATCCTGTTTGCTCTCTGATATTGATTTTCTGTCATATTTTTCCTCCTCGTTCTCCTTATAAATTTTCCTATACCTTCATAACCTTGCGTACAACAAATAATTATTTCTGTTTACTGTACCATACCAGTTTTATTATATCGCAAATTATGTTGATTTCAAGATTTTTTTATCGGCACCGGTCACTTTTTCTATGTGAAGACAAGAGAATACCCCATTTATATGCAATCCATTTATAGTCCTATTTCTTTCCGGCTTATACTCCGACAGAAATAATCCTATCAAAGTAAGTACCGTTCCTATTCCGGCTAATAAGGTCAGTTTCTCATGTAAAATTAGTACAGAAGTAATGACCGTTATCACCGGAACCATATAGATATAAACGCTTGTCTTTACTGCGCCCAACTCTTTTACTGCAAAATTCCATGTCACAAAGCAAAGCGCAGAAGCTCCCAATCCCAAATACAAAATATCTAGCTGCTTAGCTCGTTTTCTGCACAAAAAATAGGCAGGCCTCTTTCGGACTGCCTACCCGCCAATGGGATATTCGGATTAAGGCATTACCCACACCTCCCTACGGACATTACTATTATATTCAAACATTACTATTAAAATTCACTGATTTCATCGTATAGTATCTCCCATTGTTCCTGCATAGCTGCAGTAACAGCATCGTCATAACCATAGGTAAATCCAAATCTTCTACTATCATTCGTCATTGTCTGTTTCCTCCTGATTCTATCTGCCGTCATGTAATATGGTTCCTGTATCACACGACTAAATCTTCTTGTCTTATTTTTATTGCACAAAAAAAGAAAGTGTATTTCAACTTTCTTTTCTTAATCTTACCTACACTATATGATCATCTCTGATAGATTCTATATCTTTTCTCTAACCCCACGAAATTATTTGTTCTCTTTGCAAGAGGAGTAGAATTTCCATTACGCAATTCATATCTGCAAAACCGAAATATTACACCCAGCCCCGCACATACTCTTGATATCTCTTGACACTGCACCGGAACTGCTTCCCTCACCAGAGCAGCGAACCGGTGTTTGCAATAATGACGCAGAATATGTCGGTGGATGTATTGCCGGACGTTACCCCTTAGCTGTGAGTCTCATGTTCAGTTTTCTCGATTCTAAGCATACGATATCCAATACCAATATGCGTCTGGATATATTTTTCCCCAGTTTTCTCAGATTCTAGCTTTTTCCTCAGTGTTGCCATAAAAACCCTAAGAGAAGCAACATCATTTTCTGAACATCGTCCCCAAATCTGCTGGGTTATATAGGTATGTGTCAGTACCCTTCCCACATTGCGGGATAAAAGGCAGAGCAGCTTATACTCAATGGGCGTCAAATGTAGTTCTTCTCCCTTCAGATATGTACAGCCAGCCGTATAATCTATCTTTAATTCCCCATTTTCAAAAATAGAGGTTTCCAGCTGATCCCCGGCCTGTGTTATGGCAAGCCTCCTTTGAGTGACGCGGATACGTGCAAGTAATTCCTCTACCGAAAATGGTTTTGTAATATAGTCATCAGCCCCTGCATCCAGTGCTTCTATTTTGTCTGTATCCTCACTTCTGGCACTGATCACAATAATCGGCATATTCGACCATGTCCGAATTTTCTTTATTACCTCTACTCCTTCTATATCCGGGAGACCCAGATCCAGAAGAACAATATCCGGATTATGAGACGAAGCCTCCAGAATAGCTGAAGATCCGTTTTCTGCTGCCAGATATTTATAGTCATGTGTTTTTAATGTAGTAATGATCAGGTTTCGTATAGGCCTGTCATCCTCAACCACAAGTATTAATGTTTTATTCATTTAATGTCACCTCACTTAAGGGTAAAGTAAAAATAAAATTGCAACCATGAGGAGCATGATCCGTAAGAATCAGGGTTCCGTTATGTGCTTCTATGATAGAATGGCAAAGTGCCAAACCAAGTCCCAGACTCCGGTGACTATCTGCAACTGTTGTTTTCCCTGTATAAAACATCTCAAAAATATGCGGCTTCATTTCTTCCGGAATTCCAGGACCGTTATCCTCTACACTTATCTGTGCTTTTCCCTCTGTTTTGATTCCCCGAATGCAGATTACAGAACCTGGCAGCGTATATTTTATTGCGTTATCAATTAAATTTACCAGAACCTGTATAATGAGCCGTACATCCATACGTACAAGAACAAGTTCTTCACAGTCTGCCATAATTTTATAATCATCATGTTTCCGGCTAATATGCCGAAGTGACTCTGCAATCACTTCATCCAAAAGCTGATCTGTAAATTTAAATTTCAACCTTCCATCATTCAGCCTGGTAATGGAAAGAAGATTCTCCACAACTCCGATCAGCCATTCGGAATCATCATAGATGTCGGTGTAAATCTGATGCCTGGTAGCTTTATCCAAGCGATCGCTGTTGCTAAGAAGCATATCTGCATTGCCGGAAATGGAACAGAGCGGGGTCCGAAGATCATGAGAGATTGCACGAAGAAGATCTGCACGGAGCTGCTCATTTTTGGCTAAAACTGCATTTTTCTCTTTTTCCATAGCATTTTGTGCGTTCTCCATGGCAAGCGCACATTCATTTATTACAGAAAGCAGAATACTGTATTCAAAAGAATCCAGTGTCTCTTTTTTCATCGGTATCCCAATTACGCCATAAACATTATTCCCGCTTCGGATTGCCAGATATAAACATTTGACCTGTGAAAAATAGTGTGCGGTTACACCGGCACGCTGGCTGTTTTCATATATCCATCTGGCTGCATTCTGCTCTTCTTGTGTTAAAAAATCTTCAGTATTTTCTTTTTCCCCGGAGAAAAGTTTTCCCTCTGATAAAGTTCCATTTTTCACAATATATGCTGTAATATTGCAGTTTAATAAGCGAATCAGCTGTGTACAGGTAACCCCAAGGATCTCCGTTTCTCCTTTTTCCCTTTGCAGCAGGCGATCTGTGTCAAACAGAACCTGTGTACGGAAGGCAAGCTGTGCGGACAGTTTAGCATGTGTTTTCAGCTTTGCCGCAAGTGTTCCTGTAAGCACGGACGAAATAAGCATGATAAGAAATGTTACCGGATATCCCACCGCATACGTCTGAAAAGACATTCTCGGCTCTGTGAGAAAAAAACAAAACAAGAATACGCTTAAAATAGATCCGGCTATGCTGCAAAAATATCCATCTGTCACAATTGAAGTAAGCAAAACCCCCAGAATGTATATAGTTACAATATTTGTATCCGTAAAATTCAACTTTTGAAATAACAGACCGATTAAAGTACATATTGCAAATATAAAAGCTGTCAGGACATAGTCTTTTGCAGACGGCTTTCCCGCAGGTCCTGTAAATGACCATTTCGAATAAGTTCTATTTTTTACCGCATCCTGAATAATATGAATATCAATATCCGGTACAATTTCAATTAGCTTTTCCGTCAGAGTTGATTTGCTGAAAAAGTGATTTCGTCTGGCATTGCTTTGTCCGATAACAATTATTGTAACGCTAGAAAGTCTGGCATATTCTGCGATCTGCACGGGCACATTTTCCCCATGGGTCATTACTATTTCTGCCCCGAGTTTTTCCGCATACCGGATATGTTCTTCCAGCTTTTCTTTATCCCTAGCTTCTGCTTTTGTACCTGTCTGCACATACAGAGCTGTAAAACGAGCCTGCAGCATATTTGCCATCTTTGCTGCAGTATTTACTATTTTTAGGTTCGAGGGTGCTGCGGACAGACAAACAAGAATATGGTCATCTGCCTTTTGAATATCATCTTCAATTTTCTGATTCATCCTGCCTATCCCCTTTTTCTGCTGTTTTGGAAATTATATCATGCGACTGTGTTATGGTCAAAATCTTTTCTGCCTCTTCGGCCTGTCTATCAAAAATCATAATTTCTGTTTCCTGATGATATCCAAAAACTGATCTATTTTATTTGCAATATAAAAGCCAACACCAAACATACAAAATACAGCAACCACTAGCATTCCCTGTCCCATTACCATCACCTCTTTATCAGTCTATCTGGCAACTTAATTATATATGGAAGCATTTCTGAAGAGCCCTGTATTCTCCTAACACCAGTAATTTATTATTCGCTGCAAAATACGTATCCGGGGAAATCGCAATACTGAATTCCCCTTCATCCTTTACCGCCAGGATATTAATGTTATAACGTTTCCTGACATCCATCTCACCTACTGTCTTTCCAACCCATCCTTCTGGCACTTCTACCTCAAAGATTGCATGGGACGCATCAACCTCCATATAGTCAAGGATATGATCATCTGTGTAACGGATAGAGGCCCATTTGGCAACCTGTTTTTCGGGATAAACCACTTTGTCGGCACCATTGCGTAAAAGAAATTTTTCCTGAACATCACGTTCAGCCCTGGAGATTACCAGTTTTGCTCCCAACTCTTTTAGAAGTGACGTTGTTTCAAGGGAATTTTGAAAACTTCCCCCAATGGCCACAAAACAGATATCATAGTTTCCAATTCCAAGGGAGCGTAAAAATTCCGCATTAGTGCTGTCACCGATTTGCGCATTGGTCACAAACGGCAGTACTTTGTCCACTCTTTCTTCATTCCAGTCAACTGCCATAATTTCATGACCCAGCTGGCTTAACTGCATAGCAATATGCCTTCCAAATCTTCCAAGTCCAATAAGCAATACATTTTTCATAATTTTATCTTTCTCCTTCTCATCCAACTGTAATCTTCTCCAAGGGCAGTTTTGCATTCCCCTTATCTCTTCCGGAAAACACCGCATAAATTAAGGTCAGACCGCCCACACGTCCCAGATACATTAGTATAATCAGCACAGTTTGTGAAAAAACGTGAAGCCCCGGTGTAATCCCCAGTGTCAGTCCTACCGTACCTACAGCTGAAGCAGCTTCATACAGGCAATCTAAAAGTGGAAGACCTTCATATACGCTGATTGCGATTCCACCTAAAAAAAACAGGTTAAAATAAAGCATAGCTATCGTTGCTGCATTTTTTATCACAGGATATTCCAATCTTCGTCCAAAAGCCCCTACATTTTCCTTACTTCGGAATGTCGCAATTGCATTTAAGATAAGCACTGTGAAGGTTGTCGTTTTCATTCCACCTGCTGTAGAACCCGGCGAACCACCGATCAGCATCAACATGATCATAACTGCTTTTGAAGCCTCACTCATCTTTGAAATATTTATCGTGTTAAATCCTGCTGTCCTTGTCGTTACCGATTGGAACACCGCAGCTAATAGGCGTTTTCCTGCAGATAGATTTTTCAGATCACAGACGAAGAAAAAAACTGTAGGAAACAATATCAGACCTGCAGTAGTCATCAGAATAATCTTGCTTTGCATACGGTAACATTTAAAGTTTAGTTTATTCGTATAAATATCATCCCAGGTGAGAAAACCAATCCCTCCTACAATGATCAGCAGCATAATTTCCACATTTACAAAGGCATTTCCAGAATATCTAGTCAAGGAAGGGAAGGGATTGTCAGCCGTTCCCAGGATATCAAACCCGGCATTACAAAAAGCTGAGATTGAATGAAAGGCCGACATCCAGATTCCCTTTCCACCATAATCAGGTAAAAAAGCTGGCAGTAACAACAGCGCCCCTGCAGCTTCCAGCAGAAATGTCCCCTTTAAAATAAATCTTGTTAGTCTGACAATTCCACCAACTTTAGGTGCTGATATTGCATCCTGCATAGTACTTCTTTGCATAAGAGATATTTTTTTCCCGGAAAGAATGGAGACAGATGCTGCCACCGTTACCACGCCAAGCCCGCCAATTTGTATGAGTACAAGAATAATCGTCTGTCCTGCCATGGACCAGTAGCTTCCAGTATCCTTCACCACCAGACCTGTCACACACACTGCGGAAGTGGCTGTAAAAAGGGCCTCATGAAATGGAGTTGATACTTTATCCAAAGTGGAAAATGGAAGCATCAGCAGAACGGTTCCTAAAAAAATCACTCCTGCAAACCCCAGAATAATTAACTGAAAGGATGTCAGATGTTTTTTCTTATATGTTTTTTCTGGCATAAATAATCAGCACTCCTTATTATTGATTCTAAATACTGCTATCTTTGTGCTGTTTTTATTATATATAATTGCTTTCAAAGATAGTATAAGAGTCTCTAATTCTGTATTAAGATTGTATAAAGATTTAATGCAGCTGCAATAGCATATCTGAAAGTTTTTAATTAACCGGAACGGATTCTCCTGCATAAAAGCCTTCCATTGTCTGTCCCGGCGGAATGGTACCACGTGATAAAATTTCAATTCTGTCACTAAAAACAGTAATCATCGGTGCATTCCCGGTTATCCATTGATTATGCACAAATGCATTTATTACAGCTTCTCTGTATGCATCTTCATCAAATAATGCAACTTCTTTGCGAACTACTTTTCGTCCACGTTCATCTGCCTGCAGTACATACACATTCCTGATATATTCAGCTCATTGTTACAATCCTCACGGTCAATGAAAACATGGTACTTGCTATCAAGTCCTTTCAAGCTTCTCGTCATCGGTGCAACAGTAAGAATTGGTGAACTCTCATTGTATTCTGTCCCGCTTAACACAATTGCCAGTCTGGACTTTCTAAGCAGGCAGTCACCGCTGATCTCACCAAAGTCCACAAATACAATATCCATCCATTGATATGTTCTTTCCTGCATAGCTGCTGTAACGGCATCATCATAACCATAGGTAAATCCAAATCTTCTACTATCATTCGTCATTGTCTCTTTTCCTCCTGATTCTATCTGCCGTCATGTAATATGGATCCTGTATCACACGACTAAATCTTCTTGTATCACTTGCAAGTGGGCTTCGATTCATTTTTGCTGTTACCTGTTTATATTCTTTCGATACATACTGGCTGCCTCTGTCACTGTGGATGATCAA
>OGZW01003344.1_pt1 | contig 11924 bp, 12 predicted proteins | sample 1577001 | NCBI WGS metagenome assembly OGZW01 (sample SAMEA3541519, study PRJEB24748) | human gut metagenome | biome: human gut; feature: human-associated habitat; material: faeces | place: China | collected 2012
CGCCACGGCGGAAGCCCGGGATCCGATGGACGCGCTGGCATTGGATGCGGCCGGCGAATTGGTGATGAGGGATCTTGCCCTGGACGCCCAACGTCGTCTGCGCTCCATCCAGGGAGCCGGCTCCACGGTCCATGTGTTCAAAAACAATGTGGATTCCGCAGGGCATTCCTTCGGCTGCCATGAAAACTATCTGGTACGTCGTTTTGTGCCGTTGGACGTCATCGAACACGAATTGCTGCCGTTCCTGATTACCAGGCAGCTGTTCACTGGCGCAGGCAGGGTGACGGAATCAGGTTTCCAGATCACGCAGCGTGCCGATTTCCTCGATGAGGCGGTCTCATCGGCCACCACGCGCTCGCGTCCGATGGTCAACACGCGCGACGAACCGCATGCCGATCCTGACGCGTTCAGACGGCTGCATGTGATCATCGGCGATTCGAACCGGTCCCAGTGGGCCACGATGATGAAGCTCGCCACCACGCATCTGGTGTTGTGCGTCATCGAACAGGCCGGGCGCGAAGGCAAGGATTCCGGGTTCGCCCGATTCTCCTTCGCTGACGCCAGTGCGGCCAACCATAAGGTAAGCCGTGACCTGACGGGCGTCGAAGCGTCCTTCGACATGGCAGACGGCACTGTCATGGAAGGCGGTGCCGTAGCGATTCAGGAACGTTATCTTGAAATCGTCGAACGATTCGTTGGACAACATCCCGAAGTGTGCTCCTCGTTGCCGCGCACGGACGTGCATGAGGTGATTCGCCAATGGAGGCGTGTCATAGAGGCGTTCCGCTCGGGGGCTAGCGAAACGTTCGCCGACAAGGTCGATTGGCTTGCCAAACGACGGCTGTTCGACATGCTCCGCAACCGTGCGGGGAGCCGACTCTCCGTCAGCAAGTTGGAACAGTTGGACATGGACTACCATGACGTGGCCAACGGCGCGCTGTACGCCTCGCTGTGCCGTCGCGGAGCCATGCGCACGTTGGTCAACGAGTCACAAGCACATGAGGCCATCGATGTTCCTCCCCACGATACCCGCGCCGCACTGCGTGGACGGTTCATCCAGTCGGCACGATCGCACAACGCGCAATATTCCTGTGATTGGACGCGACTATCGCTTTCACCACCATCAGACGCGCTTCGTCGCGGTTCTCGGCAGGGTACTTGGCCAGCATCTCCGGCTTGAACTCGTACCCGTACTGTGATAATTTCATTGTCGGAAAGTTGAATTTGACCCTTCGTTTTCCACGCCCGGCACAGTCCGAAAGCGGTCTTGCGCCCGCACCGGCCGGATCTGTTTCTCTATCGCAGAAAACACAAAACAATCAAGGTATATACGTCGGAAAAACTATTTTGTTTCACTCTCCCCTCAACTTTTTCAGAAAATCATCCAATTGCCATGCCGCTTCGACGTCGTGCGTACCGCTGCGCGTGCGACGCAGCGAGGTGAGATAGGCGCCGCTCGACAGCGCTTCGCCGATCTCGCGCGCAAGCGAGCGGATATATCGTGTTTTCTACATAAGATTTCCGCCTGTTTTCCAGTCAGTACACTATTCCATCCTCCACGATGCACAGTCTTCAAAGAGAAATGGCGTCTGTAATGAGCCAATCCCACATAATCTGCTTTCAGATTCTTCCAAGCCCAATAAAGTGCTGTCAATTCACAATAATAAGGGTTTTTAATAGAAATATTATCACCTTCGGCATCCGATTGATACCCGAACTCTCTATCAGGATACAAAGCCCTTCCTACATGCACCGGCAGATACATACTATCTTCAGGCATCTCCGCTTTTTTGTGAGATGCCACCAAAATCTTGATGTCCATAAAAATAATTGATTTATAAGATTAGGGAATTGAATTAATATTTGTTATGCATTCCCTCTCTAAAGTACTTGATAAACTTTGCCAACTCTACAAATCTAAAGTGGGTGATATTGTAAACTATTTGGGCTGTACAAAAAACTATCATATGCTTTTTCTTCTCGGGATAGGTATTATATACAAATCCTTCATTACGATAATAATAATGTGACATTTTCTCAGGCTTTACCAAAATTTGATACTTTGATATAAACGGAATGATATTGCCTTTCCTGCCTTTCTCCTTAGGATGATAATGAATGGCAGCTGGAACAGTATAAAGCCCGATACCATTATGGATAGCGCGAGCCATATATTCTTTCTCATCTCCCCAAATAAACATTTCTTTCTTTATCATACCAATCTTCTCAATAACAGACCGTTTCACTAATGTACCATTAAAGGGATGGATATCATTGAAAAACTGTTCTTTTTGTAATTCTGTTATTTTAGTAGTTCGTCTGCTACCACGTGCCCATAAAAATGCTGTATAATCTTTATCGTCTTTATCAGCGACTAAAGCATTTAGGATTACTTCTTTGCCTACTGCTGAAACCACTTTATCATAAGACTGAATTAAATTCTTTATTTCGTTCTTGTCAGGTATACCATCATCGTCCATCATGACCAACCATTCATATCCATTATCATACATATACTTCATACCTGTATAGAAACCGCCTGCACCACCTAAATTTTCTTGATTGATGGTAATGATATCAGCTTGTTGAACCAACCACTCTTTAGTACCATCAGTACTTCCATTATTTACGACCAAAATATTAAAATATTTGTAAGTTTGTTTACGAACTGTCTCAACACAAATTTTCAAATCGCTTAATCGATTATAAGTAACGATTAAAACTAATAATAATTCTCTTTTCATAATCAAGTTATAACTAGCCCTTAATTTTTTGAGGTGAAGGAATAAAATATGGTATCATCAAACAAAAAAGAAAAAAGTTAACATAAGCAGTCTGAAATATTATAGAAATGAATAAAATTGCGTACACTATACAAACAACAAATCTCTTGAACTCTTTGCTCGTTATTCCTATTAAAATTGGAATGAAATACATCAACCCCATAAGAATTCCTCCTTGTGTGAGTACTGAAAATATGGAATTACTGAAACCATCATTAGCTCTTCCTTTCATATTAGCCTGCAAAGCTTCCCAATTATTAAATCCCCATCCAAATATTGGATTTTGAAGCCATGTTATAAATCCCACATAATAGTCATCTTCTCTCAAAGAATATGAACCAGTAGATTGTTTCATATCCATCATTACTTGTATTGCATACAAAGACAAAGGAATAAGCATGACGATCATAATTGCTCGAAATTTCTTACTCCTATAAAGTTTTAGTACAACAAATCCCCATAGAATAAAATATCCTGTAACAGAAAATGATGTTATAATAGCAAAAGCAAGAATAAATTTCTTCCATGTAGCAATATGCCATATATCATCAAAGTAATAAATTAAAGTAATGGCAATAATTAATGTAAGACTCATCATTGGACCTTCTACAAAAATTGCTGTATTTCGCCAAAAAAAATCAATACCCAACCAGTCTACATATTGTGTCTCAAAATAGATATTAAAATATGAAGAAACTTCATTTACTGTCCCCCATTCAAATAAAGCAACTCCTGTTGGAGTTATCATTTTAAACGTTGAACCAAATATCCAAAAAAACAGTGATATGCATGATATAACGACCATCACATTCACTACCTTTCTAAATAGTTCTATCTTTACAATATAAGATGCATTACTCGAAAAATAAAAAAAAACGAAAGGCAATGAAGCATATCTTGCCCAAAAAGAAACCAGTTGATCAACTCCTACTGAAGCTATAGAAATAATAGAAAGATAAACATAATATATAAAGGATAAATTAAGAAGAGACTTAAATTTATTCTCATAAATTCCATATTTTTCTATTTGATAAAGTGTGGTTACTATTATTAAAAGAAGAGTTATTTCATATATATGATAATTAAAAGATATACTATTCTGAAAAACTGTTTGATTATTAAGAATTAAGAACAATGCCAACAAATAACCTAAGACTTGTTCCCATTTACTTTGTTTATTAAAAATTGGATAACTACTCACTTCTAGAATTCTTTTAAAGATGAAAGGTATTGATTATCTGTTTATATAACTGATTTTAGCCTTCTGTAATTAATAATAAGAAAAGCTCTAATACGTTTCGCTAACTTCATTGATTTATAAAATGGAGTTTCCAAACAAGCATAGTAATTACCAATCCGCATATAATATATATACAACTCCCGATTTTTCATATACTGAATCTCAGAAAAATACTTGTAATCAGTAAACTCATTATAAGTATCAAAAAAACGATTCATACCATTAAGTATGCTTTGAGCATATTCAAGAGAATGATGTACTCTTTGAGTAAACGATCCTATCGATTGAGCTCGATATGTAACCATAGCTTCATTAAAATAAAATGTTTTTCCTTTCAATATAAGCCACATCCTTAGTGGTCTGTCCCCAACAGGAGCTTGATAAAAAAATCTGGCATATTAATATCACTTGCTCTGTACATCATAGAGCAAGTCGGAATTAATCCACCACTTTCTTTTAACAATATTGAATCATCCACAAATCCAGTTTATATTTTCTCCAATGGATTAATCACCCGATTTACCGATGTTCGTTCATTATGTATTATTCCATTAGAAATGACTAAACTGCAATCATCATTATTTTCTAATATGTCTACCTGTTTTTGTAGTTTTAACGGATCTGTCCAAAGAAGTTTATCTGCTATCAAAAACAATAAAAAAACACAGATCGCAAATATTCCTCCCCATAATCTGGGATACTTTGAATCCAATATCATCAATATAAAACAATAAAACGCCATCATTAAAATTGCAGAATTATGAAACAAAACTGCAAACAAAAATAATGGTATAGCTCTTTTATAATCATGATGCTGTAAATAATAGAAATCAAGCAACAATAACGATATCGCAATACTTCCTCTCATTCCACTAAAAGAAAAATTATAGCAAAGGAAATAAAATGTAGCCATTCCTAATGTAACAGATAGACAATAACGATATTTATTGAGAACAATATAAACAGGAAGAATTATAAGCAATTGTATCAAAAATACGAAAACTCCAACGCTTTTAAACAAATTTCCAATATATAACAGGAATGAAAAACCAAATTCCGTTTCTTTTGGCATATTTTCAAAAAAGTATATAAAACCATTATCAGTTAATCCAGATGAAAATATAAAGTTAGGTTCAATATAAGCATCTACATCATCACCTACATTCATACTACGAAGAGCTGCCAACAAACACGGAATTGTGATCGATAAGCCTAAACAAAAATAACCTAATATTCTCCTATTGTAATTGTTTATCCCCTTTACCTTTCGATATTTATATAATATGCACTGAGAAAAATATAAAAGAAATATTGATACTGAAAACACAGCTAAATAGATTATTACTGATTGGATATGAATCATTGTTCTCAGTTTTTATTTCGATCTTGGGTATATAAAACTCTAATATCTTTTGCTGTCAAATTAATATCATAGCCATGCCGCCTCATAATATCTGTATTATTAACGTGAGATTTTAAAACATCTCTATTTAAGCCACCCAACCAAGCATTAATATCATCCAAAGATAAGAATACTACATCATCTACTAATTTCATTGATATCGGTACTGCCGTTGAGGCTACAACTGGCATTCCAATAGCTTGTGCCTCCACACCCACCATACCCAGACCTTCCCATCTTGAAGGGAAAGCAAATATATCCATAGCTTGCATATAATCATATACATTGTTTACTCCACCAATAAAAAGGACATCTTCTGTTAATTTTTTACTGACTACGAGAGATTTTATTTCATTCATAGTTTCACCAACACCAACAAGCATCAATTTTATATTTTTTCTTCGTTGCTTTAATTGACTCACTATTTCTATTAGAAACTCCTGATTTTTCACATAAGAAAAACGTCCTACATTTCCTATAACCATTGTTTTATCAGAAATATCTAGCATCTTTCTATACTCCAATCTTTTTGTTTCATCAGGTGCGAAAAGATTTAAATCAATCCCATTATTTATTATCTGTAATTTTCCTCTCACAACAGATGCAGGAAATTTCCAAACACCAGCATCCACAGAACAAGCTAAGTAATGTGTAGGGCACATACTTAAAATTGGATTTGTTATCATTCTTAAGACATAATGTTTCAATGATTTAGATAGTCCTGTACTATGTGAATGCACAATAATTTTCTTCACTTTATTCCATTTAGCTACAAACGCACATAATGCTAATACAGAAGTACTTCCAGAATGTATATGCACTACATCATAATAATTCTTCTTCAGAAAGTTATTGAGTGGATTCACTATATTGTTTCTACTACCTCCTGGATTAAAGTGTAAATTAAAGCAAATCACCCTGCCCCCTTTGTCTTCAACTTCTTTTCGATAGGTATCATTCTCACAATAATAAGGAGTAAGCCAATCTATCTGCAAATCAGTCAAATCAATATGTCGAAGCAGATTGATAATAAACATCTCTTGCCCACCAGTACCTATAGGTTCTCCTGTTAATTCTAATATCCGCATTTACTTATATCTCTTGATATTCAACACTTTATATTTTATGAAATATTTCAAATAATCATAATACCATCTGATATCTTTATTATCAGATCGAATTATCAGCCATTCTTTCCTACATTCTTTTATCCGTATAGTAGAAAGACCTTCAACATTTTCATATATAGCAATGTTAATGGGCATATAAAGAAATACCCTATCATTATATTGATGATAAATCCTATAATAAAATTCAAAGTCAGCCCCAATTTTAAATTGTAAATTGAAGCCATGAGTATATTCACTTATATGGGAAAACGAAGACTGATGACAAAAAGGCATAGCTATTTGCATAAAGGAAATAGGATATACTTTACCTTGTGACAGTACTCCTTGTTTATTTAACATCACATCACCATATATTACCTTTATGTTATCATTTATTGACTTAGAAAAAACTTTCTCTAAAGTATCTTTGGAATAAAACAAATCCCCTGCATTCATAAAATTAATCCATTCTCCTTTCGCAGTTCGAATACCTTTATTCATCGCATCATAAATCCCCTTATCTGGTTCACTCACCCAATACGCAATTCTATTCGCATACTTCTTAATAATATCCACCGTTCCGTCCGTACTTCCACCATCAATAATGATGTATTCGATGTGAGGATAAGTCTGGTTAATAACAGAAAGAATGGTTTGTTCAATGGTCAAAACAGCATTATATGACACTGTAACAACTGAAATTAAAGGATTATTCTTCATTTATATATTTTATATTACTTTACATGAATTACCCATAGCAATGCAATCAGCAGGAGTAGTATTTACAACTATACTTCTACCGTCTATAATACTACAAGCACCAATGGAACACCTTTTCATATAATAATAAGTACCTAAATGTTATATTTCTAGTTAACAAAGACATACTCCTTAATTTAGAACTAACCAATGGAAGCATTATTATAAATCAATTTATTTTCGTTCATAACTATCAATCAAAGAGCATTCTGTACAATTAACTATACGTACACCTTGAGACACGGCATAGGCAGCCATTATATCATGGTTCTTGAAGACATCCATTTTCTCTTCCAAATAATCACTCATGCGCCAAACTGTAGAATCCCATCGAAGCATAGGTTTCAATTCCGCTTTATTTTTATCATAGAAATGGGTATCACAAATGCACAATTGATTTTTTGAATTAACGGTCAAGGAATCAAAAAATGTATGATCCACGCCATACAAATCAATCTCACTATAACCAGAGTTTATACCTACATAAATCGCCATCAAAGCAACTGTAACTACACTAGGCATTGACAAACCATGCCTATAGAAATAATGACGAAATTCTTCATAACCTGTATATATTGTAAGATTTAAGGGCACGATATGAATATAACTATTATGCAGACCGCTAAATGCCAAAAATTGTCTTTTCAAAGAAGCAGGTATATAAAGATTCATCTCCCAATCCACCTTCTTATTCAAATCATCAAACAACTTCATAACCCTATCATGATTGTGATTCTCTTGAAAGAACATAGGATCAGCCATACAAAAATGTTTTGGTTTAATCTGAGTAAAAATATCCATTGAACCAAAGAAATTCAAGACTATGAAGTCAGTATTCTTAAACTCATCCGTCGTCAATCTAGGTAATACATTCTTCATAGAAGGACCATTAGCAAGCATGGCCACTTTCCCTGAGTACACTTTTTTTAGGGGATTTTTCAAATTACCTTTTGTCTGAAATAGCAAATGTGCAAGAAAAAAAACAAACTTAACAGTTTGTTTAGCGAACGAAAGAGCACTTTTTATTTCTTTTTTTACCATCTTATCCATAATTTTTTGTTATTCTCATCTTTTTACCCGGCCAGATGCATCGCCCATCATCAAAGCTAAAACTTCTTCTTTAGAAACCTGATTGTAATCGCCTTTGATGGTATGCTTGAGACATGAGGCAGCAACGGCAAAATCAAGTGTCTTTTGGTCATCACCTTCAAAAGAAAGCAAACCATAGATAAGCGCTCCCATAAAAGAGTCTCCTCCGCCTACACGATCAACGATGTCAGTAATATCATATCGACGAGATTCTTTCAATTTAATCCCGTCATAGAGTACTCCACCCCAAGTATTATAGTTAGCGTTAATAGCACCACGTAGTGTAATCACCATTTTCTTACAACGAGGAAACTTAGTCATCATTTGGCTGCAAACCGATAAGAATGCAGCCTGATCAATACATCCCTCCGTATGATTGGCATCAAAGTCCGTAGGCTTGATGCCGAACACCTTTTCACAGTCTTCTTCATTACCAAGAATAATGTCACTACCAGCCACCAACTGAGGCATCACTTCAGAAGCAGTCTTACCATATTTCCAAAGATTGCCACGATAATTGATGTCGCAAGAAACAGTTACGCCCAAACGGTTAGCAATCTGAATGGCCTTCAGGCAAGCTTTGTAAGTACTTTCAGATAGGGCTGGCGTGATGCCCGTCCAATGGAACCAGTCTGCGTCTTTCAACACCTCTTCCCAATCTATCTCATGCTCGCTGATGGTAGCAAATGAGGAGTCTTCGCGGTCGTAGTACACGCGTGAAGAGCGCATATTCGAACCCGTTTCGAGATAAAGGATACCAATACGCTTGCCGCCACGAATAACACGGCTCACATCCACCCGATAAGACAGCAGTTCACTGATACACTTGTCAGCAATCGGATGCTTAGGAAGTCGAGTGATATACTCAGCCTTAACCCCATAGTTTGCCAAGGAAACGGCCACATTAGCCTCCGCCCCAGCAAAGGAGATGTCAAATTGGTTGCACTGGTTCAGGCGAAGATAATCGGGCGCTCCAAGTCGGAGCATAATCTCACCGAATGTTACTACTTTCATCTCTGATACAGATTTTTATAGAACATCTCAGCAATCGTAAAATCCTCTTCCCAATCGACATCTTTACTATGAAGCTCGTCCATGAGATATAATAAAGGCTTCTTGCCTATACGGTTCTTTTGTTCTACATAGACATCACGTTTAGCTAAAAAAACGGCATGATTAATCTCATAAAGCACTTCCAAATCTTGTGTACGAGGCCAAGGAATGTCTGTAGTGTTATTGATCAAGACTCCATATTTGTTCAGCAAAAAGTTCTTCAATTCCTTAACGCTCACTAAAGAGTCATAGTCTTCATGAAGCTTAGAAAGATACAGTTCTACAGCTGCGTCATAGACATCCGTACCTGCCAAGGGAGTGGTAACATGTCCCCAAAGGATATGATCGGCATCTGTAATGGTCGGCACATAGCAAATCAAGTCTTGTAAGTTTGTAGTACTCAGACAAAGCTCGTTGGGACGGGGAATAATCTTCAATCGACTGTCGCTTCTGTATTTCTCGGCCACAGCAATGCACTTCTCATCATTAGAGGAAAAGAGAATCTCATCAATATGCTTGGTGGCAAACAATTGTTTGATTTTAATTTCAACCAAACCACCTTCATCCCCAGCAAAAGGGCGTGTGTTTTTATTCTTTACTCTTTCGCTACCTTTACGTGTAGGAAGAAAGAAAGCTACTTTATCTGACATATTACAAATATTGATAGATTGATATTACTTTCAATGATTTATAGAGTGTAGGCACCAGAGATATGATTTCCTTGCCTGTCTGAGCCTTAAAATCATCAAACAAAGTGCGGTTCTCGTTAGTCAAATCAGCTTCCTTATCAGAAAGCACGGCTCCACGATATCCGTCATAGCCTACCACATAAACATCATCAGCATCATATTCTATCGCACATTTTAGTGCGGTTGTAGTACATGAGTCTAAGAATGATTTCGTAAAGGCTATTTCATGAAGCTCAAAAGTTTGATTCACGGCATACTCGGGAACTTCAGTTCCCATGGTTCTCGGATAAGGAGGAAGCACACAAATTCCATTAAACTCGTCAGCGCTAACTAAAGACTTCATCCGTTTGGCTTCATTTCCTACCAAACAGAAAATCTTGTCATTAATGAGATCCGTGAAAAGACTTGCATGTCGAGCTGTAGCAAAGATTATTTTCATGCCTGCATTGTTTTCCAAAAATTCTGAGATGGCATTAATATGTTCCTTGACAGAATCTCCACCACCCACAATCAAAACCTGTTTTGTCTTTGTAGCATTCAAGACAGGATAACGGGCATTGTCAGCAACTTTGTTACGACGGTTGTCCAAAGCACGCACAATGCTATTAAAGCTATAGGTGCGATTGCCTACCCAATCCATCACTTCTTTCTGCGGAATAGAATAAGCTCCAGAAATCATATAAGGTAGATTTGTACCCCAACGATGTTCCTCATACAACGTTTTAAAGGTTTCAACTACTTCACCAAGAACATTGAAATCCACTTCCAGTCCACCTTTTGCCAAACAAGTCAGAAGCAACTCCATGTTAAGGTTACCTGCGCCACGTCCCATACCTAAAATAGTAGCATCAGCATAATCTATCCCACACTCAATAGCTGTAAGCGTATTGATAAGCCCCATCTGAAGATTGTTATGCCCGTGAAATCCTATCGGACAGATAGTTTTACTCTTCACGATGGCATAAATTTCCTTAATGTCCTTCGGTGTAACACCACCAAAACTATCCACCATACAGAACAAATCGGCAACCCCGTCCAGTTGGGTCAACTTATCCAGAAACCCCTTATAGTCATGCCATTTTGACATATACATGGTATTAAAACCTACCTCAAAGCCCATTCTTTTCACAGCTTGGGCCAGCACCAAAGCTCTATCGAAGTTCTTCGGGTCAATGGCTATACGTATCATGTCAACTAATCCTACAATGGGGCCAAGTAATTCGGGAAGGTGTTCCGGACGTGTACTCTTCTCGTTAAGCATCACATCCACTTTTGAATTTTTCTCTGATGTGTCTTTATCTCTGTGACAGTTAGTTGCAGAATTTTCTTCCTTTGTACTATGGCAGTTTACCGCCTGATTTCGATATGAATCCTGTTCCTTCTTGTTGTAACTGTTTTCTGAATCGCTATAATTTCTCATAATAAAAAACCTCCTGATGTGTAACTAGATTGAAAAAGGCTTTCGCCTTCACATCTAGTATGGCACCAGAAGGTTTGTTTATGCATGACATTTTCCTCATGTTTTTTGCATGTTTTCTATCATGCTTTTACGTCACATTTTTTCTGTCACGTTTTTTATTTATTTGATGAATTTTTCACCAGATAATACACGGCTGCCACTGCCAGTACAACAACTGCCGGTTTGAATAGGATTGCTACAAGCTTAAAGATAATGCTTAATACAAGAAAAACAACTGCTACAATTGCTAAAATCGCAATGGTCTTTGTCACCCAGTTCTTGGATGCATGGATAATGCCGAAGCCCTTGCTTTGAAACTCACCGAATGTGGAGTACATATT